>Ga0182014_10002282_pt1 | contig 24226 bp, 19 predicted proteins | sample 612S2DmetaG_FD_120489 | JGI IMG/M metagenome (GOLD analysis project Ga0182014, IMG submission 120489) | Permafrost microbial communities from Stordalen Mire, Sweden - 612S2D metaG | ecosystem: Environmental > Terrestrial > Soil > Wetlands > Permafrost | place: Sweden: Stordalen | collected...
GCCTGCGCTCCGACTACGAACAATCCACCGCTCATAGCCGCGCCATGATTCAACTGGCGATGATCAACATCGTCCTGCGTCGAACTCATTGATCATGCAGAACCGATTTTTCAAACACGTTCTCACCATCAGTGGTCCGGGCGCAACGAGTCTGGCGATCAGCGGCAATGGAAACAGCGGCGTGTTCAACGTCGTTGCCGGTGCCACGGTAAGCATCTCAGGCCTGACCATTCAAAATGGTCTGGCGACTCCTATTATCTATCAGGCAGTCGCGGGTGGTGGGATCTACAACGCGGGCTCGCTCACCTTGAGCGGGTGTATTGTCAGTAACAACGCCACGGCTCCGGGGCCGCGCGTTTTTGGTGCTGCGCCAGGCGGCAACGGCGCCGGGATTTATAATGCAGGCACGATGCTGGTGAGCAATTGTATCGTATGTGCCAATTCTTGTGCAGGAAGCTTGCCTTCGTGCGGCGGTTATTCCTCCGCCTATGGTGGTTCTGGCGGCGGGATTTACAATACTGGCACATTATCGATGAGCGGAAGTACGCTCAGCGGCAACTCCGCAGGCAGGGGCGCCGGGGGTTGCGACGATTACTCGACTGGCAGCGGTGGCTCTGGCGGTGGCCTGTACAATGTGGGCGTCACGATGCTGAGCGGGTGCATCGTCAACGGCAACTCCGCAGGCGGGGGCGGGGCGTCTGATGGTGGCAACCCCGGTGGCAGCGGTGGCAGCGGTGGCGGGATTTGCAATGGGGGTACGCTGACGATGAGCGGATGTTGCGTGTACGGCAATAGTTCCGGCGGCGGGGGATGGGGTGGACATGGCATTAATAGTGACACACCGTACAAATTTAGCGGCGCGCCTGGTGGCGGCGGTGGCAGTGGTGGCGGGATTTACGGTGGAGGTGTACTGACGCTGATCAATTGCACCATCTACGGCAACTCCACCGGCAACGGCGGCCCCGGTGGATCTACTAGCTACGAATACTACAATGGCGGCAACGGCGGCAGCGGCGGCAGCGGTGGTGGGATTTACGGCGGAGGCACAATTATCAACTGCACAATTGCCGGCAATTCTGCAGCCGGGGGAGGATCCAGAGGTTCTGGATATGAGGGTACCCACAACGGCAACAACGGCAGCCCTGGCAATGGTGGCGGCATCGGCGGTTCCTCACAACTCCTAAACACTCTCATCGCCAACAACTCAGCGGCGGGAAGCGGACCCGATGTCTCCGGCAGCTTCACCTCTCTGGGACACAACCTGATCGGAAACGCAACCGGCGGCAGTGGATTCGGAGCCACCGGTGATCTGCTCAATGTCAATCTGCAACTTGGTCCTCTCGCCAATAACGGCGGGCCCACCCTCACCTGTCCCCTCCTCCCCGGCAGTCCCGCCATCGACGCCGGCGACGATGCGGTGCTGTCCGCCCCTTACAATCTCATCACCGACCAGCGCGGGTTCCCACGCTTGTCCGGTTCGCACGTGGACATCGGGGCGTTCGAATTCGTCTTCCTTTATCCGGGAGACGACCTCTGCGACGGAATTTCGGATGCTTGGCGCGCACAATACTTCGGCGGCAACGGCGCCGCCACCAATGGCCTATCCTGTGCCACGTGCGATGCTGACGGTACCGGCCAGGACAACTTGTTCAAGTACTTGGCAGGGCTTGATCCGACCAATCCCTCATCGATCTTTGGCATCACAGCCATTGCTCGCAAAAGCAACGATGTCCTGGTGACTTGGACCTGCGTAGGCAGCCACAGTTACGTCCTGCAAAGCACCAGGAGCACGGCGATGATTGCCGAGTACAACACGAATTTCGCTGACGCCAGCCCGATAATTATTGCTTCTGGTCTTGGCCCAACCACTACCAACTACCTCGACGTGGGTGCCGCGTACGCTCCACTGGTCACGTCGCCCGGCGGCACAATGGTCACAACCTCGGTCGTGCCATCTACAGTTGACTGCTCGGCGGTGTGGACACGCGGCATTACGGATTCCTTGCGCCAAGCCCTGCCGATTGGAAGCCTGCTCATGCTTGGAACCTTCAGCATCAGCGAGCCCACCATCCAGTCGAACTTCAGTGCAGGCAACGTCAGCGCCATCATGTCGAACTTCACTCCCTACAGCATGTCATTCAAGGTCGGCGACGGAACCGGACTGCCCGCGACTTGGAGTGTTTCATTGAGTGCTGCGGGCTTTGGTGGTCAGCAGATTTACCTGCTCGCAATTGATAAACCGACTTTTGCCGCAGCGAAGCATCTGGGAATCTTTACCGCGCCGTCTTGGGTGTTCCCTGACGACGGATGCGAGATCGACATCGATCTCGAAGATGTGACCGACTTCGTCATCGGTACGCAAGGTGGTCCGCTGACAATCAACCTTGTCTTGGGGGGAGAGACGTACACGTTCAACGACACGGCCAGGTTGAGTTACCTCCCCGGAAGGAGTCTCTTCTACCGCGTCCGGCTGGCGCAGTAGGCCCCTCTCACTCCGCGCCGCGGAATTGATCCGCCTTGTTCTTGAAGAGGACGTTGAACGTCGTCAAGGAACCATACGACCGCGTGATGTATTGCTGCATCTCCACCTTCTCGGCGTCGGTAAGCTTCTCGTGGCTGTTGATCTTCTGCTCGAGCACGCGCAGGTTGTTCCGCAACATCACCACCTTGTGGAAGAACACGTCCAGCGGGATCTCCTTCGCCTGTAAACTCGCGTCGGCTGGATGAAGCATCAACCGCCCGCCGTGCCATCGAGCCCCGAGCTGTTCCACCACTTCTCCCGGCGTTCCCACTCCCAGTTCGGTCAGAACCGCCCGCGTGGTCTTCTCGATGAATTGCGCCAGCGGCATGTCCTGTCCGCCCACCGATACGCGGGCCTCCTCCGCCACCAGATCGCTCGTCTCCGGCGCGATGGTCCGCGTCGCATCGTTAAATCGAATGTCCGCCGTGTTCTCGGTGATGGATTTGACAACGCCCATCCCGTGCTGCGGATGTCTCACCTTCATGCCGACGTGTAGTTCCGAAGTTTTCATAATCGTTTCCAAAGCATTGAAATGCTCGCCCTCCGCACCCTTCCAATCAACCGTGCCACAATCCTAACCGCGTATCCGCGTCTTGGAATGGCGATACCGGCGAATCAGTGCGTTCGTCGAACTATCGTGCTTGAGCTCCGGGTCAACGAAGCTCTCCAGTTCCGGCGTGATCTTTTTCGCCAGCACCTTCCCCAACTCGACTCCCCATTGATCAAACGAATCGATGTCCCAAATCGCGCCCTGTGTGAACACGACGTGCTCGTACAACGCCACCAGTTTGCCGAGCGATTCCGGGGTCAGTTGCGCCGCCAGGATCGTGTTCGACGGTCGGTTGCCTTCAAACACGCGGTGCGGCACCAGCGCGTCCGCCGTGCCTTCCGCCTTCACTTCCTCCGCCGTCTTGCCAAACGCCAGCGCCTCGCTTTGCGCAAACAGGTTCGATATCAATAATTCGTGCTGGTCGCCAATCGGGTTCAGCGGATAGCAGAACCCGATGAAGTCGCACGGAATCAATTTCGTCCCCTGATGGATGAGTTGGTAGAACGAGTGCTGGCCGTTGGTGCCAGGCTCGCCCCAGAAAACCGGGCCCGTCTGATAATCCACCCGCGTTCCCCCGAGTGTGATGTGCTTGCCGTTGCTCTCCATTGTCAGTTGCTGCAGGTACGCCGGGAACCGCTTCAAATACTGGTCGTATGGGAGCACGGCAGCCGTCTGCGCGCCGAAAAAGTTGTTGTACCATACGCCGAGCAGTCCCATCAGCACGGGCAGGTTCTTGTCGAACGGCGCCGTGCGAAAATGGTCGTCCATCGCGTGGAACCCGGCAAGCATCGACCGAAACTCCTTCGAACCGATGGCGATCATCGTCGCCAGACCGATCGCCGAATCCATCGAGTACCGGCCGCCCACCCAGTCCCAAAAACCGAACATGTTCACCGGATCGATCCCGAATTGCGCCACTTCCCGCGCGTTGGTCGAGACGGCGACGAAATGGTCCGCCACCGCCCGCTTGTTCGAGAATCGGTTCACGATCCATTGCTTTGCGCTGTGCGCATTGGTCATCGTCTCCTGCGTCGTGAACGTCTTGGACGATACAATGAACAACGTTTCCTCGGGGTCGAGGTCGCGCACCGCCTCGGCCAAGTCCGTCCCGTCCACGTTCGAGACGAATCGGAACGTCATCTCGCGCATGCTGTAATGGCGCAATGCTTCGTACGCCATCACGGGACCGAGGTTCGAGCCGCCGATGCCGATGTTGACGACATTGCGGATCGATTTGCCCGTGTACCCCTTCCACGCCCCGTTGCGCACGTGATCGGCAAACTCGGCCATCTTATCCAGGACAGTATGCACTTTTGGAACAACGTTCTCGCCGTTCAGGATGATCGACTGCCCGCGCGGCGCCCGCAACGCCACGTGCAATACCGCCCGGTCTTCGGTAATGTTGATCTTCTCGCCCAGGAACATCGCGTTGATCCGCCCGCGCAGGTCGCACTCCTCGGCGAGTTTCAACAGCAGTTGGATGGTCTCGTCGGTGACACGGTTCTTCGAGTAATCCAGGTACAACCCCACGCCCTCAGCGGCCAGTCGCTCGCCGCGCTTCGGGTCATCCGCAAAGAGTTTCCGCAGATGCGCGTCCTTGACGCTCTGGTAATGCGCTTCGAGCGCCTTCCAGGCGGGACGCTGCGTGAGGGCTGTCTTGTTCATGGTTGTACGGAATCGACGAAACGCCTCTACCATCCACCACTCCAGTATAACACGCCCCCTTTTTTCCTCAACACCCCTTTGTCACGCCTTGCACAGGGCCCGCCATCACGTTATTCTCGCGCCGGTCGCGCGAATCACTACGCCTTCGACCCCAAAGTCCTCGCCGCCTACCCTCCCGCCGATATCCACATCAACCACATCGGCGACCTCTTGCGCGCCGACATCCCGAAGTGGTATCATGGCCGACAACAACCCAGCGCCTGGTTGTAGGCTGCGTGCCCTCACGCGACAACGAGGCGGATGCTTTGTTACTGTAATGAAGACTTCAACTGAACTCGAAACGGCAGCCGCTCAACAGGTCGCCGCCCTCATGGTGGCGGCGGCGCGGACCGCCCCCAAGACTCGCGGCATTGACAACATCAAAACCATCGCGATTGATGACGAGCCAACGAAGCAAAAGCTCGTCGCGAAGATGCGCGAAATTGCCCTTAAGGAAGACCGGCCCAGTGTCGCCCGCGACGCCGGCAACATTGAGAACTCACCGGTCGTGGTCGTCATCGGCGTGGAATCCAATACCGCCGGCTTGAACTGCGGGTTCTGCGGCCACCCATCCTGCGAAGCGCTCGAGGAATCCAACGGCGTCTGCGCGTTCAACTCAATCGATCTCGGCATCGCCACCGCCTCCGCCGCGGAAGTGGCGGGACGCTTTCACATCGACAACCGTGTGATGTTTTCCATCGGCCGCGCCTGCCTCGATTTGAAACTTTTCGGGCCTAAGGTCAAACAGGCGCTCGGGATTCCGTTGAGCATCACCGGCAAAAATCCATTCTTCGACCGTCGACCGTAGTATGCCCTTTCGATTGCTCAGCATTGAGGAGGTCGCGGAATATCTGCATCTCACATCCGCGGACATCGAGCAGCGGGTGAAAGACCGCGAAATCCCCTTCGAAAAGCGCGGTGACCGAATCGTCTTTCGCAAACGCGAAATTGACCAGTGGGCCTCGCAGCGGATCCTCGGATTTACTCCCCAGCGGCTGGCGGCTTACCATCACAAATCCACGCACCAAATACGGAATGTGCTCTCCCAGGCCGCCATCCTGCCGGAAATGCTCGCTGCAGGCGCCGTCGCCTCGGCCATGTCGTCCAAGACCAAGGCGTCCGTCCTGCGCGATTTGGTTGCCCTCGCGGAAACAACCGGCCACCTGTACGATCCCAAAGCCCTTCTGGCCAGCGTGGAGGCGCGCGAAGAATTGTGCTCCACGGCCATGCCGGGCGGCTTCGCGATTCCGCATCCGCGGTTCCATGAAGCGTACTTGTTTGAGACTTCGTTTCTTGTCGTAGGACGGCCGATTCAGGAAATCCATTTCGGCTCGCCCGACGGTGAGCCAACGCGCCTGTTTTTCCTGGTTTGCTGCCAGGATGACCGGCTCCATTTGCATACGCTGGCCCGGCTCTGCCTCATCGCGCAGAAAACCACAGTCATCGACCAAATCCTCGCCGCGCCCGACCCCCAAACCATCCGCGCCGCCCTCATCGCCGCGGAACAGGAAATCCTCGCCGACCAAAAACCCGGCCCATAGCGCCTTCTCCACGCTCTTTCCCCCTCCTCTGCCTCATCCCCGACCGCCGCAGCGAACGCGTGCAGGTGAATCGGGAGGAGGAATACGTCAGCCGTCTGAAAACAACTCAAGCGCGCGGCGCCGCGAATCTTTGTCTCAATGCCTCCCCGCGGAACTGGAAAATCCTCTCGATGTCCGGGCGCACCCACCAGCGGTGCGAAAGGAAATCCAGCGGCACGGCGTGGCGGACGTGGTCTCGCGCCAGCGTGCCTCCGCGGCTTGCGTCGAATGTGTGCTCGTGAATCCACTGACGGTATGGGCCGCGAAGCTGTTCGTCCCCAAACCGATGCGGCGGCTGCCAAACGTTGATGCGCGTGCGCCAGCGTAACGGCACACCGCGCACGCGAAGGCGATAGTCAATCAGCGCCCCTTCGCGCATGGCTTACACGAGCTTCTCGAATTCGTGGATGAATCGTCGCATGTCCCGCAACAACACGGCGTCGGGTTTGCAGCGCAGCACCATCCCGTCAAGATACATTAGGCTGCGGATGATGGCGAAGATCCCCTTCTCAAACGTCATCCCCGAATGTACCCCCAGCTTGATCGTCTGCATCATCTTCCGGGTGAGGCTGATTTGGGCAACGCTGGCTCCCTCGAAATCGGAATACAATTCCAGAAAGCGCCCTCGGAATTCATCGAAGGCCGGGCCGGCCAGCTCGCGCTCGGACATGCGGTTCAGCGCAGCGGCGCAGCGCGGGTAGTCGTACTCCGAAAGCGCCGCGAAGAATCCAAACAGGCCGCGCCGGATTTTCGGGCCGACGTGCCCGATGTAACCAGTGTCAATAAACCACAGTTTGTCGCCCGCGAGCAGCACATTGCCCGGATGCATGTCCCCGTGAAACGTGCCCACACAGAACATGTAAAAGCCGTGGATGTGAAATAGTTCGAGGAGCCGCTCGTAGTGCAGGTCGCCGGTCTCCAGCAATTCATCAAAGCTGCGTCCGGGAATGAATTCGGAAACCATCGTGTTCTCATTGCACAGCGGCTCGTACACGCGCGCAAAGGCGAGACGGGAGAGGTCGAACGAGTTGCGCTGCTGTTCGTAAATCGTGCGCAAGGTGTTTTGGCCGGCGACCTCGTGCCGCAAATCAAGTTCGCTCAACGTGTATTCCTCGATGTCACCGAGGATGCCCACGGGATCACCGACCTGACGGAGTTTGGGATAGATAAACGTGGCCAGACGAAACAAGCGCTTGAGGCTGGCGACATCGGCAATGAACTGCGTGCGCACGTTGCGCTTGACGGCCTTAATGACGACGGCCTCGCCGGATTTCAACTGCGCGCGATGCACCTGGCCGATGGAAGCCGATGCAAGCGCGGTCGGCTCGATACTTTCGAAGTGATCAAAGAATCCTGGAACAGCCGACGCGCGCAAAAGCTCCAGAAAATTCTCCGTCGCAAGCGTCGCATTGTGGCGATAGAGCCGGGCAAGATGCTCGCACTTTTCACGATCCAGAAAGTCGATCCGCAACGCGTGAACCTGTCCCAGCTTCACGGCGAGGAGCCCGAGTCCCTCGATCCAATCAAGATCCGGCAGCTTGCCGTCACGCCCGTAGATGGAGTGAATGAGTCGCCCAAATTGAAACCAGTTCATGGTCTCCGGCTACGCGTGGATGTTTTTGGAAACAAAGGTCATGCCGTAACGTCGCGCGATGAGGTTGGCGGCAATCCGCCCTGATTCGTAAATCGTCGGCAAGCCGCTACCCGGATGCGTGCCGCCGCCAACAAGGTAGCAGTTGTCCAATTCCTCGAATTTATTGTGCGGTCGGAAATACAGCATCTGCCTGAGGGAGTGGGCCAGGTTGAACGTCGCGCCAAACTGGATGTTCATGTCCTGCCACGTTTGCGGCGTGAACACGATTTCCTCCCGAATGTGGCTCTCGATGTCCGCCATGCCGCACCGCTTCTTTATCGCCGACATCACCCGCTCTCGAAACACAGGTTTCTCTTTCGTCCAATCGATCTTCGCCGTGCGGTTCGGCACGGGTACGAGGACATACACCGCGGAATGTCCCGTGGGCGCGAGCGCCGGGTCGGTGACGCTGGCGTTACGGACGTAGAACGAAAGGTCTTCGGACAAGACTTTGTTGTGAAAGATATCGCGGATGTTCCGTTTGTAATCGCTGGCAAAGAAGATGGTGTGATGCGGCAGGTCGTAAATCTTATCGAGGCCGAGATACAGCATGAACGTCGAGCAGGAATACTCGCGGCGGTCCACGTTCTCCGCGCTGTATTTCCTCAATACGCCCGGCGGCACGAGATGTTTCATGGCGTAACCGAAGTCAGCGTTCAACACCATTTCGTCCGCCAACACTCGTTTGCCGTCGGCCAGTTCCACGCCGCGCACACTGCGTCCTTCCAGCACCAGTTGTTTAACCGGCGTGTCGAGTCGCATATCCACTCCGAGTTCACGACACACCTTCCCCATCGCCTCGGAGATTTCGCTGAGCCCGCCCATCACGTGATACACGCCGAATGCATGCTCAACATACGGCAATATCGCAAACGCCCCCGGACAATCCCACGCCGACATCCCGAGATACTTCGACTGAAAGGTGAACGACAGCTTGAGCTTGTCTTCCTTGAAGTAATCACCCAACACATCCAGCAGCGAACGCCCAAGTGAAAGATTCGGCAGCGCCTTCAACAGATCACGCGTCAAATACTGCTTCACCGAGGCGTAATCTTTTTGGAGGCATGGATACATCAACTTAAACCGACGCGCTTCCGTGGCCATGAACTTGTCGTAGCCATCACTGTTGCCGGGAAAATGCTTGTCGAGTTGTTGCAACATCGCCTCGCGCGCCGTCGTCGGTTCGAGGCGTACGTCGTCGAACTGCAATCGATACATCGGCTCGAGCTTCACGCATTTCAGATAGTCGCCGATGTGCCGTCCGGCCTCCTCGAATACCTCGTCGAGGATGAACTTCATCATCAAGAACGTTGGCCCGGTGTCGAACTTGTAGCCGTTGCGCACGATCGCCGCGTTGCGACCACCGACGTGCGACTCCTTCTCGAACACGGTGACCTTGAATCCCCGGTTGGCAAGCAACATCGCTGTTGTGAGCCCACCTGGTCCCGCGCCGACGACGATTATGTGCTTGGGTTTGTCGGGGTTGTGCAAAGCGATTTCTGGGGAATGTTGGTTCGCATCGTTACGCAGGGCCAAACACGCTTATCACTCGATTGAGCCCGTCACCAGGTTCAGGACCCGGCCTATCCCCTTTGGAGCATTTACCTCGCCTATCAGGTAAGACTACCCATTAACCCTTACGCTTTCGCGTAAACCTGCGCGCCCTTGTCGACAAACTCCTTCGACTTCTCTTCCATCCCCTTCTTTAGCGCCTCGGATTCAGCGATCCCCTGCTCTTCTGCATATTTGCGAACGTCCTCGGTGATCTTCATGGAACAGAAGTGCGGGCCGCACATACTGCAGAAATGTGAGAGCTTGGCGCCTTCGGCGGGCAGCGTTTCATCATGGAATTCGCGCGCCGTGTCGGGGTCGAGACTGAGATTGAACTGGTCGTCCCAACGGAATTCGAACCGGGCTTTGCTCAACGCATCGTCGCGCAGCTTCGCGACGGGATGACCCTTCGCCAGATCAGCCGCATGGGCAGCAATCTTGTAGGCAATGACACCATCCTTGACGTCCTTCTTGTTGGGCAAACCGAGATGCTCCTTCGGCGTGACGTAACAGAGCATCGCGCAGCCGTACCACCCAATCATCGCCGCGCCAATGGCGCTCGTGATGTGATCGTAGCCGGGCGCAATGTCGGTCGTCAGCGGGCCAAGCGTGTAGAATGGCGCTTCCTCGCACCACTCCAATTGCTTGTCCATGTTCTCTTTGATGAGATGCATCGGAATGTGGCCGGGGCCTTCGTTCATCACCTGGCAACCATGCTCCCAAGCGATCTTTGTGAGTTCGCCCTGTGTCTTCAATTCCGCGAACTGCGCTTCGTCGTTGGCATCAGCTATCGAACCGGGCCGCAAGCCGTCACCCAATGAAAAGCTCACGTCATAGGCGGCCATGATTTCGCAAATCTCGGGGAACCGCGTGTACAAAAAACTTTCCTGATGATGCGCCAGACACCACTTGGCCATGATCGACCCGCCGCGTGAGACGATGCCCGTGACCCGCTTCGCCGTGAGCGGGATGTACCGCAACAACACGCCGGCGTGAATGGTGAAATAATCAACGCCTTGCTCGCACTGTTCAATCAGCGTGTCCCGATACACTTCCCACGTCAGTTCCTCGGCCTTGCCGTCGACTTTCTCCAACGCCTGATACATCGGCACGGTGCCAATCGGCACCGGCGAATTGCGCAGAATCCACTCGCGCGTCTCGTGGATGTTCTTGCCCGTGGACAAATCCATCACCGTATCCGCGCCCCATTTCGTCGCCCACCGCATTTTTTCGACTTCTTCTTCGATGGAGCTGGCGACAGCGCTATTGCCGATGTTGGCATTGATTTTCACGAGGAAGTTCCGGCCGATGATCATCGGCTCGGATTCAGGATGATTGATGTTCGCCGGAATGATCGCTCGGCCCCGCGCGACCTCGCCGCAGACGAATTCGGCATCAAGCCCCTCGCGGATGGCGATAAATTCCATCTCCGGCGTGACAATTCCCTGTCGCGCGTAATGAAGCTGCGTGACCGTCTTGCCCGGTTTGGCGCGCAGTGGCTTGCGTCGCAATGTAACGGGAATTTCGCGATCGCTTCTCCCCGCAATCGGCTTGTACGATGACGCGACTTCTTGGATGTCACCCCGACCGAGAATCCATTCGCGGCGTAATGCCGGCAACCCGCGTTCCACATCGCCATGAAACGAAGGATCGCTCCACGGACCGCTCGTGTCATACACGCGAACCGGTTCGTTCACCTCAACGCGACCTGTGTGGCTGACGGTCGGCGACAACTCGATTTCACGAAATGGCACGCGCACATCCTTGTGTCGTTTGCCCGCGACGTACACCTTCGTTGATTTCGGCAACACCTCGCGGCTGTGTGCCTCACCCGGGCCGTTCTTTGGTGCGATCATGTGTATTCTGCCTCCCAAACTAAAAAGCCGACCCTGAAATCCAGGAGTCGGCTTCGCTACGTGTTTCCCTACGCCAGCATTACCTGGGTCAGGTTCCATGGGTCTCCCGCCTCGTGCGGAATCTCAGCCTCGAAAGGCTCCCCAAACGAATCTGCCTACTTGTCCGCCGTAGCCCCAAATGCTTTCGGGGCGAAGGTGGATGAAAGAACAATCAATTGAACGACCGACCGCACCCGCAGCTCGAATGCGCGTTGGGATTCTTGATTTTGAAACCCGAACCCTGCAAGCCGTCCTGATAATCGATCTCGCTGCCCTTCAGGAAATTCATGCTCATCGGGTTGATAACGACCTCGACGCCGTCCTGCGCAATCACCTCGTCATCGGGCTTCTTGTCATCGAACGCCATGCCGTATTCCATGCCCGAACAGCCGCCCGTCTCGATATACACGCGCAACGCCTTGCCCTGCGCGCCCGGATCGACGAGCAATGTCTTGATATGCTTCGCTGCGTTCTCTGTCAGTGTAATCACTCTCGCCACCACCAAACTGCAGTGAAACTGTAGCAAGGTTGTGACGCGCTGTCAAACGCGCCTCCCTCATTCGATGACAACCCCACCATAACCGACCACACGCGTGAAATCGCCGCTCACGTCGCCGCTGGTGCGATACTCCAGCAACTCAGCGTGTTTGGCGCCCAACTTCTTGGCCGCGTGCAACACGATATACGTCGCCGCCACGCCGCACATCGAGACCTCCTTGTCGATGACGCAGTTCATGAGCGCATCCTCGTCCAGATGCACAACCGCATCGAGCACCAGCTTGTCCTTGATTCTGGATGTCTCGACATCCTCATAGTGATTCAGATCCGTCGAGGCGACGAGCAATATGGGCTGCCCACACTCTTTCACAGACCGAGCGATGGCCGCCGCGATTTCCCGCAATTCCCCTCGCCCGCCGCTTTCGGGCCAACCTCCACCAATCAGGAGCGGGACGATGTGGACATTTGGGTTCGCCCGCAACAGCATCGGTATCTGGACTTCCAGCGAATGTTCCCGGGCGTGAGCCCTGGTGTCTTCGGTAAGTAATTCACAATTGTCAAGAAGCGCCAATGCCAACGACTTTGCAACCGGCACATCTCCCACAGGCGTATGCCACGCTCCCGAACCGCACACCGCATAGTCGCCACCGATTCCATGATGGTTCGGCCCGACCAGAATCACCCGGTCGGGGATTTCCACCCTGGAGTACACAAGCCCTGCCGTGTGGCCCGAATACATCCAGCCCGCGTGTGGACAAACCACGGCGATGGCTTTGCGCTTTGGGACGGCGGAAGGAATCAGTGCGTCGAGCGCCGCCTCGATCTCCGACGCATCTGCCGGGTAGAACTGCCCGGCCACTGCTGGTTGACGAATCACGGTCTTCACCTTTCCGGCCACCCGTCACTCATCAATACTATGGCACTGTCTGGACCGATTCCGCAAGCACGCTCAATACGCGTTCCAACTGCTCGTCACGGATGCAGTATGGCGGCATCAGCACGATTGTGTTGCCAATCGGACGCGTCAGGACGCCCCGCTGCCGCATTTCCGTACACACCTTGATGCCCATCCTGTCGGTCAACGGAAACGGCTCCTTCGCGGCAACATCTTGAAACAATTCGATGGCGCCGATCATTCCGATGTGCCGCATGTCTCCGACGTGCGGGAACTGTCTCATCGCTTCCAAACCGGCGCGCAGTTGATCACACTTGGGTTGGAGCGCTTTCAATGTGTGTTCTTCTTCGAACACCTGCAGATTCGCCAGCGCCGCCGCGCAGCCGAGTTGGTTGCCTGTGTAACTGTGTCCATGAAAGAACGTCTTGAATTCGCCATAGTCGCCAAGAAATGCGTGGAAGATTTCCTCTGTCGTCAACGTCGCCGCCAGCGGCAGATAGCCCCCCGTCAGCCCCTTCGCCACCGCCATCAGGTCGGGCGTCACGCCTTCCTGCTCGCAGGCAAACATCGTTCCCGTCCGCCCGAAGCCGGTCATCACCTCATCGGCAATCAACAGCGCGCCCAGCTCGGTGCACAGACGCCGCAATTCGCCCAGCAGTCCGCGCTTCCAAAGTCTCATCCCCGCCGTGCCTTGCACGAGCGGCTCAATGACAACGGCAGCGACGGCGTCGCGGTGCTCGCGCAAAATCTGCGCCACATGAGCGATCTCATTGACGCGAATCACATCGAACAGCAGTGGCCGAAAAGCCGAATGAAATAAATCGATACCGCCGACACTGACCGCGCCCAGCGTGTCGCCGTGATACGCATCGGCAAACGCCACAAACTTCGCGCGCTGCGGCTGTTTCCGGTGCTGCCAGTATTGCAAAGCCATCTTGATGGCCACCTCCATCGCGGTCGAGCCGTCGTCGGAATAAAACACCCGTGTCAGACCCCGTGGCGCAATCGCTACGAGTTTCTCAGCCAGCTGAATTGCCGGTTCATTCGAGAGACCGAGAAACGACGAGTGTGCAATGCGGTCGAGTTGTCCCTTGATGGCCTGTGTAATCTTCGGATGCTGATGACCATGGAGATTCGTCCAGATCGAGGAATTTGCATCGATGTATTCACGCCCGTTCACGTCCCGCAGAATCGCGCCCTGCCCCGACTCGATGATCACGGGCTCTTCCGACATCCAATCCCGCATTTGGGTGAATGGATGCCAGAGGTAGCGGTGATCCTTGTCAGCGAGTGAGTCCACCGAACTCCCCAAGGAATTGTTCGATATCGGGTTGCTCGTGCGCCGCGGTCACCGTGACCCGCAGCCGGGCTTTGCCCTTCGGAACGGTTGGAAAACGAATCGCCGGCACGAAGATGCCGCGCTCGTAAAGCCTCCGTGAAGTTTCCATGGTGGCCGCCTCGTCACCGATAATGATCGGGATGATTGGACTGCGCGATTCATTCTGGATACCGAGCGCCGACAATCCGTTCTTCATCTGACTCACGTTGCGCCAGAGACGGTCGCGACGCTGGTGACCGTCCTCGCTCATGATGAAGTCCACGGCCGCCGCCGCCGCCGCACACACCGCCGGCGGCAACGCCGTCGAATAAATCAGGCTGCGAGCGCGGTTTCGCAGGAAATCGATCAATACCTGCGAGCCGACAACAAAACCACCCAGGCACCCGACCGTCTTGCTGAGCGTACCGAGTGTAACCTCGATCTTGTCCTCCACGCCGGCGGCCTCGGCGAGACCACGGCGATTCTTCGCATACAATCCGGTCGCGTGCGCTTCGTCGATCATCAGCCACGCCCCGTGCTTTTCTTTCAGCTCGACGATTTCCGCCAGCGGCGCCAGGTCGCCGTCCATGGAAAATACGGTCTCGGTCACAATCAGCGTGCGTCGAAACGAGCCGCTCTGCTGGAGAATGGCTTCTAGTCTTTTCAGGTTCTTGTGCGGATAGACGCGAATCGTCGCGCCGCTCTGTCGGGCGCCATCGATGATGCTCGCATGATCCAGCTTGTCGAGGATGACCGCATCTTCTTCCCCGACCAGCGCGGTGATGGTGCCGACATTGGCCGCATAACCGCTGCTGAAAACCAGCGCGGCTTCCTCCGCCTTGAACGCCGCGAGTCTGCGCTCCAGGTCCTCGTAAGGTTGCAGGTTCCCGGACACAAGCCGCGACGAGCCGGCCCCGACTCCGTACTTCTCCATCGCAGCCACCCCCGCCTGCTTCAACACCGGGTCGTTGGCCAGGGCCAGGTAATCGTTGCTGGAAAAGTTCAGGAACTCGCGGCCATCGAGTTGTATGCGCGAGCCCTGCGCGGATGTCACGTTCCGCAGGGTGCGGGACAACCCCTCCGCGCGCGTCTTGTCCAGATCAGCGCCAAGTTGATCACGGAGACTTGACATTCGATGGGGAAGCTTCCGCCGGCACGGCGGGCGGCGGTTGATAGATCACCACGGCATGCGGATCGACGCGATAGCGCAGCCCGGCGCTCTCGGTCACATACTTCAACACATCCGCCAGCGGGACACTGCGAAGGTTCAACGTGACCTTCTGACTTTCCGCTTGCAAACAATCAATGACTGCCGCCGCGACCCGCGTGAAGAACAACAGATTGGTCGCCGCCAGGAGACCGATGCACCCGGCCGCTGAGTTATTGCGTCTCATCGAAAACCACCTCGCCCCCCACCATCGAGAAACTCACCTGCTTGTCGGCGTAGACGATCGCCTCGTAGGGGTCTCCGCCCGCGCCATCCATCGGCGCGGCGATCAGGTCGGCCCAAGCGCCGACGCCGATGCGTCCCAGCTTCTCGCGGAGGTTCAACGCCTTGGCGCCGTTGACCGTGGCCAGGGTCAACAATTCCTGGGCTGACATACGCGGAAACATATGGCCGAGCGTTTGCATTTCGCCCAGCATGTTCAACGTATCGTTGCTGGCCATGCTGTCGGTACCAAGGCAGGTATTGATCCGGTGCTCTTTCCATGTGTGCAGCGAGGGGCTGCCACGGCCGAAGAAGCGATGCGTCTTCGGGCAGTGCACCACGTGCGTGCCCGTCTGCTTCAGCAGTGAAACGTCCAGCGGCGTGAGGTAATTCGCGTGCGCCGCGAGGCAGTTGGGCCCGAGCACGCCGCACTCGGCCAGCAATTGGGTCGGGCTCACGCGTTTGCAGTCGGACATGTCGCGGCCCGCGCGCGAAAAGTAGTCATACATACGCCCCGTGCCGCGACGAATCATGTCGTCTTCTTCCTCCGACTCGGCCAGATGCGTCGTCAACGGAATATTACGCCCGCGAGAGTATTGGGCACAGAGCCGGTATAACTCGGCGGTCGCGGTGTAGGGTGCATGCGGGGAAAATCCAAAACCTCCGCGCGGGATGGAATGGCCCGCGATAAACTCCAACGTCTGCGCCGCCACTTCGCGGGCGCCTTCGGAACGATTGAAATCAATCATTTCCAGGCACCACCACACACGCAGTTGTGGCGGTGGAATCTGCTCGATGAACCTCGGGAATGACTCGATGTTCACCACCGTGGTCGTCCCGGACCGCGCCAGCATATCCAGGCCCATTTGGATACCCGCGAGATACTCCTTCTCGGGGTGGAGTTTCTTGGCGGCGACCAACTGCAGCAGCCACTCGGTGAAACTGCCGCGCCACTGGACCTCATCGTGCAGCCGGGTGTAGTCGAGATGGCAATGCGCATTGATCAACCCTGGTGCCAGCGCCCGTTCGCCGAGGTCGCGAATTTCGCCCGTGTGCGCGGCCCGCACTTCCGCGTTCTTGCCCACGGCCACAATCGTGTCGCCTTCGATGGCCACCGCGCCGTCTTCGATCGGTGGCTGGTCCATCGGCAACACATATTGCGCTCGCAAGATCGAGGTCATTCTCTTTCGTCACAAGGGATTCGGATTCGTTCGATGGAGCGGGCGCGACCGGTAGTCTCGTCCACATCGACAATTGCGCCGCACAGCGCGACGTCACCCTCCGCAACCTCCATTTTCTGTGGCATCTGGGTGAGGAACCGCTGCAGCACTGCGCCAACGTCCCGCCCCAGCACCGAATCATGCGGCCCGCACATGCCGGCGTCCGACAGGTACGCCGTGCCCTTCGGCAGGATGTGTTCGTCTGCCGTCGCCACGTGTGTGTGTGTTCCAATCACCGCGCTTACCTTTCCATCCAGAAACCGCCCCATGGCGATTTTCTCGCTCGTGGCTTCGGCATGCAAGTCCACAATGATGATCTTTGTCTGCGTGAGCAGCCGCGCGACTTCGGCTTCGGCGGCGCGAAACGGACAATCCGTGTTCGGCATGAACACCCGGCCGATCAGGTTGAGCACCCCGACGGGCGGCAATCCGTCCAATCGCACCACCGTCGATCCTTTCCCCGGAGCTGAAGCGGGGAAGTTCAGGGGACGCAGCAGCCGCGCCTCGCGCTGGATGACCTCGTAGACCTCTTTTTGGTCCCACACGTGGTCGCCCGAGGTGATCACGTCCACCCCGCTCGTAAGCAACGCGTCCACGGTTGATGCGGTCAGGCCGGCTCCGTGCGCGCTATTTTCGCCGTTGGCGATAACGAAGTCGATATCTCGTTCCTCCCGCAGGCGCGGCACCAGGGTGGCGACCGCCCGTCGACCGGGTTTGCCCACTACGTCGCCGATGAACAATATTCTCATTTGGCATACTCCACGGCGCGTGTTTCGCGAACCACGATGACCTTGATCTGGCCGGGGTACTGCAACTCCTGCTCGATCTTTTTGCTGATGTTACGCGCCATCTGAACCGCCTCATCATCGGTGACAGTATTCGGTTGCACGAACACACGAATCTCCCGCCCCGCCTGAAGCGCATAGCTTTTGTCGACGCCGGGGAAGGCGTTGGCGACGGTTTCGAGCTTCTCGAGGCGTTGGAGGTACAGATCCATGCTCTCGCTGCGGGCACCGGGTCGCGACGCGCTAATGGCGTCCGCTGCACTGGCCAGCACGCCGTACGTGGTAATCGGCTCAACTTCGTGATGGTGACAAGCCACCCCCTGCCACACCTCTTCCGGCTCGCCGTACTTCCGAAGAAGTTCCGCACCGATCTTGGCATGCGATCCTTCGACTTCGTGGTCCACCGCCTTGCCGATGTCGTGGAACAGGCCCACGCGCTTGGCGATCTGCTGGTTGAGACCCAGTTCCACCGCCATCATGCCCTCGATCTCGGCGACTTCCACCGAGTGATCCAGCACGTTCTGGGCAAAACTGTGGCGGAAGCGGAGTCGTCCAAGTAACCGGGTTACTTCGGGATGCACCTTTTGCAACCCAACCCGAATCACGGCTTCCTCACCGCCTTTGTGGATCAGCTCGTCCAGTTCTTCACGGACCTTCGCGACCTCCTCCTCGATGCGGGCCGGGTTGATACGCCCATCGGCGATGAGGCGTTCCAACGTCTGCCGGGCCAGCTCGCGACGGACGGGGTCGAACCCGCTGAGCACGACCGCCTGGGGTGTGTCATCAATGAGCACGTTGATCCCCGTGGCTGTTTCAAAGGCGCGAATGTTCCGGCCCTCGCGGCCGATGATCCGCCCTTTCATCTCCTCGCTCGGGAGCGCAATGGTACAGTTTGTCGCCGTCTGAACGTAGCTCGACGCGCATCGCTCAATGGCGATGGTGATGGTCCGTTTGGCCTCGCGATCCGCCTCTTGCTTGGCTTCTTCGATGATCCGTCGGGTCATCGCGGCGGCTTCGGCATGAATGTCCTCCTGGAGTTGCATCAGCAGTCGCTTCTTGGCTTCCTCGGCGCTGAGACCCGCCACCCGTTCCAGTTCGCGCTGGGCCAGCTTTTTCAGGTCATCAATCTCGGTCTGGATCTTGTGGAGTTCCTTCTCACGTTCCACGATCGCCACTTCCTTCCTGGAAACATCCTCGGTTTTGCGATCCAGCAAATCAGCCTTGCGATCCAGATTGGACTCGCGCTGCATGATCCGCTTTTCCATTTCCAGCAATTCTTGTCGGCGATCCTTGCTTTCCTTGTCGAACTGCTCTCGTGATTTGAGTGCTTCTTCCTGCGTTGTTACCCGCGCTTCGCGAAGCGTTTCTTCCGCTTGCTTCCGCGCGGTCTCAATGATCCCACCAGCCGCTTTGGTGTCCGCTTTCACCTTGGCCCGGCCAATAAACCAGCCGAGCGTGACGCCGACGACCAGGGCGATGAGACCGATTATGATATAGGTCATTGTCGGTTACCCTTGGGGTTGACCACTCGTGTTTCCGTCACAATGAAGTCCATGCGGGCGTCATGCGCTTCCGCCGGGACCTCGTCCAATACTTGGAAATCGAAAGCCAGCGCGATCTTGACACCGCTGGTTTCCCCCAGCAGGCGGTCGAAGTGACCCCATCCGCGGCCCAATCGGTTTCCCGTTTCGTCGAACGCCAACCCGGGCGCCAGTGTGGCGTCGATTCGATCGAGCGCCGCCGGTCGTACCGCCTCGGGTTTCGGTTCTAAAATTCCAAATTTACCTGTCGTTAACTCGGCATCAAAATCATGCAACTCGGAAGCGGCGTAGCGTTGCGTCGCCGTTTCAAATCGCGGCACGCACACCTGCCGGCCCATGGCGAGCAATTGACGAATCAGTCCCTGCGTGTCCACTTCATTTCCTGTGGACACGTAGACCAGCAGCCGCGCGGCGGAGGCGAATTCCCTCAGCACAGACAACCGCTCCCAGATGGCCGCACTTTTCGCGCGAACGGCTGCCGCGCCCTGTTCGGCAAGGCGCGCGCGCATCTGTTCCCGCAGCGCTATTTTTTCTTGAGCTGTTGCTTCCATTTTTCCATTCGCTCGCGCACCTTGATTTCGAAGCCCTGGTCGCCCGGTTCGTAATACTTGCGATGTTCGGGCAGATGGTCCTGTTCGACGATGTGTCCTTCGAAATCGTGGGCGTACTTGTAGCCTTCCCCGTGACCAAGTCGCGCCGCGCCCTTGTAGTGTGTGTCTTTGAGGTGCTGGGGGACTTCCAGCGTTCGTCCCTGCTCCACGTCGGCTTTGGCGCTCCAGATCCCTTTTGCGCTGGCATTCGATTTCGGCGCGGTCGCGCAATATACCGTCGCTTCGGCCAAAGGCAACTCGCCTTCGGGCCAACCGATGAACTCCACGGCGTGATGCGCCGCCACCGACAGAACCAACGCCTGCGGATCCGCCAGGCCGATGTCTTCCGCGGCCAGAATCACGATCCGTCGCGCGATGAACCGGGGGTCTTCACCCGCCACCACCATTTTCGCCAGCCAGTACAACGCGGCGTCGGGATCGCTGCCGCGCATCGACTTGATAAATGCCGAGATCGTGTCGTAATGCTCGTCCTCGTCCGCGTCGTAGACCACGGCCTTCTTCTGGATGGATTCCTCGGCAACCTCTTTGGTGACATGTCCCGACGGAGTTGTCAGGACGCCGATTTCCAAGGAGTTGAGCGCCTTGCGTCCGTCGCCATCACAAGCCGTGGCGAGAAAATCCAGTGCGGCAGCGTCCACTTTGACCTTCCGGGCGCCGAGGCCGCGTTCTTTGTCCGCCAACGCCCGCTGCAACAATTCCTTGATGTCCGCCGGTGCCAGCGGTTTGAGTTGGAAAATCTGCGAGCGCGACACGAGCGGCGAGTTGACATAGAAAAACGGGTTGTGGGTTGTCGCGCCGATCAGGCGGACCGTCCCGTTCTCCACGTCGGGCAGTAACACGTCCTGTTGCGCTTTGTTGAACCGGTGAATTTCGTCAATGAACAGGATGGTGTGTTGACCCGCGTTGGCGAGACGGTTGGCGGCGGTGGCGATGACGCGACGGATGTCAGCAACATTCGATTCCACACCGCTGAGGCTTTCGAACTTGCTCTTGGTGGCGTTGGCGATGACTTGCGCGAGGGAGGTCTTGCCCGTTCCCGGCGGGCCATAGAGAATGATGGAACTGATGCGGTCGGCTTTGATCGCACGCCACAGCAGCCTGCCTTCTCCGAGTATGTGGCGTTGCCCGACGAAGTCCTCCAGCGTCCGTGGACGCATTCGGGTGGCCAATGGAGCGGCAGCGAGGTTGCCAGCCTCCGCCGTGGCGGCGGGTCTCAGCGATTGGTTGGAAAATAGATTGTCGGTCATGACCACCAATCTGGCCCCGACGTTCAGGCCGGGGTCGGCCCGGTCCTGCGAGCCTGGTGAGATCGGGAGCGTTGACCGACAAGAGCCCGAACGCCCCGCAAGGCTGGGCACCAAAACGAAATACCCCGCCGTAATGCCGTTTCAACGACATCTTTGAACCCCTTACTAATAGGGGGCTCTGCCGGCTGCTTCATGCTTCCAGTGAAGGCATGCAATCCACAACCGAACACCGAGCTCCGTCAATGACGGTGTTGGCTCAAAGAATCTTCGTCTTTCACGAACATGGCAGGGTATTTCGTAAATCTCGCTTTGGCAAAGAACACCGGCGACCACCGTCGCCCGCTTGATCCCCTTGTAGCCCTTTTCTCCATCGAATTCAAGTATATTCCAGTCACAATTACAGTTTATGGTCGCCGCTTAATAACCCTGCACATGCACGTCAGCTTTCGCGAATCTCACACTTCAATGTCTGCACCAACGAACGTTTCAACTGTTCATGCGCCCCATTGACCTCCGCATCCGTCAGCGTCCTGTCCGCCGCGCGGAACGTCAACGAGTACGCCATTGATTTCTTTCCCGTCGGTATCGAACCGCCTTTATAGATATCAAAAAGTTCGACCTTTTCCAAGACTTTATTTCGACCCTTTTCGATGGCCGCCACGATCTCGGCATGTGACACCGTGTCATCCACCACCAGGGCCATATCACGCACCACGGCGGGGAACTTGGGCAATTCACGGAAGATTTTTTCGCATGTTTGCGACGCAAGCAGGGATCCGAGATCGAGTTCCGCGACGTACACCGCCTCACGCAGGTCAAGTTTCTTTGCCTGAACGGGCGAAATCTGTCGGATCTCGGTGGTGACCGGTACACCCAACGCCTCTCCCACCTCTTCCAGCGCGCCCTTTACATCATAATAATCCAGCCTGGCTTCCCGTGTGCCTGTCTCCCAGGAATCCGGTTGGCGCCGTCCGGTGACCGCCAGCGCCAGATGCAACGATTCCTTCCCGTCCGCCGCGAACACCCGGCCGATTTCAAAGAGCTTCACGTCGTACTGATGTCGCGAGACGTTCGTGCGCAGGTTTGCCAACAAGCCGGGCTCGAGCTTCGCTCGCAGCGCGTGTTGATCCGCACTCAACGGATTCTGCAGCTTCAACTCGCCCGCGCCCACCAGTGTCTGGTTCTGCGCCTCGTGGAACCCGAGCGCGGTCAATACCTGTCGCGCGCGCGCGCGCGCGTCCCATTGCTTGTCGAATTCCGAAACGGTCGCGATCGACGCCTGACGCTTCGCCGGAATCTTCTCGACGCCGTAAATGCGGCACACTTCCTCGATCAGGTCGACCTCACGTTCCAGGTCCACGCGGAACGTCGGCACTTCGACTTCGCACGATTGGGCATCCGACGAAATAACCGCCAGGGAAAGCCCCGTGAAAATCTTCTTCACCGTCTCCGGCGGCACGTCAACGCCCAGCAGCCGGTTCACCTGGGCATACCGGCATCGCACCCGCCGTTTCTCGATGGGTTTCGCGAGCGTGTCGATGATCCCGGTCGCCACCTGTCCGCCGGCCAATTGCTGGATCAACTGCGCCGCGCGGTTGCTCGCCCAGATGACGCCGTCGATGTCCGCGCCGCGCTCGAACCGGTAGCTCGAATCACTGGCCAGACCGCACTGCTTGGAGGTCTTGCGGGCGTTGGCCGGCAGGAACCAGGCGCTCTCCAGCAATACGTCCGTGGTGCCCTCGTTGATCTCGCTGTCCTTGCCGCCCATGATGCCCGCCAGCGCCACCACGCGGTTCGCGTCGGCAATGACCTGCATGTCGTTGGTCAACTCGTGCGCGCTGCCGTCGATGGCCAGAAACTTCTCGCCCTTCGCTGCGCGGCGCACCACGATGCGGTGCTCGGCCAGTAAATTGTAATCGAACGCGTGCAACGGATGACCGCATTCGAGCAGCACGTAGTTGGTTACATCCACCACGTTGTTGACTGGCCGTAGCCCGACTTTTTCCAGAAGCCGTTTCAACCACGAAGGGCTGGGACCGATTTTCACCCCGCGGATGACGCGCGCCGTGTAGCGCAGGCACAGATCGGGCGCCTCAATCGTGACCGACGTGAGCTTGCCGATGTCGTCGCCGGATTCTTGGATGACAACACCCGGACGCTTCACCGGATTCCCTGTCAGCGCGCTGATCTCGCGCGCAATGCCAATGACACTGAGCCAGTCGGGCCGGTTCGGCGTGACCTCGATGTCGAACACCGTGTCGGTGCCGCCGAGCGCGTCGCTGACTTTGATGCCAATCGGTGTGTCGGCTGGCAAAATCAGCAAGCCGTCCTCACCTTTCGGCAGGCCCAGCTCTTCCGCCGAGCACATCATGCCTTGCGATTCAACGCCGCGCAGCTTCGCCTCCTTGATCGCCATGCCGTTGGGCATCGTCACGCCGGGCAACGCCAGCGGCACTTTGTCGCCGACCTTGTAGTTCTTCGCGCCGCAGACGATCTGGCGTTCGCCATGACCGTCGTTCACGCGGCACACGGAAAGTTTGTCCGCATTTGGATGTTTGTCGCTGGAAAGAACCTGGCAAACGACGACCTGCTGGAGCACACCGCCTCCAACGGCTGCCATCTCTTCAACCTCAATTCCCGCAAAGGTCAGCTTGTCGGCCAATTCGGACGGCGACCACTCGACATCGACGTATTGTTTCAGCCAGTTGTAGGTGAATTTCATCTGAAGGTCACACTGTAACGGTTTGTGGCGGAAGCGTCTAGCCTTTACGCAGGGTCAGCGGAGCGCGAGATAATCCTCGACGGTGAAACCCGCGTCCTTCAGGACCGCGCGGGAAGCGAAAGTCCTCGCGCTTCGAGCGCTTCCAAATACAGGGCAATCGCTTCGCGAATCCTTCGTTTGGCCTTTGCCGCAGTCTTGCCATCGGTATGGCATCCCGGAAGGTCCGGCACCCGCGCGTGGAAACCACGGGGCGAATCCGGCTCTATAATGACTGTGAAATGTCTGGCTCTCACGACTTTTCTACCGTACTCCATCGTGCATCCCGGTCAACATCAGCCCCGCAGAAAGCAACGCGAAGGCACAACGCTCGCGCCAGACCCGTCATTCCGAGCTTGTCGAGGAATCTCAGAACGTGTTTGAAAAATCGGTTCTGCATGATCAATGAGTTCGACGCAGGACGATGTTGATCATCGCCAGTTGAATCATGGCGCGGCTATGAGCGGTGGATTGTTCGTAGTCGGAGCGC
>Ga0182014_10002283_pt1 | contig 24223 bp, 21 predicted proteins | sample 612S2DmetaG_FD_120489 | JGI IMG/M metagenome (GOLD analysis project Ga0182014, IMG submission 120489) | Permafrost microbial communities from Stordalen Mire, Sweden - 612S2D metaG | ecosystem: Environmental > Terrestrial > Soil > Wetlands > Permafrost | place: Sweden: Stordalen | collected...
CGCGTTGCCACCGTCGATGATGATGTCGCCGTCTTCCATGGCGTCGGCGAGCTCGTTGATGACCGCGTCGGTCGGGTCGCCGGCCTTGACCATGATGATCACCCGCCGCGGCTTCTCCAGCGCATCCAGGAATTCCTCGATGGTCTCCGACCTGACGAACTTGCCTTCGTCACCGTGCTCTTTGAGTAGGGCATCCGTCTTGGCGATGGATCGGTTGTGCAGCGCCACGGTGTAGCCGTGGTGCGCGAAGTTGCGCGCGAGGTTCGAGCCCATGACGGCCAGGCCGGTGACGCCGATCTGTGCGGTGCCAGTCTTCGAATCTGACGAGCTCATGTTTTCGCCTTTCAAATTGGAGAACTTTTATTGAAAGTTTTTCCGAAAGCAGTTCCGACGACCATCCGACGGCAATCGGACACACTCTTACACACTGGACCCGTGGTACTCCAAAGTGTTTCGCTTGGCGGGCTGCACTAAAGCATTAGAAGTTGAACAGCCGTTGCAACTCGGTGAGCCACGGGACGACCAGCGTGCCGGTTGGCACGCCAAATATGGCTGCAGCGGCCAGGTAAGCGGCCGCCGACAACACCAGACTGTTGCCACGTCCGGATAGCCGTCGAACCCGCAGGACAGTACTGGGGCCGCCCACGGCCAGCGCGCCGGACGGGGTGCGCCCGGATGCGCACGCAACCAGCGCCCGGGCCAGGGGAGTGCGCCCGGTGGCGCGCACCGCGGCGTCATCGGCCAGTAGTTCGACGAGCAGCTGCACCGCACGCAGGGCATTGGCGCTGCGCACCAGCCGCGGGAAAGCGGCATGCACCGCGGTGAACGCCTCCAGCACCAGGTCGTGCCGGGCCCGCAGGTGAGCACGCTCGTGGCTGAGGATGGCCGTGACTTCGGCGTCGGCGAGCGTGGTGAGCGCCCCTTCACTGACCACAACGCGGCTGCGCACCCCCGGCAGGCAGTAGGCGAGCGGTTGCGCGATATCCAAGACCCGAAGGTCGCGCGTTCGGGCACACGGCTGCGCGAGTGCCGCGTCGTGTCCGACCCCGACCAGATCGACCACCATCCGGTGGTGGGCCCGCCGGCGTCGGTTTGCGATGGCCAGCCGCAGCACGGCAATCGCCAGGCGGGCGCCGACCAGCACCGTCAGCGCGAAAACCGCGATGTACGCCGTCCACAACGGCCACCCGAGCCGGCCCGCGGCGCCCATGACGCCGGCGGTGGGCCGCCCGTCGGGGCCGGGCATCAGCAGCCGGGTGGCGATCGCGATGCCGGCGCTGAATGCCGAGAGTGCCGCGGCCAGCGCGATGGCTTGCCACAGCACCATTGCCGCCCGGGGTGCGCGCAGCGGCCACGTCGCGCGCGCCAGCAGAGCCGGCGCGGGGCCGGCCAGCAGCACCGCAAGGAATGTGAAGGCCAGCGCGGACACGCTGCTAGTCTCTCTCAGTCCTCCGCCGGAACGCCAGTCGGCGGCGTGTTCCGTGGACTGGCTTCCAGTTCGGCGAGTGCGCGCCGAAGCGCCGCGGCCTCGTCGGCGCCGACGCGTTCCACGAAATGCACCAGCGCGGCCTGCCTGCCGCCCGAATCCTCGGCCTGGGACAGCGCATCCACCATGAGTCCGGCAACCAGCTCGTCACGGCCGTGAACGGGTGTATACCGGTAGGCCCGATCATCGCGGATCTGGGAAACCAGATTCTTCTTGGCCAACCGTTGCAGCACAGTCATCACCGTCGTGTAGGCAAGGTCGCGGCGCACCGACAACGCGTCATGGACCTGGCGGACCGTTTGAGGCTCCGTCATGGACCACAAGTGATCCATAACGGCACGTTCCAGGTCTCCTAGCCGCGTCATCTTGGCCATAGTTCGTTCATCTCCTGAGCCTTGAAATAAGCGTACTCCCGCTTACTACCGACCGTCGTACCTAACGCTCGGCGAAAGCCGAATTCCAGACTACCCACAAAACCCTTGCAAAATTAGGGCAGCCTTGCCTATTCTTATGATGATCGAGCGACAACGACCGCGGAGAGTCCAGAGGGCTGCTGTGACCCCCGGTCAACTCGGTCGGCGAGCCCCGTGTCTTGATGGCACGGGGCTCGCCTGCGTTTCAGGGTGCATGGTGTAAACACATGAACGTGCCACCGCCGCAGGACGCGCCCGTTCCACTCGAATTCACCGCGCCGTTCGACACCGAATTGGGGCTGCAGTACACCGAACTCAGCCCCGACGGCGCCCGCGCGCAGCTAGCCGTCAACCCCAAATTGCTTCAGCCGATGGGCCTCGTGCACGGCGGGGTCTACTGCTCGATGATCGAGAGCATGGCCAGCGTGGCTGCCTACACCTGGCTCGCCGAGCACGGTGGTGGCGATGTCGTGGGCGTCAACAACAACACGGATTTCCTGCGGTCCATCGGCTCGGGGATGGTGTACGGCACCGCCGAACCGATCCACCGCGGCCGGCGTCAGCAGCTGTGGCTGGTCACAATCACCGATGACAACGACCGGGTGGTGGCCCGGGGTCAGGTGCGGCTGCAGAACCTCTCGGCGCAGCCCGGCGGCGGCTGAACTTCGCTAGCTTGCTGCTCTGACGGGTCCCGAGGAGTCGCGTGCCTCAGCAGCCAATTCGGCCAGCTGTTCCAGCCGCGTTCGCGCGAACGCCTGCTGGTCGGTGATGGTCAGCTGGCCTCGCCGATTGCTCAAGAACGTCATGGTCCAAGAGAGCAGCGTGGTGATCTGGCTCTTGAATCCGACTAGGTAAACGAGGTGCAGCACCAGCCACATCAGCCAGGCAATGAAGCCGCTGAACTCCAGCGGACCGATCTTGGCCACCGCAGAAAACCGCGACACCGTGGCCATGGAGCCCTTATCGAAGTACTGGAACGGTTCGCGCTGCGCGGGGTCGGCCCCGGCAAGTTCGCCCTTGATCGTCTTGGCCACATACTTGGCGCCCTGAATCGCGCCCTGCGCCACCCCTGGCACACCGTCGACGGCGGCCATGTCACCCACGACGAACACATTCGGGAACCCCGGGAGGGACAAGTCGGGAAGCACCTTGACCCGCCCGGCCCGGTCGAGCTCGGCTGGTGACTGCTCGGCGAGATCCCGGCCCAGCCTGCTGGCCGAGACGCCGGCAGACCACACCTTGCAGGCCGATTCGATGCGTCGGATGGTGCCGTCGGAGTCCTTGACGGTGATGCCGTCGCGGTCCACATCGGTGACCATCGCACCGAGCTGGATCTCCACGCCCATCTTCTCTAACCGGGCGGCCGCCCGTTGACCGAGCTTTTCGCCAAACGGCGGCAATACGGCCGGCGCGGCGTCGAGCAGGATCACTCGCGCCCTGGTGGAGTCGATGTGCCGGAACGCGCCCTTGAGGGTGTGGTCGGCCAATTCGGCGATCTGCCCGGCCATTTCGACGCCGGTGGGGCCGGCCCCGACGACCGTGAACGTCAGCAGCTTGGCGCGGCGTTCCGGATCGGTTGACCGTTCGGCCGCCTCGAAGGCGCTCAGAATCCGGCCGCGCAGCTCCAGGGCGTCGTCGATCGACTTCATGCCGGGTGCGAATTCGGCGAATTGGTCATTGCCGAAGTAGGACTGGCCGGCGCCGGCCGCGACAATCAAACTGTCGTAAGGAGTTTCGTAGCTGTGACCGAGCAACTCCGAGACCACGCACTGGTTGGCCACGTCGATATGGGTGACATTGCCGAGCAACACCTGGACGTTGCGCTGCTTGCGCAGCACAACACGGGTCGCCGGGGCGATTTCGCCTTCGGAGATGATGCCGGTGGCCACCTGATACAGCAACGGCTGGAACAGGTGGTGGGTGGTGCGGGCGATCATCTTGATATCGACATCGGCGTGCTTGAGCTTCTTTGCCGCGTTGAGTCCGCCGAACCCCGATCCGATGATGACGACTTGGTGCCGACGGTTCGGTTCTGCTGGGGCTTCGGTGTGGGGGCTCATGTCTGCACTGCTCCTGACTGGGCGCGATTGCGCGCGCCTCTCACCTACCAAGGATAGTAAAGCGAATACCCAAAAACCCAGGTGAGACCCTGTGTAATCAACCACACCGGAGATTCACGCTGGTCGCGGCAGCGTGATGCTCGTCATGGATGACACGCGTTATGACCTAGCCCACCTAACGAGCTAGCCCACTGGGAGACCGACCAGCGGTCGGAGCGTTTCGCCGACCGCGTTGATGACACCGGGCGTGTAATACGGCATGTTGATGATCACGCTGTCGATTCCCGCGTCAATCACTTTGGTTTTGATCTGGTCGGCGATCGAGTCGGGGCTGCCGACCACCATGCGCTGGCTCATCTCGGCGGGGATCTGATCGGGCTTGACGTCGTCACTGACCATCGCCGTGATCAGCATGCTGGTTTCGAGCGTGGCCGGATCGCGGCCGATCTTCTCGCACTCCTGCTGGACGACCTGCACCTTGCGCGGCAGTTCGTCGAACCCGGCAATCACGTTGAGGTGGTCGAAGTGCCGGGCGGCCAGCGGAATTGTCTTCTTTTCACCACTGCCGCCGATCATCAGTGGAATGTGGTCGCGGAAGCGCGGATTGGCCAGTGCCTGGCTGGCCCGGTAGTAAGTGCCCGAGAAGGTCGGTCGCTCGCCCTTGATCATCGGCAGAATGATCTCCAGCGCCTCGTCGAGGCGGTTGAATCTGTCGGTGAAGGTGCCGAAATCGAAGCCCAGCTGATCGTGCTCGAGTTCGAACCAGCCGGTGCCGATGCCCAGAATCGCCCGGCCCTGACTGATCACGTCCAGCGTGGTGATGATTTTCGCCAGCACGGTGGGATTGCGGTACGTATTGCCGGTCACCAAGGTGCCCAGCTGCACCCGTTCGGTGGCGGTGGCCAGCGCGCCCAGGGCCGTGTAGGCCTCCAGCATCGGCTGGTCGGGGTCGCCCAGCATGGGCAGTTGGTAGAAGTGGTCCATCACGAAAACCGAGTCGAATCCGGCCGATTCGGCTTCGCGGGCCTGAGCGATGACCGTTGGGAAGAGTTGCTCTATCCCGGTGCCGTAGGAGAAGTTGGGGATCTGGAAACCAAGTCGAATAGCCACGGTGTCTACCGTAGCCATCAACCCCGAAAGGCTAAATCTGCTCTAGGCGAAACTAGCCAGCGCGCCGTGGCTGACGTGCAGCGTCTGGCCGCTGATGTGTCGAGCCGCTGGGCTGGTCAGGAACAGGGCGAGGCGGGCCACCTCGGGCCCGACGGACGGCGGTGTGCGCGAAAGGCCTTCGTAACCGGGCTGCACGCTGCGCCCAGCAGCCACGGCGTTGACGGTGATGCCGCGCGTGCCGAAAATGACTGCCTGTCCGGAAATCCAGTTGGAGAGTGTCGATTTGATGGCGGCGTCGACGCTACCCGCGGGTGGGTTTTCCGTTACCACGCTGATGATGGAGCCGCCGGAGCACAGGTTATCGCCGACGGCCTGCACCGTCAGCACGGCTGAAAGCACCGTCGCGTCGAGCTCGTTGCGCCAGGCTTTGGCCGTGTCGGACATCGAGTAGGTGCGTGGGTCGCCGGCCTCCCAGCGCGGCGCCGGCACGTTGACGATGGTGTCCAAGTGGTGGGGGAACAACCCGCGAGCCTCGGTAAGGCCGGCCGCGTCGGTGGTGTCGCAGACGATCGCGTCCACGTCCAGTTCTTTGGCGGCAATCTCGAGGTCGCTACGCCGTGCGCCCACGAGGGTCACCTTGTGACCATCATCGCGAAAGCCCTCGGCTACTGTGCGCCCCAGCTCGGTGTCGCCACCAGTGACCAGCACGTCCACTGCCATGACCTCCTCGTGTTCAACATTGAACCCAGACCTGGCGTGGTTCCGATGGTGGCAAACCGCGGGACCAATGCCCGGGATCTCAGCGTGTTATCGCGTCAATCCCGGTAGATGTTACTGGACAGTAGCTCTAAGGGGAAATTAAGGACGCCGCGACGCGCCGAGGGCTTCGCTAACTGTTTCGCCGACACACCGTCGCCGCATTTTGGCCGCCTGCCTGGACACCGCGACGGTTAAGGTCTGACCCATGCGTCGGATCGGGATCCTGGGCAGTTTGGTATTGCCGATGCTGATAGCGGGCTTGTTAACAGGGGCCGTGGGGTGCAGTTCAAATTCCCAGCCCGCGCAGGCCACCGGAAAGATCGTGGTGATGGCCGCGGCCTCGCTGAAGTCCGCGTTCACAAAGATTGGTCAGCAGTTCAAAACCGACAATCCCGGCAGCGGCGTCGATTTCGAGTTCGCGGGTTCTTCGGAGCTCGCAACACAGCTGACCCAGGGCGCAACCGCCGACGTTTTCGCATCGGCAGACACCGCGCAGATGGACACGGTCGCCAAGGCCGGGCTGCTCGCTGGCGATCCGACGAAGTTCGCCTCCAACAGCTTGGTCATCGTGACCGCGCCGGGGAACCCGAAAAAGGTCGGATCCTTCGCTGACCTCACCAAGCCCGGGCTCAACGTGGTGGTTTGCCAAAAGCCGGTGCCGTGCGGATCTGCTACCCGGCGCATCGAGGACAGCAGCGGCGTGCACCTCAACCCGGTCAGCGAGGAACCCAGCGTGTCCGACGTCCTGAACAAGGTCACTAGCGGACAGGCCGACGCCGCGCTGGTCTATGTCACGGACGCGCTCAGCGCCGGGAACATGGTGACGGCCGTCAGCTTTCCCGAGGCCCCCAGCGCCGTGAATATCTACCCGATCGCGGTGCTGAAGAAGGCTCCGCAACCAACCCTGGCGCAGAAGTTCGTCACCTTGGTAACCGCTGACGCCGGCCAGAAGGTCCTGGCTCAGTCGGGCTTCGCTGAGCCCTGACGACCGACCGTGCACCGGCCTACGGATCTGCCCCGCTGGGTTTACGTGCCCGCAGCCGCGGGGACCACCTTTGTCGTACTGCCGCTGGTGGCCGTGGCCATCAAGCTCGACTGGCCGAGTTTCTGGTCGCTGATCACCAGCTCCTCGTCGACGACCGCGCTCTTGCTGAGTCTGAAGACCGCCGCCGCCAGCACCGTGGTGTGTGTGCTGCTCGGGGTGCCGATGGCATTGGTGTTGGCCCGTAGCAGGGCACGGGTGGTGCGGTTGTTGCGACCGCTGATTCTGCTGCCGCTGGTGCTGCCGCCGGTGGTCGGAGGAATCGCGTTGCTGTACGCGTTCGGCCGGCTCGGATTGATCGGGCATTACCTCGAGGCCGCCGGCATCAGCATCGCGTTCAGCACAACCGCCGTGGTGTTGGCGCAGACCTTCGTCTCGTTGCCGTTTCTGGTGATCTCCCTGGAGGGCGCCGCCCGCACCGCGGGGGCCGACTATGAGGTGGTAGCGGCGACGCTGGGGGCGCGGCCAAGCACGGTCTGGTGGCGGGTCACCCTGCCGCTGCTGCTGCCGGGCATGGTGTCCGGAGGGGTGCTGGCGTTCGCCCGCTCGTTGGGGGAGTTCGGCGCGACGCTGACCTTCGCGGGTTCCCGGGAAGGCGTCACCCGCACACTGCCTCTGGAGATCTACCTGCAGCGGGTGAGTGACCCGAACGCGGCTGTCGCGTTGTCGATCCTGCTGGTGGCGGTCGCGGCACTGGTAGTGCTGGTGCTGGGCGTCCGCGGGCTGACCGGGACCGACGCGAGGTAGCCGGCGATGAGTGAATTGCAACTACGCGCGGTCGTGGCAGACCGCAATCTGGATGTGGAATTCTCGGTGGCGGCGGGCGAGGTGCTTGCGGTGCTGGGGCCCAACGGCGCGGGCAAGTCGACCGCATTGCATGTCATCGCCGGGCTGCTTCGTCCCGACGAGGGTCTGGTGCGGTTGGGGGACCGGGTGTTGACCGACACCGCGGCCGGGGTGAACGTGGCGACACACGATCGCCGGGTCGGGCTGCTCCTGCAGGACCCCTTGTTGTTCCCGCACATGAGCGTCGCCGCCAATGTGGCTTTCGGGCCGGATGGCCGGGGTTTTCGGTCCGCGCGCGCCCAAAAAAGGTCAAGGGCGCTGCGCTGGCTGCGCGAAGTGGACGCCGAGGATCTCGCCGACCGCAGACCGCGTCAGCTATCCGGCGGGCAAGCGCAACGGGTGGCGATTGCGCGGGCGTTGGCGGCCGAACCCGATGTGTTGCTGCTCGACGAACCACTGGCCGGGCTCGACGTGGTGGCGGCCGCGGCCATCCGCACGGTGCTACGCACGGTGGTCGCCCGCAGCGGCTGCGCGGTGATCCTGATAACCCACGAGTTGTTGGACGTGTTCACGCTGGCCGACCGAGTGCTCGTGCTCGAGTCCGGCAAGATCTGCGAGATCGGCCCGGTCGCCGACGTGCTCACCGCGCCGCGCAGCCATTTCGGAGCGCGGATTGCGGGTGTCAACCTGGTCAGCGGGACCATCGGCCCCGACGGCTTACTGCGCAGCCGGTCCGGCGCCCACCTGCACGGGACCCTTGCTGGCGAGTTCGCCGGCGAGGGCGCCACAGGACAAGAGGCGATCGCGGTGTTCGCGCCCGCGGCCGTCGCCGTGTACCAAAGCCCGCCACACGGCAGCCCGCGCAATACCCTCGAAGTGACTGTGGCGGCCCTGGACACCCGCGGATCGGCGGTTTTGGTGCGCGGCCAGGAGCAACCCGATGGCGCACCTGGCCTGGCCGCCGAGATCACCGTCGATGCCGCCGCGGAGCTGCGGCTGACGCCCGGAGATCGAGTGTGGTTCACCGTCAAAGCTCTGGAAGTGTCGTTGTACCCGGTGCCGGCGCGACACGCCCATCCGTAAGCGGCCTCCCGCGATCCTGGCTAATCGGCGGTGGACTGCGCAGACGGTAACGAAAAACCATCGCACGTCGCCCGCAAGGCATCCTTGCGTCACGGCCGTTAGACGGTAGGTTCGTCGCCATGGATGAGGTGCACCCGAAGTCGACACGTCGCCGCGGACTGTGGGCGACATTGGCGATCGCCACAGTGGCCGGTGCCAGCGTCGTCACCATCGGATTACCGGCGACGTCGAAGGCCGATCCCGAGGTCCCAACCCCGGTACCGCCGACCACGGCGGCGGCCCCGCCGGCAGCCGGCGCGGCTGCACCGCCTGCCGCCGCCCCTGGGGCTCCCGTAGCACCTCCAGCTGCCCCCGGCGCTCCCGTGCCACCTCCGGCCGATCCGAATGCGCCAGCGCCACCAACCGCGCCGGTTGATCCGAACGCGCCGCCCCCGGACCCGAACGCGGGCCGGATCACCAACGCCGTCGGCGGGTTCAGCTTTGTCCTTCCCGCGGGCTGGGTGGAGTCAGACGCTTCTCACCTCGACTACGGCTCGGCGCTGCTGAGCAAGTCGATCGGTCAGCCGCCCATGCCCGGGCAGGCGCCGGGGGTGGCCAACGACACCCGCATCGTTCTCGGCCGACTGGACCAAAAGCTTTACGCCAGCGCTGAAGCCGACAACGCCAAGGCCGCAGTCCGGCTGGGCTCGGACATGGGTGAGTTCTTCATGCCGTACCCCGGCACCCGGATCAACCAGGAAGCCTCCCCACTCAACGCCAACGGGGTGGTTGGGAGCTCGTCGTACTACGAGGTCAAGTTCAGCGATTCCGCCAAGCCGAACGGCCAGATCTGGACGGGCGTAGTCGGTGCGCCCGCGGCGACCACGCCCAACGCCGGTCCTCCGCAGCGCTGGTTTGTGGTGTGGCTGGGGACCTCGAATGACGCGGTGGACAAAGTCGCGGCCAAGGCGCTGGCCGAGTCGATCCAGCCCTGGACGGCCCCAGCAGCCCCGGCTGCCCCTGCGCCGGTTCCGGGAGTACCGGTCGCACCCGCTCCGGCACCGCCGGCACCGGGTCAGGCCCCCGCAGGTGAATTGACTCCCACTCCTACATCCACCCAACAGCGGACCGTGCCTGCCTGATTGGATTCCGGGGCTGAGGGTTTGGCCTGCGTTAAGCCACGTCGCGAATCGTTACAACGAACATGGTTGACCGGACACGCGCCGGGTATACCCTGGCATTTCCGATCGCCAACCAATACTCCTGAGGAGTCGCCGCCGTGGACTTGTTTTGGAACATCTTTTGGATGATCGTCATCGGTCTCATCGTCGGCTTTATTGCTCGGTTCATCGTGCCGGGAAAGCAACCGCTGGGTTGGATCGCAACCGCCCTGCTCGGGATTGCGGGATCCTGGGTCGGCGGCACGCTGGGCAGCGTGGTCTTCCCGCCGCACCAGTTCGACATCCACCCGCCGATCAAACACGCGTTCTTGGGTGCACTGGTCGGCGCCGTGATTCTGTTGTTGATCTACAACGCCGTCAGGTCGCGCTCGCGGACCCGGTAGGCATGTCCCCGGCATCGACCACCACCACAATGCGTGCCTGGCGGGTGCGTCGACCCGGTCCGATCGACACTGGCCCGCTCGAGCAAGTCACCACCGAAGTACCGCACCCCAAGCCGTCGGAGTTGTTGGTGGCGGTGCGTGCGTGCGGGGTCTGCCGCACCGACCTGCACGTCAGCGAAGGCGATCTGCCCGTGCACCGCGAGCATGTGACGCCGGGCCACGAGGTGGTGGGCGAGGTCGTCCAGGTGGGTTCGGAAGCAGGCACGGCCGGTGGCGACTTCCAGGTGGGGGACCGGGTGGGCATCGCCTGGCTGCGCCACACCTGCGGTGCTTGCAAGTACTGCCAACGCGGCGACGAGAACCTATGCCCGCAGTCGCGCTACACCGGCTGGGACGCCGACGGCGGATACGCCGAATTCGCCACCGTCCCTGCAGCTTTTGCGCATCACCTGCCGAGCGGGTACAGCGACAGCGAACTTGCGCCACTGTTATGCGCGGGCATCATCGGCTACCGCTCGCTGCTGCGTGCCGAACTACCACCGGGTGGCCGACTAGGAATCTATGGCTTCGGCGGCAGTGCGCACATCACGGCGCAGGTCGCGTTGTCACAAGGCGCTGAAGTGCACGTGATGACTCGCGGCGCTGCGGCACAAGAGCTGGCAATGGGGCTTGGTGCCGCGTCGGCGCAAGGCGCCGCCGATGCGCCGCCGGTGCCACTGGATGCCGCGATCCTGTTCGCCCCGGTCGGCGACCTGGTGCTTCCGGCCTGCGAGGCCCTGGACCGTGGCGGCACGTTGGCGATCGCCGGGATTCACCTGTCCGATATCCCGAGCCTGAACTATCAGCGGCACTTGTTTCAGGAGCGGCAGATCCGGTCGGTCACGTCAAACACCCGGGCGGATGCGCGCGCCTTCCTGGAATTCGCGGGACAGCATCACATTGAGGTGACCACGCGGGAATATCCCCTCGAACAAGCCGATCGAGCGCTGACCGATCTGAGCGCCGGCAGGTTCTCTGGCGCCGCGGTGCTCCTTGTCTAGGCCGGCGGTGCCGACCTAAGCGAGGTGCCAGACCAGCGCGGCGGCCAAGGCGCCCAGCCCGTTCAGAGACCAATGCAACGCGATCGGCGCGATCAGGCTTCCACTACGTCGGCGCAGCCAGCTGAACACGAAGCCAGCTGCCCCGGTGGCCAGGACAGCCAAAATCACCCCGGCCAGCATTCCGACGATCCCGCCGCCGAACAGCCGGGTGAAACCGACATTGCTGCTCGTCAACCCCAACGACGTGGCGACATGCCAAAGGCCGAACAGCAGCGAACCCACCAGCGCGACACCGCGAAACCCCCAGGCCCGGTTCAGCGCGCCGTTCAGCACACCGCGAAACGCCAGCTCCTCGGGGATCACCGTTTGCAGCGGGATGACCACCATCGATGCGACCACGGCGCCGGAGAATCCCCAGAGATGAGCGTAGTGATTGTTCATGAACATTGGCCGCGTCATCGGCAGGAGCATTCCGACCGCGATGACCGATCCCACCACAGCCACGGCGGCTAGCGCGTAACCCAGGCCGGACTTCCAATGTTCGCGGCCCAGGCCGAGATCGGTCCAGTCCAGACCATTGGCGCGCATCACGAATACCAGGCCGACGGCGACGGCCGGGACCGTGGCGATATTCGCCCAAGGCGTGGTGAAATGCGCAACCAGGTTGGTCAGCACCAGCACCATTACGACAACCGCGACGTCGACCTGCGTCCGGAACTGGTGCAGCGCCGATAGCTGCGACACCAGCGGGTGCGGTTGGACCGCATCAATAGCGGCCGTGGCGTGGTCTGACATCGTCAACCCAGTCTACCTGCGGGCGACGGACCGCCCGCCCGGTCAGCCGCCGCTCGAGGCGACCCGGCGTCGCGCATAGGACTTGAGCTCCGCCGAAAGCGCGTCGGCCACCAACAGGCGTGGAAGTAGCTCCGGTTCGGTCATTCGGGCGCGAAACACCAGCCCAATGGTCACGTCATGGTCGGGGCGGTAATCGATTGCAATTGGGTCGCCCGCGCGCACCGCGCCGGGCGAGATCACCCGTAAGTACGCACCGGGCTTCCCGGCCTGGGTAAAGGTTTTGATCCACTGGTTCAAGTGCAGGAATGCCGCGAAGGTGCGGCACGGCGTCCGCGGCGCGGACACTTCCAGCACCAAGCCCTCGGTGCCGATACGCCAGCGTTCACCGATCCGCGCCCCAGTCACATCGATGCCCGAGGTGGTCAGGTTCTCGCCGAAGATCCCGTCGGTGAGTTCCCGCTCGAGTTGAACCTCCCACCCATCGAGGTCTTCGCGCGCATACGCGTAGACGGCCTGGTCGTCACCGCCGTGGACTTTATGGTTGCCGATGGTGTCGCCGACCAATCCGCTGCCCAAACCACCATGCATTGACCCCGGTGCCCGCACCATGACCGGCTCAGTTGCTGCGACTTTATCGATGCCCGTCAGCTTCGATTGCGCGCGCAGATCGGGATTTGCCCGGACACGAGCCACGTTGACAGACAAAACATTCGCCACCCAGCAAGCGTAGCGCTGGGTGCTCTAGCCTTCTTCGCCGCGAGCCCGCGCCTCGTAAGCCTGACGCTTGGCGACATCGACGTCATCGGTGAAGACGTGGTCGCCGCCGAGTATTCGGTTCAGGCCCTCGGCCAGCGCACGCGGCATGAATTTCGTCGACGCGACCATGGCGCCGGCTGCTTTGGTGACGCGCACTCGGGGCTTGGGGCGCGCAATGAGTCCGACGATAGCGGCAGCGATGTCGTCCGGTTCGGCGTTCTTGAATCCCTTCATCCCGGCAGTGCCGGCGACGAGTTCGGTGTTGACGAACGTCGGCGACACCATGGAGAACTTCACACCGGCAGAGCGGTACTCGACCCTTGCCGAGTCGGTGAACGCGACTACCGCATGCTTGCTCGCACAATAAGTGGCCAGCCCGACGACGTAGAGCTCCCCGGCCAGCGAGGCGACGTTGATCACATGCCCGGACCCGCGGGGGACCATCCGCTGGGCCGCCAGCTTGCTGCCCAGGATCACCCCGTAGACGTTGATGTCCAGGATGCGCCGGGTGACCGCGTCCGGCTCGTCGACAATCCGGCCGACCGGCATGATGCCTGCGTTGTTGATCAGCACGTCGATAGGGCCGAGTTGGCGCTCCACCGAGTCGAGAAATTCCGAGAACGAATTCCGTTCCGTCACATCGAGTTTGCCGTATACCTCGAGGCCCAGGTCAGCGCCCGCCTCTTTCACTTTCACCTCGTCGACATCACCGATGGCGACCTTAGCGCCCAGCTTGTGCAGCGCGGTCGCGGTGGCCAGTCCGATTCCCCGCGCGCCACCCGTGATGACTACTACTTTGTCGCGAACCTTGACGCCGATGGATCCCGTGTCTGCCATCCGCCCAGCACAGCACTCGACGTCAGGCGGCGCAATAAGCACTGCCGCGGTGGTGCGCTCGACGTGATGGTCGACGCACGCTGTAGTCGGGCGAACTAGCGCATTGTGAGCCACGCCAGGCTGCCCGCCCCGGCCAGCGCGCAGTAGATGGCAAACGGTGTGAGGGTGCGCGTTTGGAAATACCGGGTAAGGAAGCGCACGGCCAGATAGGCGCAGACGAACGAGGCGATGCTGCCGGCCAGAACCTGACCGCCGATGCCTGCTCCAAGAGGCCCGAACAGCTCGGGGATTTTGTATACCCCGGCGGCCAGGATTATCGGCGTCGCCAGCAGAAAGGAGAAGCGGGCGGCGTCTTCGTGCGACAGGCCGCGCCAGAGCCCGGCCACCATGGCGATGCCGGAGCGGCTGATGCCGGGAAGCAATGCCAGGATCTGAGCGGAGCCGATCAGCACGCCCTGAGTCATCGGCAGTTGGGCGAGCCTGCCGTCGATGGCCTCGTCGCTGTGGACGGGTTCGTGGCCGGTGGCATGGCCGGTTTCAGGGCTGGTTACAGGTGCAGTGCGCCGGCGCAATACCTCGGCCGCGTAGAGGGTGATGCCGTTGAGGATCAGAAACACCGCTGCCGGAATGGGTTTGCCCAGTGTGGTGCGGAATAGCTGTTCCAGTAGTAACCCGGCCAGGCCCACCGGGATGGTAGCGGCCACGATCAGCCAGGCTAAGCGCTCGTCGGAAGTCTGGATTCGACCATGTCGCACCGAGGATACGAATCCCGCCAGGACACGCAGCCAGTCGCGCCAGAAGAACACCAACAAGGCGGCGGCGGTGGCGACATGCAGACCGACGATGAAGGCCAAGTACGGCGAGTGGGGTGCCGAGACGTTGAGGTCTCGGGCCCATTGGCCACCCATCAGAGCTGGCACCAATATGGAGTGCCCGAGGCTGGATACCGGGAACAACTCCGTGACGCCCTGGAACGCACCAACGATCACGGCTTCCAAGTAGCTCAAGTGCGCACTCATTTGTCGACAATCTCCATTCGCTTGTCGTCGACGCCACAGTCGAACGCCACGCTTGCGTGACGCTCGGCAACGATAGTCACGCTCGCGTGACGCTCGGCGACCCGCCCGATAGGTTTGCCCTATGCCCGTCGACCCCAGGACACCAGTATTGGTCGGCTACGGCCAGGTCAACCATCGCGACGAAATCGACCCGAATGCGCGATCGGTCGAACCGGTCGACCTGATGGTTGCCGCCGCGCAGCAAGCCGGAGATTCCCGGGTTCTCGATGCGGTCGACTCGATTCGCGTGGTGAACGTGCTTTCGGCCCGCTACCGGGATCCCGGGCTGCTGCTCGGTGAGCGGATCGGCGCCGCCAAATTCAGCACTCTCTACAGCCCGGTCGGCGGCAACGTGCCGCAGTCGCTGGTCAACCAAGCCTGCCTGGACATTCAACAGGGCAGGTCCGGCGTGGTACTGCTCGCCGGGGCCGAGACGTGGCGCACCAGGAGGGGACTTAGGGCCAAAGGCGGCAAGCTCGTCTGGACGGCTCAAGACGAATCGGTGCCGATGGCCGAAGTCAGCGGCACCGACGTGGAAATGGCCGGCGACGCGGAGATCAGGATTGCGCTGGATCGGCCGGCCTTCATCTATCCGCTGTTCGAGCAGGCACTTCGCATCGCCAACGGCGAGTCAGTCGGGGATCACCGCAGGCGGATCGGCGAGCTGTGGGCTCGCTTCAATGCGGTCGCGGTCGGCAACCCGCACGCGTGGATCCGTAAACAGGTGACGGCCGAGGAGATCGCCGAGCCCGGGCCGCAGAACCGGATGATCAGCTGGCCGTATACGAAGTTGATGAATTCCAACAACATGGTCGATCAGGGCGCCGCACTGATCCTCACGTCAGTCGAGCAGGCGACCCGCCTGCGAATTCCCGCCGAAAGCTGGGTTTACCCGCACGCCGGCACCGACGCGCACGACACCTCCAGCATCGCCGAGCGCGACGAACTGCATCGGTCTCCGGCGATCCGGATTGCCGGCGCGCGGGTCCTGCAACTGGCAGGGGTGGGCATCGACGACATCGACTACGTCGACCTGTACTCCTGCTTTCCCTCCGCCGTTCAGATCGCGGCGGCCGAACTCGGATTGGGAATCGACGACCCCGGCCGTCCCCTGACCGTCACCGGCGGATTGACCTTCGCGGGTGGCCCGTGGAGCAACTACGTCATGCATTCCATCGCCACCACGGCCGAACTACTGGTGGCCAATCCTGGTCGGCGCGCCTTGATCACCGCGAACGGTGGATACCTCACCAAGCACAGCTTCGGCGTCTACAGCACCGACCCTCCGGCCCAATTCCGTTGGGAAGACGTGCAATCGACAGTGGATCGAGAACCCACCGGGAATGGGTTGGTCGAGTGGGAAGGCACCGGCACTGTCGAAGCATGGACGACGCCGTTCGACAGGGACGGACAACCGGAGAAGGCTTTCCTGGCCGTACGCACCCCCGACGGGTCGCGCACCTTGGCGGTGATCAGCGATCCCACTGCAGCCGAGGCGACCGTGCGTGAAGATATCGGTGGCGCCAAGGTTGTCGTCACACCGGCCGGCACCGCGACGCTGCAGTAGCCCGTCGGAGCATCACGCCTGGCCAGAGCGCAGCGGTCGCGCACACCGACTGCCTGCCTATTGTCGAAGGTGGACGTGGGGGAGGTGGGTCCAGGTGCACATCCTGGTTACCGACGCCATCGGCGCGGTCGGGCGGATGGTCGCACGGCAGCTGATCGCGGCCGGACACACGGTTAGCGGCATTGCCGAACGTCCGCACCCGTGCCTGGACCCAAACGTGGAGTTTGTTTGCGCGTCCTTGTCCGACCCCGTCCTGCAACAGCTGGCCGACGAAGCCGACGCGGTGATCCACCTGGCCCCGGTCGACACCACTGCACCCGGCAACGCGGGCATCGACGGCGTAGCGCGGGTTACCCACGCGGCCGGCCGTGCGGGCGCCCGCCTGATGTTCGTATCCCAGGCCGCGGGCTTGCCCGATCTCTATCAGCAGGCCGAAGTACTGGTGTCGACGAGTTGGGGGCCCAGCCTGGTCATCCGGATCGCGCCGCCGGTGGGCCGCCAGCTCGACTGGATGGTGTGCCGTACTGTGGCCACGCTGTTGCGCACCAAGGTCTCGGCGCAGCCGATACGGGTGCTGCACCTGGACGACTTGGTCCGCTTCCTGGTTATGGCGCTCGAAGGCGACCGCACCGGTGTGGTGGACCTAGCCTCCCCAGACACCGTCAATCTGATCACCGCCTGGCGACTGCTGCGATCCGTTGATCCGCGTTCCCGGCTGCATCAGGCTCGCCGTTGGCCACAGTTGGTTCCGGAGATGGATATCACCGCGGTTCAAGAGGATTGGGATTTCGAGTTCGGCTGGTACGCGACCGACGCGGTCGCCGACACGGCGCGGGGGCTGGCCGGTCGCCGGCTCGGCGGCGCGGGTGCCACCAGCCATGGGGGCGAACTGGCGCTGCCAGTGGAGGTTCTGCCCCGGTCGGGGTTGCCCGAAGGGCTCGGGTCGGCGGCACCAGACGGGCTGGAAGGCGAGTTCGACGACCGAATCGATCCGCGATTCCCGGTGTTCAGCGCCACCAATCTTGCCGAGGCGTTGCCCGGACCATTGACCCCGATAACCCTGGACGTCCAGTTGAGCGGGCTGCGAGCGGCCAGCCGGGTGCTGGGTCAGGTGCTTGCGCTTGGCGGCGTGATCGGCGACGAATGGCGCAGCAGGGCGGTCGCGGTGTTCGGACATCGCCCCTATGTCGGGGTGTCGGCCAATCTCGTCGCCGCCACGCAACTGCCCGGCTGGGACCAGCAGGCCGTCGCCGAGCGAGCCCCGGGCGACCAACCACAGGTCGGCGCGGTCGCCAAAGCCGTCACTGCGGCGCGCTCGCTGGCCGCGTTGCGGCATCTACGGGCTGACACGCGGACGTACGCGGCCGCAGCGCAAGCGGAACACCTAGCTGCCGAACAGTTGACCTCGCTGTCGGATGCCAGCCTGGGGGTTCGGATTCCGCTGTTGCGGGATCGGATTCACCAAGGCTGGATTCTGACGGCGCTATCGCTGATCGACACCGGCGTGACGGCGGCCGTGCTGCCACAATCTAAAGCGGGGTTCAGCGCGGCTGGATTCGGCGCGATCGTGGAAAGCGGCCGCATAGCAGCGGAAACCGAGTCGCTGGCAGCGGTTTTGCGCAGTGACCCGCCAGTATGCGCGCTGGCGCGGGAAGGCAACCTCGCCAGTGTCCGTGCGTTGTCCCCGGACACAGCCGGCACCCTCGATGCCGCGATCGCCCGAGTTGGGCATCGCGGGCCAGGCGAAGCCGAACTGGCCAGCCGAATGTTCAGCGACGATCCGGCGATGCTGCTGACGGCGGCCGCCAGCGCCGCTGCGGTACCCGCCGAGCCGGCGGCACCGGCGACGCTTTCCCTGCGGTTGGCCGCCAACGCCCGCGGTTCGCGAGAGCTGGCCCACGACACCACCATCTGGTTCACTCATGAGCTTCGTATGACATTGCGAGAGTTAGGATCTCGTTGGGCAGCCATGGATCTGATCGACGCCGCCGATCACGTGTACTTCCTGACGTGCGACGAACTGGTCACCCACCCCGCCGACGCTCGGTTACGGATCAAACGCCGCCGAGCCGAGCGGGAACGCTTGCAGGTGCAGCACCCACCCGACGTCATCGATACGAGTTGGATTCCGTTGGATCCTCCCGCTCATGAATGAGCGGGATTCCTGGCTCAGGCTGCCCGTTCGCTCAGTGAGCGCACGGGTCTTATGCCGTCGGCACTAGCCGGGTTGAAACCTGCCCGGTTGAGTATTACGTGTGCGGAGTTCTTATCGCGGGGGGCGATATGTCCGCAGAAGTCGCACCGGTAGGTGCGTTGCGATAGCGGTAGGCGGTGTTTGGCTCTCGCACCGCAGTTTCCACAATCGGTCGTGCTGTGTTTGGGGTCGACGAGCCCCAGCCGGCGGCCGTGCTTGCCGGCCTGCTCGATCAACGCACGCTTGGTGGCAGCGATCGCGCCGTCAGCGGCCTTGCGTGCCATCGATGACTTCGCCAGAAACTTGGGGCCGGAAGTCTTCGACGGCGATCGCATCGAAATCACGCGTCACGGCCGTGGCCCACTTGCGGCCGGTGTCGAGGCGCTGGGCAGCGACGTGGGCGTGTTGTTTGGCCGCGGCCCGCTTGGCGGTCTTGTAGCCGCGCGAGGCCGCGGCACCCTTAGCGGGCTTGCGCCGGGCCATCATCCGCTGATACCGCCCTAACCGGGCCGCCGCAGTACGGCCGTGTTGGCGATGCGGCAAGTCATGGTCGTCGCTGGTCGTGGTCGCTACATCGGTGACGCCCCAGTCGGTCCCGATGCAACGCCCCGTCGCAGGTAGCGGCTCCGGTTGGTGCGGCGCCACGACGAACGAGCACCACCACCGGCCTAGCGCGTCCTGGTAGATCCGCACACTTGATGGCGCAGCGGGCAACTCCCTGGGCCACACCGGCCGTACCACAATCCCGCCGGCCAGCTTCACTACCCGAGCGTCGAGAACGAAGCCGCGCAGCGAGTAGTTCAGGGTCGGGACCGACCGGTGCTTGGACTTGAACTTTGGCATCCCTCGCCGCCGCCGCGGCGACAGCTTGCTGTCCATACGGTCCTTGAGCGCTTTGGCGCGGGCGCGGCCAAAATCGCGGATCGTCTGTTGCTGAGCCACGCTCGACCCACGAGAGAGCCACTCATGCTCGGCGCGCCACCTGGTCAGCCGTTTATCCAGTTGCGCTGGCCCGCATTGCACCTTCACGCCGGTCTCAAGCGATTCACGGTGGGCTGCGTTGGAGGCTTCAACGCACTGATTCCAGACCCACCGGCAACGATCCCACTCCGCCGGCAACAACTGCTGCGCCGCCCCCGAAATCCGCAGCCGGTAGGTGTAACGCGCCTTGCCGGCCTCGGTGGGCGAAACGCGCCCCACGCGCGAGGTCACCGTTTCCTGTAAGACAGAAGAAACTGGCAGGCAGTTCGCCTGAGGCCGCGGCGGCACGCCTGCCCCACCCTGGGCCCGCTGACGGTACGGTGCCCGTTGTGTGTTCGTTACCTAACCGTGCCGAGCCATTGATGAGCCTTGCCGCTTCGCTGTTGGTCGCAGCAACGTCGACCGCGTGCGGGTCGGGGGATTCCACCGTGGCGAAGACCCCGCAGGCGACGACAGCCAGCGATACCCCTTCCATCACCGCCCCTGCCGCGGCGAGCCCGCCGTCCACCCAACCCAGCACCACCGCCCCACCGGACCCATGCGCGGTCAATCTCGCCTCGCCCACCATCGCCAAAGTCGTCTCCGACCTGCCCCGCGATCCCCGCAGCCAACAGGCCTGGAACCCAGAGCCGCTGGCCGGCAACTACAACGAGTGCGCCCAGCTCTCGGCGGTCATCATCAAGGCCAACACCAACGCCATCAATCCAACGACCCGCGCGATGCTCTTCCACCTCGGCCAGTTCATCCCGCAGGGAGTGCCCGACACCTACGGGTTCAACGGCATCGACGCGTCACAAACCAACGGCGACACCGTGGCATTGACCTATCCGGGTGGAATCAACGGATTGAACACCGACGTGCGGTTCCATTGGAACGGCAACGGCGTCGAGCTGATCGGCAACCCGCCAGGCCGCTAGGGAACGGGCAACCCGAGCGCGACACCCCTACGGGCCCGCGGTCGACGAGACCTCACACGACCTGTAGCCCGGGGGGGATCCTTTCCGGGTCGCGCCAGAAGGCGTCGTTGACAAAACGGTTGAACAGATCCGGCGGCAGCAGCGGGTCGCGCGGTTCGGCCTTGACCGTGGGACGCACGGTATGCAGCCCCGGCGTGCCGGCGCGCTCGTCGAACTCGGTGACGTCGTAATCGACATGGCCGAAGTCGTGGTCGAACACCGGCTCGCCGATAAACGTATAGAGGGATTGCATCGCCTTGGCCGGGTCGGTGGTCAGGGTTTCGTACTGCAGCAGCAACAGGCGATCCCGTTGCGTGCCATAGCTTGCCTGCTTGAGGGCATCGTAGGGGCCGCCAACCATGCCATCGGCCGCCACCACCTGTTTAGCGCGGGTATACACCGTGCCGCCGGCGCTGTAGTTGAAAATCGACGACGGGCTAAAGACATTGCGTTGAATCAACCGTTCGATGCTGTCGACCACCCACGGCAGTTCCCGCACGCAGGCAATCACTTTGGCATCGGGAAACAGCCGCTCGATCGCCGGCATCCACCCACACCAGCCGCGGCTGGTGTCAAAGATCACCTCGGCGGTGCAATCGGCGTAGAAGTTGTCGAACAACCCACGCAGGATGCGTTCGCGCTTGGTGTCGTCGATGAACACCGAAAACTCGTTGCGCCCGCTCATTTTGTCCAGCAGGGCACCGAACAGGCCCGACAGCGGACCCGTCATCCCCGCCTCGAACCGCGGGTTTTGCCGCAGCAACGCGGCCAGCAAAGTCGAACCGGAACGCGGCAAACCCGAAATGAAATGGATGGCTCCCACGGCACGCTCCCGATTTGTGCGGCGAAGTCAGACGCAAACGATAGCGTTGCGATGCCTGTCATGTTAACTGGGCGCCGTTAAGCATATTAGATCGCAGATCCAGCCCGGCAGCCCGTCCACCAGCCGAATCGCCGGACCGATCCCGGCGTGCGGTATGGGCCGCGCTCACCTGCTTAGGCGGCGAGGGCCGCGTCGGCGATCAACGGGAGCGACGGCAGGTTCGACACCGCAGCCCGTAACCGTTTGACCCGCTGGCCGCCGGCGGACTGCCGCCGGATAGCCAACCGGGTTTCCCGGCGCCTCGCGAGGCCGGCCCCCTCCGGGCGGCGTCGCCCATGCGGTTGAGCGGGTGTCCGCGATGCGCTTCCCTCATCGGTGAGCGGGTGAGGTTGTCGGCCGGGCACGAACAGCAGGCCGACCCAGAGCGCGAGTCAGTTCATACCGTGGCTGGGGTTCCCGTGTGCGGGTGCGTGGGCGGGAAAGCCCGGTGGGACGGCTCGGCTGGCGGGATCGCAAGATTTGCTGGCTTTGGGTGTCGACAGTCCAGGCCGTCGGCAGCCACGTACCGTCATGAACCGAAGCATGTGTCGCTTGCCGGTCAGCGCGACAAATTGACTCGTGTTGAGCAAGCTGATTGTTGACTCAGCTCACCATGGTTTTTGCTGTGTCGCACCGAACGCGTTGGGAGCCACGGGACAGATATGTGACTTGGGGTCATGTGATGATCCGTTGTCTGTCACCTGTTGTTTCCGAAGGGTTCCGACAACGGGAATCGATCTAATTCAGTTTGCGAGATAGGTTTGCATCCGGGCAGTAGCGCTTAGCGTACCTAACTGCTCACGACAGTTTTGTGATCGATTAGCGCCCGATGATCGGAGCCTCAGATGTCGTCATTCGTCGTTGCAACACCTGGGGCTGTGGCCGCGGCGTCGCAGGATTTGGCCGTGATTGGGTCGGCGGTGCGGGCGGCGCACGCGGCGGCGGTGGGCTCGACGACGCAGGTCGCGGCTGCGGCTCAGGATGAGGTGTCGGCGGCGATCTCGGCGTTGTTTGGGGGCTATGGCCAGGAGTTTCAGGCGGCCGGTGCGCAGGCGACGCTGTTTCATGACCGGTTTGTGCAGGCGTTGAGCTCGGGTGCCGGGGCTTATGCGGCCGCTGAGGCGGCCAACGCCAACCCGTTGCAGACCGTCGAGCAGGACGTACTCGGCGTGGTCAACGCGCCCAGCCAGATGCTGACCGGGCGTGGGCTGATCGGCAATGGCGCCAACGGGGCGCCGGGAACCGGACAAAACGGTGGTAACGGCGGATGGCTTTGGGGTAACGGGGGCAACGGCGGCTCCGGTGTGGCCGGGACGGCCACCACCGCCGGCGGCACTGGCGGGGCCGGTGGGGCTGCCGGCCTGATCGGAGTGGGCGGACATGGCGGGGCCGGCGGGGCCGGATGGTCCGGTACGGCCGGCAGCGCCGGGGGAATTGGCGGGAACGGCGGTGCGGGTGGGGCCGGTGGGCTGATGTTCGGGACCGGTGGTGCCGGCGGGGTCGGCGGGGCTGGCGGCGCCGGGGCCATCGGCACCACAGGAGTCCTAGGTGGTGACGGCGGCACCGGCGGTCTCGGCGGAAACGGCGGCGCCGGTGGCGCCGCCCGCGGTATGTTCTCCGCCGGCGGGGCCGGTGGCAGCGGGGGCATCGGCGGGTCCGGCGGGGCAGGTAGCGCCGGCAGCGACGGCACACTGGGCACCTTCGCCAACGGCGGCACCGGCCTCGGCGGCAACGCCGGCAACGGCAGCAACGGCGGCGCCGCCGGCAACGGCGGCAACGGCGGTGGTGGCGGTGCCGGCGGCATGTTCGGCGCCTTGGGCGCCAACGGCAACGGCGGTAACGGCGGTACCGGCGGCAACGCCGGGGCGGCGGGCACCGGCGGCGATGGCGCGGCCGGCACCTCCGCGCACTTCGACGGCGGCAACGGCGGCACCGGCGGTAACCCCACCGGAACCGCCGGTAACGGCGGCACCGGCGGCGCGGCCGGCACCGGCGGCGCGGCCGGTACGGGAACCGCCGGCAATGACGGCGTCCGCGGCACCGCCGTCACCAGCGGCGGCACCGGCGGCAAGGGCGGCGCCGGCTTCAGCCCCACCACCGTGGGCCTGAGCGGCGGTACCGGCGGTAACGGTGGCCAAGGCGGCGAGTACGGCACCGGCGGTGCCGGCGGTGCCGGCGGTAACGGCGGCAACGGCGGCGACGGCGGTAACGGCGGCACCGGCGGCACCGGCGGCGAGTTCGGCAACGGCGGCGACGGCGGTGCCGGCGGCGACGGCGCCGGCGGCGGCACTGCTGTCCAGGCCGGCACCGGCGGCAACGGCGGCAACGGCGGTGCCGGCGGTGCCGGCGTCGGCGGCAAAGGCGGTGGCGACGGCGGCACCGGGGGCCAAGGCGGTCAAGGCGGCGCCGGCCAAGCTGTGGTAACGGGGGGCCGGTCCTTGGCATCCGACATTTCCAGCCTTAGCGGCCAGGATCGCGGCCAGGATGGCGGCGTCGGCGGCACCGGCGGCACCGGCGGTAGCGCCACCGACGGCGGCGTGTTCGGCGCCGGCGGCGCCGGCGGCGAAGGCGGGACCGGCACCGGGATCGGTACCGGTGCGACCGGAGGAGCCGGCGGGGTCGGCGGCGCAGGCGCCGCGGGCACTGACACCGGTCCGGGCTACGGCGGTGGCGGCGGGGGCGGCGGTGGCGGCGGCCTCGTCGAATCCTCCAACGGTGGCACCGCCAGCGGCACCGCCACCGGCGGGGACGGCGGCGCCGGCGGCGCCGGCACCACCAGTGCGCGCGGCGGGGTTGGTGGCACCGGCGGCAACGCCCTCATCTCCGCCGACGGCGCAGGCAGCTCCGTCACCAACGGCACCGCCATCGGCGGGCTCGGCGGCGCCGGCGGCACCG
>Ga0182014_10002284_pt1 | contig 24219 bp, 27 predicted proteins | sample 612S2DmetaG_FD_120489 | JGI IMG/M metagenome (GOLD analysis project Ga0182014, IMG submission 120489) | Permafrost microbial communities from Stordalen Mire, Sweden - 612S2D metaG | ecosystem: Environmental > Terrestrial > Soil > Wetlands > Permafrost | place: Sweden: Stordalen | collected...
CATTACGCCGCCGGAGAAGCAGAAATAGGGGCAGCGGGAGTACACGGATAGCCCTATGAGAATCAAAACTGGATGGAATTTCAGAAAGCAGGGAAGGAATTTGGTAGCGCTACCGTCTACCGATTAAGAGATGTATATATTTGATAATACATGGTATATTCAGTAGGACTCTTGAGAGTTGCCCCACAAGTTGCCCCCGCAATTGCTCGCCTGCCTAAGAATTTGCGAGTGTCTTGCAAGCTGTATTTGGTGCGCGTTCCGGCAACGGCAAGGGTGGGCTGCCACGCTCCCCGGCTGCCCCTCATTCCGTTTGTGGATAGACAGCTCGCACTGGAATCTCCGTCTAGGTGCCCATGGACAATTCCGCGGCGCAGTGCGGATGCTTGATGGACCACGGCGCGCTGGCCTCTGGCAGCCCAGTACGTGTCTTCTCTAGTGCCGCGTGCCTCTCTATTGGGTCGTTCTCCGGACTCGAAGGACAAGGCTAAGCCCGACGGACTAGAGGAAGAAGAGTTCGACCGAGGTCCGTTACTCTTCTATGAAAGATCCACCGTCGAAAGCTCTCTTCGCACTTTTCAACGCTTCGTTATATTGCCACTGATAGTGCTTCTTGAGGAAAAGACGCTTCTTGCGGATCGCCTCGTCAGATTTAGCTTCTGAATCAAGATGATCCCCTATCGCATAGAGCAGCTCACCCATCTGTCCGTCGCAATACTGGTTGGTTTTCAATCGAACGAATTCCGAAGCCATGACCAACCAATAATCCGCATGAATCTTGGCCTTATGGCCAGTCTTCCCAAAGCTGCGCACGTAAAATCCGTACACCACCGAGAACGCGAGGAGCTTCTTTGGAAGCTCTCGGTACTTGGAGGTATAGGGGGGCAGAAAGTCGGCAAACGGTCCTTGGAATACTTCTGATTCCAGCCTGACTCCGAATGCGGCGGCCTCAGTCGCCACTTTAGCGACCTTCTCCATCTGCTCAAAATATGGATCGCTTCCTCCCTCTTGCATTGTCGCCTCGTAAATCTTGAGCAGTAGGACTAGAGACATCCTGTCTCCGTCGTCGAGTCCTCTAAGGGGGGCATCACAATGAAGAGATTCAAATGCTTTGGCTGTGAGGTCAGCGAGATCACCGAGCATGGACAATGGAATTCCTCGCAGACCGGACAAAAGTTCGTCCGAGGTTCTGTCCTTTGTGCTTCCTCCTTCCAATTTTAAGCTCCAATAAGACTTTCAGAGGGGTTCCAACATGTCCAACATGATTCTCCGACTTCCAGCAGTGAAGACCCGAACCGGGCTCTCTCGATCCACAATCTACCTGCGCGTCGCGGCCGGCAATTTCCCGAAGCCCATTTCTTTGGGTGCTCGCGCTGTCGGTTGGGTCGATGCCGAAGTGGAGGCCTGGCTCGCCGGCCAGATTGAACTGAGCCGCAGGACTCAGGGAGAACGGCTGCGGGCGCCGGAGGTCCGCTGATGACCGCCGAAGCCTTCGCTGTACTCCCCCCGGAGATCGTCACCGCCGCTGGCCGTGGCTGGCACATTCTCCCGGTTCAAGCGTTTGGAAAGCTGCCCCTGGTGAAGGGCTGGCCGAAAGAGGCTACCAGCGACATTGCACAGCTTGAGGCTTGGCAGCACCAGTACCCGGCTTGCAATTGGGGTTTGGCAACGGGCACGGCTTCCGGCCTGGTGGTGATTGACGTTGACGGCGCGGAAGGCCGCGCATCATTGGCGGACCTGGAGCGGCAAGGTTTCACGCTTCCTGCAACGCTCACAGTGAACACGGGGCGTACGGATGGGGGAGAACATCGTTATTACCGCCCGCCGTCCGGGGATGAAATTCGCAATGACCAATCCGGCAAGATCGGCGCGCACATTGATGTGAGGGGCACAGGCGGCTTCGTAGTGTGCCCACCGTCCGTTCATGCCAGTGGGAAACAGTATCGCTTCATTGACCCATCCGTGCCGGTTGCGAACTTGCCCGGTTGGGTAATCGTGCGGCTCACAGTGTGTTCGCCTATACCCACCGCAACGGCACAGGCAAGCCCGCAAGCCGTGGGGAAAGGTGGGCGCACAAACAGGCTGGTTAGTCTGGCGGGAACCCTGAGAAAGCGGGGAGCGGCCCCGGCAACCATCGAAGCCGCGCTGCTTGCAGAGAATGCCACTTTTGCTCCGCCCTTGCCAGAGGCAAAGGTGCGAACAATCGCGGCGGACATTATGAAGCGGTATCCAGCCGGTGAGGCCAATGCGCCTCTGGTTTCAACTGTGCCGCCCATGACACCGGAAGAGGCGGCTAGGGTCACCGGAGAGTTGCTCGAAACCTGCCGAGCCTGGATTCGGCGCTACATCGTTGTGTCGGACGAGCAAGCCGTCATCATGGCCGCATGGACGCTGCATACTTATGCCTTCGATGCGGCTCAGATAACGCCATACATCCATATCACCGCACCAGAGCGCGAATGTGGAAAGTCGCTCCTGATGGAATCCTTAGCGGCCCTTGCAGCCGTGCCCATTTGCTCCGGAGGTATGACAGCAGCCGCGCTGGTGCGCACCATCGAAGCCAAGAGACCAACAATTTTCCTGGACGAAATGGATGCACAACTCGGTGGGGATAAGGAATATGCGGAAGCTATTCGCGGAATCCTGAATGTTGGCTTTAGCAAGGACGGGGTCTTTTACAAATGCGTCGGCAAGAATTTTGACCTGAAAGATTTCCATGTCTTTTGCCCAAAGTGCTTCGCCGGGATCGGACAGTTGCCCGACACGGTGTCCAGCCGCTCCATCGTTATCGAGATGCGCCGGAAGCTGTCGGAAGAGTCCGTCGAACCATTCCGCCAAAATGCGGTGAAGGCCGCCGCGGCTCCAATCCGAGAGGCATTGGGAGCATGGGCGGCGCGGGGTTCCGTTGTCCTGCTCCGAGAGATCAAACCGGCTGCAATTCCAAGCCTTAGTGATCGCCAGAATGACATTGCCGAGCCTCTGCTGTGTATTGCGCAGCTCGCCGAGGATGGATGGCACCAAAGGCTCACCGGGGCCTTGCAGACCATCTTCAAGGCCGCTGGCACGGCAAACACATCCAGCGGGGCTACCCTGTTGGCCGATATTCGCGCCGTCTTCGATGGGGGCACGGCGGAACAGATTCCATCAAAAACTCTTGCCGAAAAACTCTGCGAGATCGAAGGCCGCCCCTGGGCTGAGTTTTCTCACGGGAAGGGATTGACTGCCAACAATCTGGCACGGCAACTCAAGAAATTCAAAATCTATCCGGTGAAGATTCGGTTAGGACCTGCCGAGACGGCGCAAGGCTATCGCCGGGGGGATTTTGAGGACGCCTGGTCCCGGTATTGCCTACTCCCCCCAATTCAAACCGGAACAACGGAACACTCAGCGTCTTTATTGGCTAAAACCGCGTTTTCAAACCGGAACACACATTCCTCTGTTCCGGTTGCAAAAAGTGCCTCAAAGCCGCATGAACAAAGGGGTGTTCCACTTGTTTCGGTTCAAAACGGGGGGAAGGCCGTTTCAGAGGTGAGAATATGAGCACAGCCCTGGAACTGATTCGGGCAGTGGAAGCAAATGGCGGTCGGATTCGAGTCGAGGACGGGTGGCTGGTAATCGCGCCCGAAGATGCCGCCGCGCCGGTGATGGAAGAGCTACGCTAGCACAAGGCCGAGATTATCGAGTTGCTCGAATCGGCCAGCATCCCGCCCGACAACCCTGCAGAATGGCGGAAACCGTTCGCGAAATGGCTGAACTCCGCCTGTGTGCGTCACCCGCGATGCTTTGGCGGCGTGGGCTGTCTGCACATTGCCTTCTGCGAGTGGGAAGTCCGGCAGGGCGGAGTTCCATGCCCCCGTGATACTTTCGAGCACCTGCTCGATGAGTCGCGCTTTCTGGTAGGCGAAGTGGCCGGCGTGGCGCTGGTATCGGATCTGACGTCCCGGGAAGATGCAGAGGCGGTGGGATTGCGGCCAGGAGCGGGCGGCAATTCACTGTCGGCCCAAAAGTGATGCTGCATGGTTGCCGCTTCGGCCAGCCCGCCACGCAAGCTGGATTCCAAAACCGGCTCCACAAAAGACGAATGTCCCCGACGGGCGCCCTTTCTGCGAGCCGGTACCGTGCACACAAACTCTCGGTTCCCGCAAAAATTCTGAGAAAAATCGAAAATCCATGAGGGTCGGTGCGCCGCAGAGGAGCTTTGGCAGCGCCTGGATCCAGCCAAATTAAGCCAGGATCCGGTTGAATCCCGCAACTCGTTCCTACCGCAGTGCGGCTCTTGATTCCAGCTCAATTCGGCCACGTTCGCCTCTCAACTCTGCCTCGACCACGGCGACTGCAGAGAAGTAATTCCAGAAGCAAAACTGAGAATTGCTTGGGAAAGCCACTCATTGCGCGCCCTCTAATACTCAAACTTCCAACTTGCAGGACACTCGGCTTCGTCCAGAACCAGCTGCTCGCTCCTCTCGAACGCGGGCTCGTGAATCATAAAGTATTGAAGAGCATCAGAGCCGGTATTGATTGGCTGATACCAAAGATGTGTCGGAATCGCGATGAACTGAAAGGAATTCTCATCCGTGACCTTAATTGGCACGGTTTCAAAGCCTCGTGTTGGATCGAGACGATGAAACCGCCCCTCGCCTCGAAAGAAGAGACAATAGACGCTCCCACCCAAGTGACGATGGACCTCGTTCGGTTGGCCCCTTGGAGGTACGGCGGCCCAAATTGCGCTTTGAGTCGGGGTAGCATGTACATCGGCGACCGTCGAACCGCACGAAGCAGTAAACATGCGTAGGCGTGCATCCTCGCAGTTCAGGTCCTGCGCAATATCGTAGACCATTTTCGCGCGACTGTATTTCAGCATGTCTCTTTCGCTTAATCCGAAGAATTCCGCTGCCCGGGTCCAGACTGGCATTCGCGCGTCCGATGGCTTCGCTTGCATCATTTCAATCAATCCATCGCCGTTCGTGTCCCTATATACGGCGGACTCGAATGCTAGCTCGGCGGAGGTCACACCCTTCTGGGAGTAACGCAACGCAAGCTCCAGAAAGTCTGCGGTAACCGTAGTTGCTAGTTCGCGATCGCCGACCGTAACGCGTGAATCTGTAATCAACGGATCGCTGCGATTGGCTCGATATAACAGCGATGTTGCTGGCGTATACTGCGATGCGGCGAAATGAAGTGTCAAGGTAATCATCGTAATCATCGAAAAAGACACTACGAAGTTGGCGAAGCAGTGCGCCGTCTTATATTTTCAAGAATCAGGTTCTGGTATTCCTCGGCGATCGATCTTGGATCACGAGCAAGATAGATGTCGCGTCCCACAATTTCGTAGTCTGCGCCAGCCGCCGCCGCGCCCCCCGGCTCACCGCCCTGGGCACCGATGCCGCATGAAACTAGACAGGCGGAAGGCCCAAGTTCGCGCCGGACATATGCCACCAAAGACGGATAGTTGCCCGGAACTTGTAGATTCATGCAGCCACATGTTTTCGCAGTGTGAATCGCACCGGATACCGAGGTCGTTGCATTGCGCTCGTCTGCGGCCGTGAGACCGGTCAGAAGGAACAGCTCAAGAGATGGAAATGTCGTCATGCATTGTGACAGCACAATAGGACCTACGTCCTCCCATATCGTAATCGCCTGTGCACCTTGATCTTTGAATGTGGAGATCATCCCTTGAGCAATGTGGAGCGCATCGTGGATCTTCGCATCGAGCAGGATTGGCACGGACGTCACCTTCGCAATGCTGCGAACGACCGCTGGTCCTTCCCCTGAGCGAAGCATTAGTTGCCACCCGATTTTAACGGCTGCAATGAATGGTGCCGTAGCTTCCAGCAGCTCCTTCGCTTCGGTCACGGAGTTCACGTCTAAGGCGAGCATCAGGCCATGGTGTCCCCGAAGTGTAGGAGTTCTCTCGGTCATGATCTGTCCTTCTCCGCGGCATCAGATCGGGCGCGGTTAACGGTTGCGGAGAGCTTAATAGTAGCCGCCCTCGCCATGTCTTGGAATGCTTCCTCTCGCGCCGGGACCTGCCGATATGCAAAGATCAAGCTCCTGGACGCAGACACCAGCGCGCCGGAGCCACGCTCATCGAAAAACACAGAGAGTTGATTAGTATCACCCCCTTGGGCGCCAACGCCAGGCACGAGAAGGAAAGCACTTGGCATGAGACGGCGAAGAGCCACAGCTTCTCGCGGCGCGGTGGCACCTACGACCGCTCCAACTGCGGAGTATCGGCTCCCTTCGGTTAACGCTGCTCCCCACTCCTGCACCTTCTTAGCAACAATATGACACAACGGCTCTGTATTGCCAGTGTTGCTGAGTACGGGTAAGTCCTGGAACTCTGCGGCCGAAGGGTTCGAAGTGCGCACTACTACGAAGATTCCCTTGCCAGTTGCTGCGGCGGCCTGGACAAAGGGAAGGACTCCGTCCGATCCCAAATAAGGGTTGACGGTGAGAGCATCGACGTTGAATGGACAGTCCCTGGAGGCGTGAGGGCCTATCGGTCCAAGGTAGCTCTCCGCGTAGGCTACAGCGGTAGATTCGATGTCATTGCGTTTGGCATCGCAAATCACAATAAGGCCCTTTTGCCGGGCATAGTCTATCGTGCGCTGCAACGCGATGAGTCCCGGCGGCCCAAGAGCTTCATAAAACGCCACTTGAGGCTTTAATGCGGGAACAACATCGAAAATCGCATCTACGATTTGCCGGCCAAAATCAAAAACAAGATTGGCCGCAGCAGGGAACCAGTCCGCCCCTGAAATGTTGGCCAACCTGTCGGTCAGGTAGTGCGGCAGCAGGTCAATGTCAGGGTCCAGTCCAACCACGACACTACTATTCCTTTTCTCGATAAGCTCACTGAGGCGATCTGCGAAGCCTGGGTTCATATTTGTTTCACCTCCGAATGCGAGTTCGAAAGCAGCGGCCTGAATAGGTCTGTCTTGTCGATGATTGTTTGCACAATCTCGTGCGAAATTCGAGTTCTGGGGATTCCTGGGTAGACAGAATCGGCTTCACCGAGGAATGCACCTCCGACAAGGAGTACATCGGGATTCGCCAGTTCAGCGGCACAAACGTGAAGTAGTGCCATGATCGGATCTATGCGTTCATTCGGGACCGACTCGCTGCTGACGAAGTTTATAGGGTATCCATCGCCAAGAACCTTAATGCTTCCACTGGAAAAAATGTATTCGGTTCCGATATTGTGCTCCTGAATCATTAAAGGCCGATCCGACTGAGCCTGCGTTCCGAAATCTTCTATAGCGAACTCGATGCGTTTGGAACTTACGCTGACAAGTCTCGGTGACCACCCAGCCATCGCAATCGCATCGGCAACTAATACAGATTGTTTCCCAGTGGTGCCAATGACGAAATCAAGATTTATCTTTTGCTCCTTGAACCAAGCAATAGCAGAAGGGATCGAGGGCGCGATAAAGTTCGCCTGCTCCGAATCAGCTAATAGTAGCCGTAGCGGCGACGGGTCGCATACCACTACGCGCGCTTGAAGACGTTTCAGCATGGAAAACATCGCTCTTCCGATCGCCCCGTATCCGATAAGCAGGACACCAGTATTGATCCAAGACAATCCGCCCAGTTTAATGACAATGTTGTTACAGGCAGCTTCGGCCACAAAAGCTGGTTCATACAGCACCTTAGCCTCTGATCGCGCTACGTTGATCAGCGGGAAGGCAAGTCGAGCCTCTTCTCCTTTCCTCTGCATCTCTACCAAGAGATCTTCCGCCTGCCTAGCACCAAAGGTCGTTTGTTCAACGACGCCGCGGATCCGATGAAGATAAGGGCGGAGTTCTTCCGTATTATAGAAAGCAGGAGCCAGGTAACCACCGTCTTCAACGATAATGACCGGTTCATCACCTTCGGCGAGAAAGTCGCGAACTCCAGCCGCGAGTTCTAAGCCGTTAGTAGAACCGACTGGCCCCCAAACTGTTACTCCACGTGATTCAAGTGTGCTCCTCACCAAGTCTCGATTTGAGTATGGGTAGTCTTTGTACAAAGCCAATGTCTTGTGCGGATCCAATCCGCGCAACTCCAGCGCACGCATGAAGGGGAGAAGATCCAGTAAGAAGTGCAATATGACAATCACCCTATAATTCTTGAAAGCATCGTCTTTGCGGAGGGCCTGGCTGTTAAGAACCCGCATCTTGCTGAGCAATTCGTCTATTTCCTCGCAAGTGTATGTGGGTTCTTGGAATCGGAACGCCACTGAAAAATCGACGATAAGGGGGCTCGACCCTACCCGTGGTTTACTCAATGCAGCAGTCCCCGACCTTGGATCGAGGACTGCATCTCTTAGAAAGTCCCCCGGGTCCCAACTGGAATGATTTACCGGCCGACTCATTACTAACTCTAATTCGTACCCGGTTACACATACGAGAAGAGAGCGACCGCTTAATCTCCATTCGTTGCCGGAACGCTTCGCAGACAACGAGAAGGGGAAGTTCACTTCTTCACTTTCACCACTGGGCTGAGGATTAAGCTGGACATGGACTAAACGCTGATTTCCTTTTCGGACAGTAGAAAAGTTGTGGGAGCAATTGCCGAGTTGAGCTTCAACTGGGACAGAAAAGGAAAGATCCTTCGATTCTGAACTTTGCGGATTTCGATTGATAGTGATAGAACGCGCTACCTCGATCTCGCAGGTTCCTGCGTTCAGGCACACACGATCTTTAACAAATATGTCAGGCATATACCCCTTTGAGGGAGAAGTTAAATCTGGGCTACGAGAGCCGGGAGGAGATCTGTGCAATTCCAAGGCTCTGGTTCACGTAATGCCTTTTCGTCAGATTCCCTAAGGCCTCCTGCATTTGCTAAGAAGTCGTCTTTCCGCATGAAGGACGAAGTGCGAATGCCGACAGCCTCCAAATTCGCCCGACCGGAGTCACCTTCGTATACAAATAATGCATGCACCGGCTCGGCTTGGTGCCTGGCAACGATTGCATAGGCATGTGCCAGCGTCTGTCCAGTCGTCAATACGTCGCAGAGAAACAATACACGGTCGTTTGGGCGCAGATCACCCACAACTTGGGAATTGAACAACCGTTTCTCCGGCCGGATCGTAACTCCAGGAACCTTCGTAGCTAGGGAGATTGCGACTTGGCAGGGAACAAGGCCGCTTGGGCCTCTTGAAGATATATCGACAAACGCCAGCCGATCGATTTGAGTGGTCTGCTGAAGTTGTCTAATGTAGTCTGTGAGCATGTTGACGATAAGGCTCGCGGAATCAGGGTGGGTCAGGACGCGCGGTAGATCGATAAAATAGTGACGTCTGCCCCCGCCGGTCAGGCTGTGTTCGCTGCAAGTCAATCCCGCGCTCAGAGCAGGTGCAAGCCGTCTCTTGTCTTCCGCGGTCAAGATTCCAGAACCGTACAAGCTTTGAAATCTCATGTCAGGATCCTTCCCTTCTGTTCAGCCGCTCAATGGCCGAAAAATATTCGGCTGCAAGAGCGCTGCACTTTTCGAACGTGTCGGAAAAATCACTCGGTGTCGATGCCAAGTCACTCGCCAATGACCGGAACGCCGCACGCAAACCGCGCTGAACATTTGCCCGAGCGGTATCAAGTTCCACTCCGAGTGCGTCGTAAGGGACGTCACCCGCAAGATTCTCCGTTATGTCCTTGATGATCAACACCAAAAATGATAAACAGAGTCGCAGATTTCCATCTGTGGAAATCAGGACATGCTCAACATTCATCTTAAACTCTGCCGTAGGGCGGAAGAAAAAGTCAGCGGCTGGTGCTTCCATCGCCTCAGCCGCAAGCGAAGCCGATTGCCTGATGTCTGCAACTACCCACGCTCTCACTTCAGCATTCCCGGGTAGGCTTAGAATCTGCATCATTGCTCCAGTTTCTCGACCGACTGTCGCCTTCGCAGACTGCGATTAGCCAAGCGCCGAGCCAATGTTGTCCGATAGCCAATATCGGACGACTCGCAATTCTCCCTCTTTTGGCTTACCGCAGTCAATCTTTTACCTCTTGGCCATCGGAAAACAGCCTTTCAACGGAGACCCCAAGAGTCTTCGCAATGCGTGCTTGGCTAATCTCGGATACGGACAGGCCGCGCTCAGCTTTACGAACCGTCTGGGCAGAGACCTCGGCCCGGCGGGCAAGCTCCTCCATGGTCCAGCCCTTTTCCTCAACCCGAATCTTCCGCAGGGTTCCATTCGCGGGCAATACGCCGTTTTTGAGCTCGTTCTGTGGCACATATGTTTATATACGATTATTCCATTGATTTGTCAACAGTATTGTTCGTGAGTGAACAATACTGTTTATGAGTGAGCAGTATTGCTTATGAGTGAACAGACACTATATATATCGACATATATCGCTTGTTATACCTTTACATCGCATTGTTCAGTTTCCAAAAATCCGCAAGCATCCATCCACTTAAGCCGCAAGCATTAAACCAGAATTTCCCTTTTCGGCCCCGATTCGACAGTTCTATCGCTCTTGAGGCAGATTGCAAGGCGAAAAGAACAAAAGCGCAGAATAAACTAGCATCTGCGGCAGGAAATCCGGGCGATTCGCTGCCATTCCTGTTGCGCTCGTATCATCGAGCGCCCTCCACCAGTACGCAGCCGCGCGGCTAAATCCTCTACCGTCCTGTCCCGGAACCCGGACTGAGGTCGTGCGGGCATGCAGGCACCGGCAATGCCGGCCAGGTCGGACGGAATAATTCAAAAACCTGAAGTTCCACAAATCAGTAATAAAAAACGCCCATTCCGATGGCGAGGGTCGATCCCAGGTTCGATCCGGGGATCCGCGTCAGAATGCCGACTCTTCATTTAGTGATTCGGGCGCCACTTCCGGGCCGAGCCTCAATACGGCTGGGCGGCGGCTGGATCAGGTTCGAAATCGGAACCTGCGCATCTTCCCATGCCCGTGAAGCGTCTCGGAATCCCAAGTACCAAAAGCGGGAACAGGAGCATGCGACATCGAAGGCCCTTCCGCCAAAATCCCGCTTATTGCGGACTTTACCGAGGAGCCCAGCACGTCACCGAAGATCTCCAAACGTTGTGATTTCTGGATCTCCCGAAAGCCAATCCCGAGCGCAAAGGACGCCATCCGGATTAGCACCAAATCAGATCCGTGTTACTCTCGCTCCGCTAAGGTTATAGCAGGCCGGCCGATTTTGACCGTCCGGGTGGGTTCGCGATACTCCCTCCCAAATGAAAAAAGGATCGCTTGAGCAGGGCAGTGTACTCACAGAGGCAGAGATGAAGATTGTTCACAGCGAAATCCGGGCAACGGGCGTCTACTTGATGGCGCAATGCGGCTACGTCCCGGTCGAATGGCACACCGCGCAAGCGGCGACAGACTAAGCTGGCAGGACTGACTTCAAGACACTGAGAGCTATAACCACGAGAGCGGGGAGAAACCCTGGTGGTGCCGGGGGAAGCCGCGTATTCCCTTAATGTCTCTGAATCTCTCCCACTACGGGTGGCTTCGCAAACCCTGAAATCGTTGGCTGGCAGGACTACGATCAGCAACTGGAGAGCCGGAATAATGCGTGGTACTCTCAACAGTGCGGTCCGGATGACCGTGTCCTGGGAGAACATCGACCAAGCGAGCGGGCACGTTCCCCCATGGCTTTGTTGAGGGCTGAAAATGCACTGGCTCCGCACTAATGGTGCGTTTACAAAGTTCAAAAAAGGGAATGCACCAATAGTGCAGACAAGGAGGTAAGCTGTGGCGAATCAATACGGAAGGCCGATGGAGGGGGAGCGATACACTCCCAAGTATTCGCGCGATTACCCTGCCCTGCCCTCTGGTTTGCTGCCCTTGCCGTACTATCCGAACCTGAAGAGAGAGCTTCGATCAGTGACGGGCGCGCTGGTCCTGACTTACCTTGAAATCTACCATCCGCCCTTGCAGGACGCATCTGGTGCCCTTCTCAGCGCGCCTGTGACCCTCCACCTGGACCAGATTTCAGAGGATCTACAGATCTCCCGCAGGACTCTATTCACTGCCCTGTGTGTGCTCGCAGCCCGGTGGGGAAGCGAAGAGGCTTGTGTGCGCGCAGCCCGCGCCGGCCGCGAGTTTCTCAATCCTGCACACACCATCAATGGGCGGACGAAGTTTTACTCGGTCACCGGCGCAATCGGCTATATCCCTCACACAATCGTCCAGCTACGCCGGAACTTTTCGCTCATCTCATACACGCTTAAAAAGGCGGGAATCACCTCGCTCACGCAACAGGAGTTCATTGGCATAGACCATTTCAAGACTTTGGACGCCGCCGCCATTTCAACGCCAGCTGCGCACATTCTGGCACAAAAGGAATCACCCTCGGAGATTCTGTTGCGGACATCTGTGCTTGCGGGGGATCGGCGGAGCACACGTTATCCGCGGCTGCGCGCGGCTGTCGGGACTGGCATAGCGCCGGCGAGTGTGCCCAAAGTGCGCCGAAATCCTGGGACAAGCATGTCGGACAGTGAAGACTGGCGCGAGCTGAGTTCTCGATAAGTTCTGGGGATGCTCGTGCCAGTCGCAGTTCTTCATTATTTATCTGGGTTGCTTCCGGGGAGTATCTTTTCTTGCGGGTGGTACCTGTTGGGGTTCACCTGTGTCCGGGTTTGGTCTGGGCTCAGCCCAGCCTGCTGGTTCTGAGCAGACTCAAGATCGTCGCCTCGACCGACCACCGATATGCATGTTGAAGTGCCGACCGTGACCATAGTCTTCGATTCGAAGATGGCGCCGGGTGGGTGGGACCTTTGAGCCTTGGCCGACAGGTTACGAATGCGGCTGAGTCCTCCTCCTCGAAGGTCTGTTCGTTCTCTATTCGTTCCAGTTCCAATCCGGTCGCTGGGCCGGAGTAGCTAACCCAGGCGTCCAGTCCGGGGAGGGCATGACCATCCTCTCGCTCGTCGTGAACATCTTTATTACTGCCTTCATGACTTCCAGCGGTTGTTGGTGATCCAGGTCTTGTAGATTCAGGTTCGGGTCCGCGGAGTGGAGTTGGTTGACCAGCGGTATCGGGGGAGACACTTCCAGTAGATCCTGAAGGTCGCAGTAATACATCGGCAGGTCCATTTCCCGGCCCAGCATTTCCGCTTGGTCCCAGTGTTCCTCCACGAACTGAATTACCAGGCTGCACAGTTGGGTTTTGAGCAGTTCCGGGCTGATGTTGCCCAGCGCCTGCTTCGCTTCCAGGTCGAGCTTCGGCTCTTTGGATTTGCGATCTGCTTTGCTCGACCGGCTTGAGTAGGTCATAGGCTTCCTCCAGGCGAGCCACTCGGAAACAAGTGTACATCAATGTGACTCATTGGGTGTGTACTCATTGTCTGAGGGCCGCGATGATTTCAGGTGATGCCTGTCAACATTCGGATTCGGTTTGGCCGTGCGATTCGCCGCATACGCGAGGCGCAGGAGATCAATCAAGAAGAGGCGGCGGAGCGTTGCGGGCTGCACCGGACGTACTACAGTGGCATTGAGCGCGGAGTCCGAAACGTCTCGCTCGTAAACATCGAAAAGGTGTCCAAAGGCCTGAAAACGTCTTTGCCTGACCTGTTCAGCCGTCTATAAGGGCAGTCCTTGAACTACGTTCGCCTATGATGGTAAGGCCAAGAGAAACTGCTATTCCTCGTCGGAATCCTCCAATGGATCGTATTCCTGCACAACTACATTCCCTTCCAATCTCTTATGGATTTCGTGGTGAGCGTACGTGATCGCGCGTGTTGAAAACACCTGGAAGCTGTCTGCAACATAATTCAAGGGAAACAAAGGATTGCCCAATTCGTCTCTGGAAGGCTGCGGGAACACGACGATATTGACACCCTCTGCGCGCTGTACGGAGCTGAACAGCACACCATCAAACGGCGGCTCTTGTTCGTGAGCCAGGTACTCCGCCATCGTCTGCGTGATGAGGTAGTCTGCCTCCCGACCAGGAATTATAGGTTTTGAGATTAACCTGCCCAAGCGGCGCAAGAAGGCAAATCGCTCAGTCTCTTCTGTAAAATCGGACTGAAAGTAGCTTAACGGTCGATAGACACCGCTAAAGCGAGTGAAGTCGAGCAGGCGTAGTGGTCTCGACGTTTGCATCGCTATCACTGCCGATTCGCCACCCAACGGAGGACGTATTTCAGCTAGGCACGTCTCTACGTCTTTGGCTCCATAAAACATCGAGACTCCCTCTGAATTCATTCGGCCTGTCCTCGCTCTCTTGGGAGGTGGAGGACCAACGTTCAAAAAAGGGTCTTTCAGCATCGATACAAGCTGTTCGTCGGAATCACAACCACGGGCTCGGTATATCAATGAACCCTGAGCCAACAACTCGACAACGCTGCTGCGCTCATGGGAATCCGTGCCCCAACACTTCATCTTATCGATGTCACCAAAGAGCTCTTTGAACAGAAGCCGAGCCGCATGGCTGAAGAATCTATGCCCGTGCTTTAAGTCCTGTAATACATCATCCCATTGCATCTGGCGCGCATAAGTAAACACTGGTTTTTCGACGTAGTTGGCGGTGTCCTCGAAAAACGGAATATCTCCGTCCGGAGGCCATACAACTTCAGCATCTATGACAGCTCTGACTATCTCATCATTGAAGTCAAAATACTGGCCCAGAATTTCTTGGACGACAAATTCGAGGGGTTCCCCCTCTTGTACAAACCAGTCATCATCATCTGGGCCAGATCGACGAACCTCATCTCCCTGAGCATAGTGTTCTTGGATTTTCGCCCCTAGGATCTCTCCAAGACGGGATAATGAATAGGTCTTTGGCTGCTCTACACCGCAAACCTCGCAGAGTGCTGGATCACCGTCGTCCGTTACCACTTGTCGGAGATATTCATCCTCAAAGCAGGAGGCGCATACTGCTTTTTCCTGTCCGTCAATCTCAGCCACATTTGCCTCCAGAGAACAGCATCAGCAACACGTTCGAAGGGTCTATCCTCCATCAACCAAATGAATCTTTCGGAAGAAGTTCACACTAGACGTTCGGCCAATTAGCCGACAGAGCTTCCGCCTGTTCCAGTATTGTCTTGGTAGCTTTTTCCTGCTTGTCAGGCGGATAACCGTATTTCCGAAGGATGCGCTTAACGAGCACCCGAAGGTGCGCGCGAACATTCTCGCGGACGGTCCAGTCGATGGTCGTGTTCCGGCGCACCGTATCCACCAGTTCACGGGCGATTGTCTTGAGCGTAGTGTCACCAAGCACCTTCACGGCGCTGTCGTTCACTTCCAGGGCATCGTAAAAGGCAACCTCATCCTCCGAGAGGCCCAGTTGGGCACCCTTCTCTGACTCTTCGCGCATCTGCTTGGCGAGGGCAATCAATTCCTCGATTACCTGGGCAGTCTGTACCGCGCGGTTCTGGTACTTCCTTATAGTGCCATCGAGCAGTTCGGAGAACAGCTTGGACTTGACCACATTCCGCCGGGAGCGCGTCTTGATCTCATCGTTCAACAACTTGCGCAGCAGTTCGACGGCAAGGTTCTTCTGCGGAAGATTGCTGACCTCGGCGAGGAACTCATCCGACAAGATCGAGATGTCTGGCTTTTTGAGTCCCGCCGCGGCGAAGATGTCCACCACCTGGTCGGAGACAATGGCCCTGGAGATGATCTGCCGAATGGCGGCTTCCAGTTCGTGCTCCGGCCGGGCCTGTTGGTTTGCTGCCTTCGTTAGTACGGCCCGAACTGATTGGAAGAAGCCCACATCGTCGCGAATCTTGATCGCCTCTTCGTGCGGTACTGAAAGAGCGAATGCCATCGAGAGATCGGTAACCGCCTTGATGAACCGATTCTTGCCATCCTCCCGGCTGAGGATGTGCTCCTGCGCATTGGGTAGAAGCGCCAGGCGTGCCGTCGGCGAGTCACCCGCCCATGCTGACCAGTCGAAGCCATGGAAGAGACCGCAGCACACCTCGTACTTCTCCAGCATGGCCGCGACGGCCTCTTCCTGCGGAATATCTGTGCGGCCCGCCCCGCCGCTCTCGGTATAGATGCTCAGAGCCTGCTTCAGTTCCTGGGCAATTCCCAGGTAGTCCACCACCAAGCCGCCGGGCTTGTCTTTGAAGACGCGGTTCACCCTGGCGATAGCCTGCATTAGCCCGTGCCCGCGCATCGGCTTGTCCACGTACATGGTGTGCAGCGGCGGCACATCGAAACCGGTCAGCCACATGTCGCGCACGATCACAACCTTGAACGGGTCGCTGGCTTTCTTGAACCGCTTCCCAAGGGCCTCCCGGCGTCGTTTGTCGCGGATGTGCTGCTGCCACTCAGGCCCGTCGGCTGCCGAGCCGGTCATCACAACCTTCAGCACGCCGGCATCGTCGGCTTCATTGTGCCAGTCCGGGCGCAGATTCACAAGCTGCTGGTAAAGTTCCACGCAGATGCGGCGGCTCATGCACACAATCATGGCCTTGCCGTCCATCGCGTCCAGCCGCGCCTCAAAGTGCCGAACCAGGTCATCCGCAACCGTTTTCAGGCGCTTCTCTGTCCCGACCACGGCCTCCAGCGCTGCCCACTTGGTCCGCAGCCTCTCGCGGCGTTCGACCTCTTCGCCCTCCGTCACCTCCTCGAAGTCCTTGTCGATCTTGGGCTTCTCAGTCTCTGGCAGTTGCAGTTTGGCCAGGCGGCTTTCGTAATAGATCGGAACCGTCGCCTTGTCCTCGACGGCACGCTGAATGTCGTAGACGCTGATGTATTCGCCGAAGACCGCACGGGTATTGGCGTCCGCCTTCTCGATGGGGGTGCCGGTGAAGCCGATGAACGATGCATTCGGCAGGGCATCCCGCATGTGGCGGGCAAAGCCGTCGATGAAGTCGTACTGGCTGCGGTGTGCCTCGTCGGCCATCACGATGATGTTGCGCCGGTCGGAGAGCTGGGGATACCGCTCTCCCTCTGCCGGCATGAACTTCTGGATGGTGGTAAATACCACACCGCCAGAGGAGACCTGCAACAGCGCCCGCAGATCCTCGCGATCCTTCGCCTGGACGGGGTCCTGCCGCAGCAGTTCGTGACACCGAGAGAACGTCCCATAGAGCTGGTCGTCCAGGTCGTTTCGGTCGGTGAGCATCACGATGGTGGGGTTCTGCAACCCGGTTTCAAGAACCAGACGCCCGGCATAGAAGGCCATGGTCAGGCTCTTGCCGCTGCCCTGCGTGTGCCACACCACACCTACGCGCCGGTCGCCAGTCTCGTAGGTGGCTTTCAGCGTCTCGGCCAGCGCCCGATTCACGGCGTGGAACTGGTGATACCCGGCGATCTTCTTCGTCAGGATGCCGCCGCCCTCGTCCTCGAAGACGACAAAGTAGCGGATGAAGTCCAGCAGCCGGCGCTTGTCTAACAGCCCCTGGAGAACAACCTGAAGCTGCGGCAGTGCAGCGGGTGCCAGAGCCTCACCCTCGATGGTGCGCCACGGCATAAAACGCTCGGTCGTCGCGGTCAGCGAGCCTACCCTAGCTTCCAGACCGTCGGAAATGATGAGCAGCTCGTTATAAGTGAAGAGCGAGGGAATCTGCGCCTTGTAGGTCTGGATCTGGTCGAAGGCATTCCAGATGGTGGCCTTTTCGTCCGCCGGGTTCTTCAACTCCATCAGGACAATGGGAAGGCCATTCAGGAAGACCAACACATCGGGCCGCCGGTTGTTCTGGCCTTCCACAACGGTGAACTGGTTCACCGCTACCCAGTCGTTGTTGTCCAGATTTTCGAAGTCAATCACCTGGACGAGTGCCCCACCGGTGGTGCCATCCGGGCGTGTGTACTCCACCGGAATTCCATCAACCAGTTTTTGGTGCAGCGTGTGATTACTGGTTGCGATTGTCGTCTCTTCCGACAAAGTGAGCCTGCGGTAGGCATCCTCGATGGCTTCAACAGATAGCCCTGGGTTCAGTCTTTCCAGCGCCTCGCGCAGTCTCCGGTCCAAAATTACGTCGCGATAGCCGCTGCCATCGCGCTCTGCGGCAGTCTGGCCAGCGGCGATTGTCGGGCCGCTCAGAATCACGTAGCCCAAACCCTCAAGCCATTCGAGCGCAGCATCTTCGACCACGGATTCGGTGAACCGGCTCCCGTTGAACTCACCGTTCATCGTTCCAACCCCCTTCGCCACCGAATTCATTGCTCATCTATTAATCCGCTCAACAGAGCCATGATAGATGTGTCGTGATCGCCCTCATACCATATTGGATATACGCGGCGAGATGTCAAGAAACCCTCGCGTTCAATCCGAGCTACATCGGAATCCGGAGATTTCAAGAATGCATAGTGCTTAGGCATCGAATTGTCTTCCCTTGCAACCTCGTCTATGAGACGCACAGTTCTGTCTGGTCCGAGACTGCACCCCATGAAAAGCAAGTTGTTATTCCGATATAAGAGCGAGAGCTCTGCCCTAACCTCGCTGCCCGTTCCATAGGCTACTTCGTATTCAGCGGTCAACAACACTCTTGTTTCTGGGCGACAATAATCACCGTGCAACTTCAATAGGAATCTTGAGCCAGTTGATTTCAGCGGGCGGTACCGGCGTAGATCATGGGTTAAGAGAACATAATCAAAATCGCAAGCGCACACTCCGTGATGGATCTCTAGTATGTTGTCCAGATTCGTAGTCACAATCGTTCCCGAAAAGATGGCCGGGATCAAACGAACTGCTCCAGCGATATTCTCGGGGGAATCTATTCGAAGGTTATACTGAAGCTGCTCATCGAATAGGTTCCTATTCATTCCAGACACCACAAGATCGGCTGCCTCTTCAAATTCTGAGCGATTGAGTAGCTCTTCTAACTCTGTTGGCTCAATCATCGTGTTTGTTCGCAACTTCCTCAAAAGCTCCGACCATACAGGAAGTCCCGATTGAACTGACATGCCTGAGCCGACAAATGGGACAACTTGCTGCCTCTTCGTAGCCTCTTGCAGTTCCCTATATCTATTTTGATTTGAATGTAATGCCAGAATTTGGCTTCTTGCTTCTTCTTGACCAGGATTCCACACTTCGTTTAACCAGGCGTTGGCTTCAGCTTGATAGGCATCAATATCATCTGTCAGGACTTCAAGCGGAAGAAACTCTGTCCCTCCAATAAAGACACCACCTTCAATGTGGGTGCCATCTCGCAGGGCGAAGTAGACGGACTCATTGAAAAGAAGCTCCAGCGCCCGATGCATATTATCTTTCCCCTATCCGCAGATCGCCGGAGATAAGCCTGGGTAAAAACGAATCACGCAGACTGCTCAACGTTCGCGACTCTCGCTCGTTGACAACCACATGGGAGTACAGGGGCCTGACAGCCCTGTCGAAGGCATTCATCAGGGCGGGCGTTGGCACTACAACAGGGATGGGGCGGAAACTTGATTTGCTGATTTCAAGGAAGGTTGAGCCGTTTGCCCTGCTGAGAATTGCCTCGTGGGCGACTTCGGCCCAAAGAAGCAGGAAGAGGTTAGAAACTCCTTCCAACGGTTGCATGGCGATAAATCCCTGATTGATTGCCACCGGGACTTCAGCGACTGCCAGGTACCCGATGGGAGCACGGGAGGACAGGAGCACAGTTCCTGCCGGGAGAAGCCCAGACGAGATTTGCGTCAACCCCGCGTCTGTGATCCTTCGTTCAGACCCAAGTAAGACGGGATTGCTTAGTCCCGAAAGGTCTTTGGGAGTGACCCAGTAATGGGTCCCGTCCTCCCAGTAGGAAGACTCCTTCGTGCTGGGAGTACTCCCGCCTTGAACGATCGCCAGGTCTCCGATTTGCTTGACCATCCACCCCTTTGGAATCTCGCCGAGTTCGGAGTCCTCGAAGGAGTCGGGAAAGAGGGCGGCGATTTGGGCTGGGAGGCCGGGGTCGCGGCCTTCGGCTTTGGCGCGGACGGGATCGAAGTCCACAAACCATGACTTGAAGAGCGCCCGCGCCATCGCCTCTAACGCCTCGTTCATCTTCCGGTTCAGCTCGATCTTATCGTCTAGGGCACCGAGAGCGTTGGCTATTTTAGTTTGTTCAGCAAGCGGTGGCAGAAGTATCGAAAACTCTCGCAAGTATGTGAGGTTGGTCTTTGGAACGCCGGTTACAGATGAGTCTTGAATCAGCTTGGTTCGGCTTGCCGGACTTGAAACGACATAGTAGATGAACAATGGATCGGCCTTCATTCGGTCAACCGAAAGCTTCATTTGGTTCGAGGAGAGAAGAAACCTATCAAACTCATGATGACGAGGAACGATGCCAGTTTGCCCTAAGGTTCCCTTCTTCGTAAAGATAATGTCTTCTGCCTTGCAGGTGCTTCGCGATAGTCGCCGTGCAGTATCTTCGGAAACGAATACGAATTCTTTGTCGCTAAATCGGGTTCCACCGAGAGATAGATTGCTACCTCGGATGACTGGGACCCCGGAGCGCGTGTAGTCGGATGCAGGCAGATTCGATCCAAAAGGGCCGTCTACAAGTCCGTACTCGCGTTGCGCGATAGCCCCGAGCGTGGCTGAACGCCATTCACTATTCGCCATACCCAAGCTCCTTGAGATTGGCGGTGATGACTGCATCCAAACGTGCCGCTTCGGCCTGTTGCTCGCGGAGTATTGCGGCCAGACGAGCCATTTTCTCCTCGAAGGGTTCACCGTCGTCCTCAACAGCTTCGGCCCCGACGTAGCGACCGGGCGTGAGCACATAGCCATGCTTCTGGATTTCGTCGAGCTTGGCTGCCTTGCAGAAACCGGGTACATCGGCGTACTCCCCGGCCCCTCTGTCGCCACGCCATGCGTGGTACGTGCCGGCGATCTGGGCGATGTCTTCGTCCGTCAACTCGCGGTGCACGCGGTCAGTGAGCGTTCCCATTTTGCGGGCATCAATGAAGAGCGTCTCCCCGCGACGGTCGCGGAAGCGCCCGTTCTTCTTGTTGCGGGTGAGAAACCAGAGGCAGACGGGAATCTGTGTGGAGTAGAAGAGCTGGCCGGGCAGGGCCACCATGCAGTCCACAATATCCGCCTCGATCATCCGCTGACGAATCTCGCCCTCGCCGGACTGGCTCGACGACATGGAACCGTTGGCCAAGACAAACCCTGCCAGCCCTGTGGGCGCCAGGTGATAGATGAAGTGCTGCACCCAGGCGAAGTTGGCGTTACCGGCCGGCGGCACACCGTAAACCCAGCGCTTGTCTTCCTTCAGCAGCTCGCCCCGCCAATCGCTGTCGTTGAAAGGCGGATTGGCGAGCACGTAGTCGGCCTTGAGGTCGGGATGTCGGTCGTTGTGGAAGGTGTCGCCGTGGGCAATCTGCGCGTCGATGCCGCGGATGGCGAGGTTCATCTTGGCCAGCCGCCAGGTTGTGTAGTTCGACTCCTGCCCGTAGATGGATATGTCGCCGACCTTGCCGCTGTGAGCCTCGATGAACTTCTCGCTGGAGACGAACATGCCGCCGGAGCCGCAGCAGGGATCATAGACACGGCCCTTGTAGGGCGCAAGCGCCTCGACCAGCACCCGGACCACCCAGGACGGCGTGTAGAACTGCCCGCCCTTCTTGCCCTCAGCGCTGGCGAACATGGCGAGGAAATACTCGTAGACCCGGCCCAAAACGTCCCTGGCGCGGTCGGCGGGGCTGCCCAGGCCGATGTCGCTAACCAGGTTGATGAGCTGGCCGAGCCGCTGCTTGTCGAGGCCGGGGCGGGCGTAGTCCTTGGGGAGCACGCCCTTGAGCGACGGGTTGTCGCGCTCGATGGCGGACATGGCGTCGTCTACGAATGTGCCGATCCGGGGCTGGGGCGCATTGGCCTTCAGATGCTCCCACCGCGCCTCTTTTGGCACCCAGAAGATGCTGGCGGCGCGGTACTCGTCCGCGTCTTCGGGGTCGGCGCCGTCGGCCCGCTGGGCTTCCAGTTCGGCGTGTTTGGCCTCAAAGGCGTCGGAGATGTACTTGAGGAAGATCAGTCCCAGGACGACATGCTTATACTCCGCGGCGTCCATGTTGTTCCGGAGCGCGTCGGCGGTCGCCCAGAGTCTCGATTCAAATCCAAGTGCAGTCGTAGTTCCCACGGTTCTCGCTTCCTTTTCAACTGCTTAGATGGTAGTACCGTTTTACGCCTTCCGCCCAAGGTAATCAAGGAATTCGGAGTGCAAGACAAAACGAGGGTCCTAGCTCCTGAATGTCCATGATCCGCTCTGCGGAGCCAAAGGCCCGCCAAGACGTCCACAGGAACGCGCAGCGCCGCAACGAGTGAAAGAATGTCTCTCAGCGCCATGCCGGGAAAATAGTTCTGGCCGACTGAGCTTCCTCTGGTCAGTCCCCCTTTTCTCCATCCCCTCCACGGTTAGAATTGCTTTGGTTGAGTCGGTTTGAAGCCTTCGGCCTCTTCATGCAATGAATCCACTATGCTTCCGGCCTTCGCTTTATTTGAAACCGAGTGATTGCCGCCGGTTAGAGCACTTCTCTCGAATTCATACAGTTCTGATGTACACTACATCACGAGAAGAAAAAGAGATGACCCCGCCAAAGAAAACCGCAACCCGAACGAAGCGCAGGATCGTTGCTCCCGTAGAGAAGCGTACTCAAATCCGGCTCACCGTCGATTCCAAATTCACCAAGGCTTATTTCTCCCAGCTTTTTGCCGTGCTGAGAATCAGGAAAAAGAACGCTCTCGCCGAGCACATCATCATGAATTTTAGGACCAAGGCTGCTCAGACGCAGATTCTGGCGTTCTATAACGGCCCGTGGCTGGACATTCCATTTCAGAGTATCGACACCTCGTTCGTCTTCCCTTTGACCCACGAAATTGCCGATGAACTGGAGAGAGTGGGCGGGGAGATCCTCGGCGGCGTGAATAAGTCCAAGACGTTTCGCGTGATGGTGGCCTATTTCGCCTTCGTCCATAAGCTAAAGAATCCCAAACAGACGGCCAGCACATAGTCTTTTCAGTCACAGAGCGAAACGATATTGCTCCCGATCCAGGAAAGAAATGTTGCGCGAGTATGACGAGGTCCGTGGGCAGTTATGTCGGGACTCTGAACGGAGTCGTTCCCCGTTTACGAAGAAGTGCCGTTGCCGTTTACGAATCGGCGTGTTGCGGCAGTCTTTCTATTTGGCGATCATTGGGAGCCGTCTCTATTTCGGATTACGGTTCTGAGTGTTGCGTGAATCACGGCAAGAGTCGCATTGAGTTCACGCCCGAGGTCGTCCGCGGTAGATGCCCCGTGATCTGCATGAGCAGAAGGTTTTGAAGGCAGCATAGGCCGCTTAGGTGCGCGACAGCCCCGTCGCTCACTCGCGAACGTAGTCGCTTATTAAACGAACATCTTCGCATTTATACGCCGAGGTCAGTCCGGTTATTTGCGCGCGACTTCAGCATTTCTATGGGGTCTCGGGGCGTAGCCCTGAGCAAGATGCGCAACCATTTCTCCGAGTAGCCGAAGGCGGATTGGGGAAATGGTGGTGTATCCACCAAATCCCGACGGGGTTTTGTGGATACAGCGCATACCTTGCCGTGTCATTTAGCGATTTGTGCGTCTTCTAATATAATACATATATGACAGTTACTGTGTAGAATGCGTCTAATGCCTGTGTATGGAAAATGAGGCTCGTCGCAGGATACAGGTGCTCTCGTCGAACAATGTCGAGGAGCTTCGTGCGTTCCTGAATGCAATGGCGAATGAAGCGGAGTCGTTGATGGTGCGTTTGCTGAAAGATTCTATGGATGCTGTGGTCGGTGCGCTCGGTGAGTTCACGCGTAATTCAAATGCAACTTAACCAATGGAGTAAAGGGATGCCGAGAAAGATTCTGAGACTGCCAGTCGTATTGGACCGCACCGGCCTATCACGCAGCACTGTCTATCTGCGCGTCACCGAAGGGAGGTTCCCAAGGCCAGTGTCGCTGGGGGCCAGGGCTGTTGGCTGGATCGAAACAGAGGTAGAGGAGTGGATTGCCCGCCAGATAGAGGTCAGCCGCGAAATCAGAGGGCAACGCACGGTTGTGAGTCCGTTGTCGTCAAGATGACGCCGGAGCGGGATTCCGGCGTGGCAGCCATCTGGGATTGGATTGCTAGGGATGGCCTGATTCTCTGCCGGCCGAGTTGACCGAATGTCTATGCCGCTGTTGCGCGGAAGGGCAGTACCTTCCCGCATTTCAGTTGGTCAAGAAAGTCGGCCCAAGTCTGCATCATTTCCCGGCGCTCCGGCAAGAACGCAGTCCGGTTGTAAGCCCTCCCGTTGGGATCTTTCACCCGGTGGGCCAATTGGTGTTCTATCAAATCGGTCCTGACGCCGAGCACTTCATCGAGAATGGTCCTGGCCGTGGCACGAAAGCCATGGCCGG
>Ga0182014_10002287_pt1 | contig 24214 bp, 25 predicted proteins | sample 612S2DmetaG_FD_120489 | JGI IMG/M metagenome (GOLD analysis project Ga0182014, IMG submission 120489) | Permafrost microbial communities from Stordalen Mire, Sweden - 612S2D metaG | ecosystem: Environmental > Terrestrial > Soil > Wetlands > Permafrost | place: Sweden: Stordalen | collected...
AGAGACTTGCACCTGACAGGTGACCCCCTGCTGAGACGTTGGTTTCGATCAATTCCATTGTCCCAGTTGGATTGGTTGCCTGTCTTTGCGTCTGGACGCCTACCTCATCGGTGGATTCGGGCTTAGGCAACTAGGTTTAAGGCGTGCGCCTTAACTTGGGCATCATTCCTGCCTGCTAAGGTGCGGTCAGCCCGCGTCTGGGGAAATAGCTGGCATCGGGGAGGGTCGTAATGGCTGAGCTGCTGGTACTCGAATTCGAAGGGTTTGGTCAGGCTGATTACGAGAAGGTCAACGAAATACTCGGTATCGACTCGGAAACTGGCGAGGGCGACTGGCCAGAAGGAATCCTCACCCACACGGCGGGACCGACCGAGAACGGCTGGATCGTGATCGAGGTCTGGGAGAGCCAGGAGCACCAGGACAAGTTCATGAAGTCACGTCTCGGCCCCGCGCTTCATACAGCCGGCGTTGAGGGACCACCCAGGCGGGCCGATTGGTCGAAGGTCAAGGCGCACCACGCCCCACGCAGGACATCCTCGAAGGGTTAGGTCGACCCCTTCGATCAGGCGGTGCTTTCGGGATGCGCTAGGAGGCTTGCTTCGCGGGGGTAAGCTGCGGCCGTAACGCGATGCTCCCAAAGCATAAAGCCCTCTGCGCTGTGCGCCTGAGATCTGGGGCGGGCGAGCGTGAGGACGAAGGTTATCGGGTCCTGAGATGGATCTCAGCGCCCCTCTCGCCTGGCGCCGAACGGGTGATTCTCATGAGCCGACATCCCGACCGCCACCTGGTGGGCAGGGCCTTCGGCGCCACCGACGTCGTCACCCTACGAGGGGAGGATGGCATCGCCGCCGTGCGCGAGCTCACCGGCGGACTCGGTGTCCGGCACGTGGTGGAGGCCGTGGGAACGCCCGAGTCCTGGCAGATGGCTGTGGGAATGGCAAGGGAGGGAGGCTCGATCGGCGCCGTTGGGGTTCCCCACACCACGCCGCAACTGCCACCCCTCGATCCCTTCTTCCACCAGCTACACATCAGCCTGGGGATAGCCCCAGTGCGCCACTATCTGTCCGACCTGATCGGCCGGGTCAGCGCCGGGACGCTCGACCCCAGTCCGCTGTTCGACCTGACCCTGCCTCTGGAGAGCGTCGCCCAAGGCTACGCCGCCATGTCAGCCCGGACGTCGATCAAGGCCATGCTGGCATGAACCCACGATTGGGTGACCTCACTCTCGCGCCCCAGCTGCCCGCTGGCGGCCGAGACCGCCCGGCTCCATGCGGGCCACTCGTGAGGTTGACGCGATGAAGAAGACCAGGTACCGCGGATACCGCTCCTACGACTACTTGGTGCCCGGTGTGGACTACCGGGTCTTCGATCTCGCCGCCCAGATTGACCGGGTACCGTCCCAGCCGGTCCCGACATCCGAAGCGCAGGAGGCTCGGGTCCAGCAGCTGCTCGAGCAAGGGCCGGTGATCTCCTTCCACGACCATCCCACAGTGATCCCCGCTGACGCCGAGCAGCTCTTCGAGTACCGCCGGCACGGCCGCGACGTCACCGGCTACCTGGGCCTGAGCCGGTCCGGGCTGGACGCCATCTTCGACAACCTCGCCGACGGCGAGGGACAGATCAACTCGCTGATGGGTTGGAAGTGGGACGACACGCTGGCCGACCTGGGAATGCGGCTCTGCGACATCGCTCATCAGGACTTTCTCCGGATTGTCCACCGGCGCGCCGACATCGCGGCTGCCCGAGAGAATGGGCAACTGGGCGTGATCCTGGCAATCGAGTCGGCCACCCCCATCGAGAACGAGCTCGACCGGCTGGACATCCTCTACGGCTTCGGGATCCGCGCCGTCGGGGTGACCTACAGCGAGGCCAACTCCCTCGGCGGCGGCCTGGCGGAGGCTAGCGACGGCGGGCTGTCCGCGTTCGGCCGCCGGGCGGTGAGAAGAATGAACCAGCTGGGGATCCTCGTCGACTGCTCCCACGCCGGTGACCGCACCACGCTCGAGGTCATCGAGGCCAGCACCGCCCCAATCTCGATCTCCCACGCCGGAGCGCGCGCGCTCTGGCCGACGGCACGGATGAAGCCGGATGAGGTGATCCGCGACTGTGCCGGAAGGGGGGGAATCATCGGAATCGAGGCGGCTCCCCACACTACGCTGACCTCCGGTCAGCGGCGCCACACCATCGACAGCTACATGGCCCACTTCGAGTACTGCTGCGAACTGGTGGGCATCGACCACGTGGCCTTCGGACCGGACACCCTCTTCGGAGATCACGTTGGCCTGCACCGGGTGGTGGACGAACGCTTCGGGTCCGGGCTGTCTCTTCCCAACCCGCCCCTGCAATTCGAGCGGGTGGAGTGGGTCGACGGGTTGGAGAGCCCCGCCGAGTCCTTTCCCAACATCGTGCGCTGGCTGGTCACCCACGGATACCCGGACGCCGACATCCTGAAGGTCCTGGGCGGCAACATCCTGCGACTGCTAGGCGAAGCCTGGGAGCCGAGACCGTGACCGGGGCAGGACCCCCGAGCAATCACCCGGGAGTGCCCGGGCGCGGCCGCCAGCTGAGGGAGGTGCGACCTTGATTCCAGCGACGCTTAGCCCCCGATCTCAACCCGCCGGGAGACGGCCCGACCATCCCGTGGCCGTGGTCACCGGGACCGCCCACGGGATCGGTGCAGCCATCGCAGCCGCGCTCGAGGCTGATGGCGCGACGGTGTACGGCGTTGACAAGGACAGCGTTGACCTCACCGACCCGGAAGCGGTCAAGGCCTTCTTGGCCGGGGTCGGCCAGGTGGACATCCTGGTCAACAACGCCGGAGGCGTTTGCGGCCAGACCTACCAGCCCATCGAAGAGGTCTCCGACGCAGACTGGAAGGCGATCGTGGACGCCAACCTGACCAGCACCTTCCACTGCAGTCGCGCGGTGGTCCCCGGAATGAAGGGGCGGGGTTGGGGGCGGATCGTCAACATCTCGTCGGGTGCTGGCCGCAGTGTCAGCCTGACGGGAATTCAGGCCTACGCCAGTTCCAAGGCGGGTCAGATCGGGCTCACCCGGCAGTTGGCGCACGAACTGGGACAGTTCGGCATCACGGTCAACTGCATCGCTCCCGGCTTTGTGCTCTCCAATCCCACCACCATCCGACAGTGGGAGGGCTACGGTCCCGACGGTCAGGCCCGGCTGGTTGAGGCCATCGCGGTCCGCCGCCTCGGGAGCCCTGCGGACATCGCCAACGGCGTGCGCTTCTTCGTCTCCGAGGCCTCCTCCTGGGTGACCGGACAAACAATCTCGATCGATGGCGGCCATGGTCTCTTTTAGCGACTCCGACGCCGAGTACGTCAGGCAGCTGTCCGAGTTTGTGGCCATCCCCAGCGTGAGCCGCGACGCCACCCCGGAGACGATGCGCCGAGCGGCCGCCTGGCTTGCCGATCAGGTCCGGTTTGCCCAGGGCAGGATCGTGGAGACGGAAGGCAACCCGGTCGTCCTGGGCGAGTTGGCAGGTCCCTCGGGGGCCCCGACGGTGTTGGTCTACGGCCATTACGACGTCCAGCCGACCGGCAGCCTGGCGGAGTGGGTCTCGCCGCCCTTCGAGCTGACCGTGGACGGTGAGGTCATGCGCGGCCGGGGCGCGACCGACGACAAGGGCCCGGTCTTCATCGTGCTCAAAGTGGCTCAGGCCTTCGCCGCCCAGGAGGGGGCCGCCCCGGTGCACGTCAAGGTCATCTTCGAGGGTGAGGAGGAGATCGGTAGCCCCAACTTCGCCAACTTTGTCCGGGGGCGCTCCAAGGAGCTGTCCGCCGACCTAGTCCTCTCCGCCGACGGCGCCATGTGGCGGCCCACCGGGCCGGCTCCGGTGCGTGCCGGCTGCGAGCGCTGAGGTGTGGGCATCATCTTGTGCCTGGCGACCTCCCCCGCGGGCCTCCCAAGGCCTGGGCGCCGGTCGGCTCCTTCCGACGGCCGGCCATGCTGCCATGTCAGCCCCATGGCCTCGAGCAACCAGCTGGCCGATAGGGGCCAGGCAGGACCGGACGAGATGATCACGCTCCATGCCATGCGGGTGGTTGGAGGGCTGGGCCGCCAGCCCCAGGCCCGGCGTCGTACGCGCCTACCCGCGAGGTCCTGAGACATATAGTCCCCTCCATCACGCCAGCGGGCGACCTCACACCCGAAGGTGCCAGGTTCATGAGGGCGGGCATAGTCTCCAGTGGGAGCCAGACAATCTGCCCGCGACGGCCCGCCCGAGAAGGGATAACGACATGCGGAGGCACCACGGAGCTGATTCAAGACCGAGGGTTGCAGTCGTCAACAGGCCTCCTCGAGGCCCATCCACAGAGAGGTGAACAAGCGTGCTCGCTGGCCGACTCAATGTGAAGACCCGCACCTTCTCAGTCGAGGAGGTGCCGACACCGAAGGCAGGACCCGGAGAGGTGTTGATCAAGGTCGGCGCCGCCGGCGTCTGTCTGTCCGACGTGCATCTCATCGCGGGGATTCTCAAGCCGCTCTTCCTGAACGGTGACACCGTCACTCTCGGCCATGAGGTCGCTGGCACGATCGATTCGGTCGCTGAGGGGGTGGGGACCCTTGAGGCCGGACAGCGCGTGCTGCTCCAGGCGGGGGAGTACCTGGGGGGGAAGGTTCTGACCCGCGGTGTCGACTACGACGGCGGCTGGGCCGAGTACGCGGTCGCCAGCCAGGAGACGGTCGTCCCGATCCCGGATGGTCTGCCGTTCGAGCAGGCCTGCTTCATCCCCGACGCGGTGTCCACCCCCTGGGCGGCGATCACGGCGACCGCACAGACCCAGCCGGGACTGCCAGCCGGCGTCTGGGGCGCCGGCGGTCTCGGTGCCCACGCGATCCAGCTCCTGCGCCTGGTCGGGACGGCCCCGATCATCGCGGTGGATCCGCTGCCGGCGGCCCGGGACAGGGCCGCGGCCTTTGGTGCCGACGTCGTTCTGGACCCGGGCGATGAGCATCTGGGGCAGAAGGTGCGCGCCGCGACAGCGGGCCTCGGCCTCAGCAGAGCCTTCGACTTCGCCGGCGTCCCCGCGGTGCGGGAGCAGGCGATCAGCTGCCTCGGCTACCAGGGCAAGCTGGTGCTCGTCGGCCTGACCGATCAGCCAATCACCGTCGCCGACGGCACCCGCTTCAGCTACATGCAGCAGCAGATCCTTGGCCACTACGGGTCCCTTCCCCAACACGTCATCCAGCTCGTCGCGCTGACCCATCTGGGTCGTCTCGATCTCTCCCGCTCGGTCAGCGAGGTCCTGCCCCTCGCCGATGCCACCAAGGCGGTGGAGCACCTGGAGCGCAAGCACGGAAACCCCATCCGGATCGTCCTCGTGCCCTGAACCCAGCGGTGGTGACTGAGGGCGCCGCTCCTGAGGCGGGGCCCTCAGTCACCCTGCCAGCCCAACTGGGCAGGGCGATCCAATCCTATGTCACGCTCGGATATAGCGGCGCCTGAGTTACCCTGAGGTGAGCTGCGGGCGCTCCAGCGGATAGCCGTCGGTCGACGTCCGTGGCTTCCGACTCCACTCCCGTCTTCGCTCTCACCGCACGGCTCGACTCCGACCGACCGATCCCGGAGACGCGGTCCGCCCGATTCCCCCTGTCAGAGCAGGGGCCAGATGGCGACGGGGTTTCCCGGCATGGTCAGGTTCCGGGCACCATGCCAGCACCGCCGAGGTTGGCGGTGGGCTGGCGCCTTCCCCTGGGCAAGAGGCCCAGGGGAAGGCGCTGCTCTCTGCCGGGCCGGGGCGTGTCAGTCAGGGGCAGCAACCGGCAAGGAGGGCTACCCCGTCAGGCTCTCAGGGCCGGCCGCGCATGCGCTCGAGATGAACAGCGGTCACCATTGGCGCGACCAGCAGAACGAACAGAAGCCCGATCCCAACGGGGAACGGCAGGCTGAAGCCGTGACTGACGCAATGAGGGCTGGATGTGGACGTTCCCGAGCACACGCTCACGGAGCTGGGCACTACGCCCAGGGCCGCCACGCCGAGGAGACCACCCGGAAGTACCAAGGTGCCCAGCAGTTTTTCGCGCAGCCGCCAGGTGTCGGAGCTCCAGAGCAGGAAGACCCCGACGAACCATCCCACGACGAAGAGGAATCCTCCCAGGAGGAGGAGCCAGGAGACAAAAGCATCCGACCGGCGTGGCCGGTCTGGGATGGCACCTGCCTCCTCGGCGATGGTCTCGAGATCGCCCACGCGGTCGAGAAGTGCCCGGACACTCGCCTCGTCGTCGATGCCCGAGGCGGCACGCCCCTGGGCGATGTGGTCGGAGATCTCCTCGACGATCTGGCGACGTCGGGAGGAGGGAAGGGCGCGCAAGGCATGGTCGAGGTCGGAGAGGTACCGATCCACCAATCGGTCCGCTGGCTCGCGAGTCTTCATGGTGATGAGTCCTCCTCCAGGATGGCATCGACGGCGTCGCGGAACAGCTGCCACTGCTGGATGAACGCTGACAGAGCCGCCTCGCCGGCCTCGGTCAGGCGGTAGTAGCGGCGGGGGGGGCCCTCCACCGACTCCCGCCAGGTGGTCGCTACCAAGCCGTTTCTTCTCAGACGCGCCAGGAGCGGATAGATGGTCCCCTCACTCCCGATCAGACCGCCGTCTTCCGCCAGCGTCCGGGCGAGGTCGAAGCCGTATCTCTCCCCGTGGCGCAGCAGGGCCAGGACACAGTGCTCGACGGAGCCCTTGCGCAGCTGCGCCAACCAGGCAGCATCATTACCCAGAACCATGCATCGCATGGTAGCAACCACGCCAGCAGCCGGACTCGGTCGGCAGCGTGTTCTGCCGGTGGGGATCAGAAGTGCGGCGTGGCGGGCCGTCTGCCGGTAGACCAAGGGTTTCGGGGCCAACGGTTGGGCGGACGGTCCCTCGGGGCCGAGCCGGCCGCATCCCTGGGCGGTAGCGCGTGAGGTGATCCAGCGTGGGAGGTACCACGCGACGTCCGAGAGAGCTCTTGCCGCTCGCCCAGCCCCATCCCATGGCCCAGCACCCGCTCGCTCCGCGACGGCCTTCGGCACTGGACGATTCTTCGCCCTGGGCCCCTCCGCGCCTCCGGGGGCGGGGCCGATGACGAGCGGGCGCCCGCCGCTGTTGTCGTGGTTGCTGGGTGGACTGGCGCCGGGCTTGCTCCGCGGATCCCCTCCCTTCGGCTGCTCCTGTGGGCTGCCGGCGGAGTGAGCGGAAGCTACGGCGACGCCGTCGCCGGCTGCCGCCCCCGGCCAGCCTCGCCGAGGCGACCGCCGCCAGGGCCGTCGCCACATTTTCGGGCTTGGCAGGGGGTTGACCTCTCGGCGCCGGTTGCTCCGGTTGGCGTCCGTCGACCGACCCGGCGCCGGTCCGACTCTGGGACTGGCGCACGGCCCGCCGGGGAAAGTGCCTGCCGTCCCGCATCCGCGTTCCTCTTCGGCTTTCGGGGCGGCTGAGACGGTCTGATCCCCCCGGATCCGCGGCCGGGGTCCGCGCCCCCCTTCTTGTCAGTCCGCGCTGGAAAGGTGGAGGTACATGGTCTGGATGCCGACCCGCCCCGGACCGCGGAACCGGTTGAAGATCAGCTCCCCGACTCCGGCGAAGAGCCCGGTCCGAAGCCCGTAGACGGCGGGGCGCATCCTCACCTCGGGATCCATGTAGACCCAGCCGCCCGGCTCCACGTCGATCTCCTCACCGGCCTCCAACTGCTTCTCGAACACGTTGCCGAATCCATGCAGCCAGACGACCCCATCGCCGCCCTTGGCCTCGAATCGGTCCACCCAGAAACCACTTTCGCCGAAGAGGTTGTTGCTGAGCCCGCGGAGATGGTTGGCGCTGTATCTCAGGGAGGCGGTGGCCGCCAGGAACTGGTGCTCCCGAACCAGGATGGCGGCTCCCTCGGGAAGCTCCAGGGGAAACACCTGGCCGGGGGCGTCCCTGGAGAAAGCGATGCCGCCGTGACCCCTGGCCTCGGTCAGGAACAACTCGCGACCGGCCACCATGCGCCGGACCGCCCCCCGGACCGCCTTCAGCTTGATCGTCACCTGGGGCTCCTTCCAGAGCACCACGTGATGCTCGAAGTAGACCGGCATCGAGCCGTCCAGGCTGCAGTGCAGCATCGGCACCAGCTCGCCCTCGATCAGGTAGGTGACTCCCGGGGCCAGCCCCTCGTGGATCCGGGTGGGCAGTATCTGGGGTGGGTTCAAGTGAGAAGAAACCTCCAGTGGCGGCCGCCAGCGCCAGTATCGTCCGCCGCCGGCCGGCTGTGAATCCGACCCGCGCCCGAGACACCTCCGCTCAGGCGCAGGACCAGCTCGCCAGCTGCTGGACTGCGAGCCAGGTGATCCATTCCTGACCTGGACTCCGAACCGAGAGGCCGGGGTCAGCACAGCCCGGCGATCGCCCGTCCCACTAGCGGGGGCACCACCCGGCGCATGGCGCGCTACCTTTACTGCGCGGTGGGTGAGACGAATGAGCTGGCGGCCAGGGAGACGCGGGCAGAGGGAGGTACCCGAACTCACCACGATCGCCCCTGGCAGGTGGTGGTCTGGAACGATCCCATCACCCTCATGAGCTATGTCGTCCTGGTGTTCCGCAGGCTGTTCGGATACGACCTTGAGACCGCCACCCGTCTGATGCTCCAGGTTCACAACGAGGGGCGGGCCGTGGTCGCCACCGAGCCCCGGGAGCGGGCGGAGGTGGCGGTTGCGCAGCTCCACGCCCATGGGCTCCAGGCGACCCTGGCCCGCGACTGAGCTTGGCCCAGATAAACCGGCAGGGGGAGCTGGTCCAGCTGAGGGTGAGCCGGGGAGAACGCCGGGCCCTGCTGCAGATCGTCGAGCGCTTGCAGCCACTGGTGGAGCTCTCCCGCTGGACTCGGCCCCGCGCTTACCAGGAGCAGGAGTACGAGCTGGAGTTTCAGCGGCTGGTGGGGACCGACCTGGCCGACTCCCGGGCGGCGGATCTGGCCCAGGTCCGGGAGGTGCTGCAGTCCGACCAGCGGATCCTGCTCTCCGCCGAGCAGGCGATGGTCTGGCTGCGGGCTCTGAATCTGCTCCGGCTGGCGCTGGCGGAGCGGCTGGGGGTCATCAGCGACGGCTGGGAGGAGGCGTTCAGCCCCCAGGAGCACCGCCGGCCGCCGCTGGCGACATTGCACCTGCTCAGCTGGGTCCAAGAGGAGCTGGTGGAGGCGCTCAGCGATCCCTGAGAGGGTGGGTGCGGGACCGAGGGCTTAGCGGCGCTGGTCAGCAGCCCAGATCCCAGCCATCCAGCGCTCTACCTCGTCCGGGGCGGAGGGGAGGCCCCGGCTGAGGAGCCGGTAGCCGTCCGCGGTGACCAGGACATCGTCCTCGATCCTCACCCCGATCCCCCGGAACTCCTCAGGGACGGTGAGGTCGTGAGGCTGGAAGTAGAGCCCGGGTTCCACCGTTAGCACCATCCCCGGCACCAGCTTGCCTAGCCGATAGGACTCGGTCCGGGCGCGAGCGCAGTCGTGGACATCCAGCCCCAGCATGTGGCTCACGCTGTGCAGGGTGAAGCGCTGGTGGAGCTGGCTGTCCTTGTCCAGCGACTCCTCGGCGCTGACCGGGAGGAGCCCCATCGCCGCCAGTCCCTGGGCCAGGACCCGCATTGCGGCTCGGTGGGGGGCCAGGAAGTCGTTGCCCGGGCGAACCTCGACGAACGCCGCCTGCTGGGCCTCATGGACGAGCTGATAGACGTGGCGCTGGGACTTGGTGAAGTGGCCGTTGATCGGCAAGGTCCGGGTGATATCGGCGGTGTAATAGCGCTTGGTCTCCACCCCGGCGTCCAGGAGCAGCAGCTCCCCGGGCACGACCCGGCCGTCGTTGTGGGTCCAGTGGAGGACGGTGGCGTGGCTGCCGGCGGCGGCGATGGTCGAGTACCCGGTGTCGTTGCCCGCCGACCTGGCCCTGGCGAAGAAGACCGCCTCCACGTCCCGCTCGGTCCGGGCCCGGGGCAGCGCCCGGACCACGTCCTCGAAGGCCTGACGGGTGACCGTGCAAGCCTCTTCCAGCAGTTCCACCTCCAGCGCGTCCTTGACCAGGCGCATCTCCGAGAGCTGCTCGGCCAGCTCTCGGTCGGGGCCGGCCAGATCGGCGGCGAGCCGGTCGACCGTGGGGTCGACCCCGCGGAGGACCGCTCCCCGGTCCTGGGCGGAGATCAGCGGGGCAAGTTCGCCGATCGACACGGCCTCCACCCCGAGCCGACTCTCGGTGACCGCCAGCCCACGGCCCGGGCCGACCCAGAAGACCCCCTTGACCCGGTCGGTGAAGAAGTCGCTCTTGCCGAAGTCGGCGCTGGGCTCGGCGAAGATCTGGGCGTGGTGCCCGCCGCCTTCGAGGGGCACCATCACCATCACCTCGTCAGGCTCCCCCTCGCCCACCAGGTAGAGGTAGTCGGTGCTGGGACGGAAGGGGTAGATGGTGTCGTTGGAGCGCACCTTCTCGACCCCGGCTGGGACCACGATCAGGAGCCCGGGGAAGCGCCGGGAGAGCTCTTGGCGCCGGGCCTGGTAACGCTCAGTGCCGCTGATGGGCCGGGCATCCGCCTGCGCTGGAGTGCCCCATCCCTGGGCCATGAAGTCAAGCAGGGCCTGCGGGGGTGCCTGGTCATGGGAGGCCCGCTGGCGGCTGGATCTGTTCGCGCTCTCGGACTCGGTCGGCGACGCCTCCTCCGCATTGCTCATCGGCCGATCTTAGCCGACCGCTGGGTCGCTCCCCCGCGTGGTCTGGGAGCTGGACCGAAGTGGATGGGCACCGCGAGGCTGCTTGTCGCTACCTTGTCAGCGTGTGCGCCGTCGACCGGTTCAGGGTGGAGGAGGCTCCTGCCCTCGCCGAAGCCCTGCTCCCCGGCTCGATGCCCCGGGTCGCCTATTTCTCTCCTGAGTTCGCAGTCAGCGAGCAGATCCCCGAGTACTCGGGGGGGCTGGGGGTGCTGGCCGGGGACTATCTGAGAGTCTGTGCCGACGAGGGCCTGCCTCTGGTTGGGGTCGGGCTCTTCTACCACCTGGGCTACTCTCACCAGCGGCTGGATCGAGATGGCTGGCAGCAGGACAGCTACCGGGAAGTGGACCCCGCGGGCTGCGGGCTGGTGGTGGCCGCCGAGCAGCCGGTTGAACTGGAGCTGGGGGAGCGGACGCTCCTGGCCAGGGTCTGGCGCCAGCAGATCGGCCGGCTCTCTCTCTTGCTGCTCGACAGCACCGGTGTGGGTAACCCGGGGGGGCTGGCCCAGGTCACCGACCGGCTCTACGGGGGCGACACCGAGCACCGGCTCCAGCAGGAGATCCTGCTGGGGATGGGCGGAGTGCAGGCGCTGGAGCTGGTGGGCCAGCGGCCCCTGCTCTTTCACAGCAACGAGGGCCATGCCGGATTCCTGGTCCTGGAGCGGATCCGCAGGCTGATTCAGGATGAGGGACTCCGATTCGAGGAGGCGCTGCAGGCGGCCCGAGCCGGGACCATCTTCACCACCCACACCCCGGTCCCGGCCGGGATCGACCACTTTCCTCGTCAGCTCATGGCCCGCTACTTCAGTGGCTGGTGCCAGGCCGTGGGGATCTCCCTTGACCGGCTCATGGAGCTGGGTCACTTCCCCGGCCAGTCCCCCGAGGACCCCTTCAACATGGCGGTGATGGGGCTGCGCCTCTCAGGCCAGGCCAACGCCGTCTCTCGTCTCCACCGCCAGGTCAGCCAGCGGATGTTCGCCCCTCTATGGCCCGACCTCCTGCCCGAGGAGGTGCCGATCCGGGCGGTCACCAACGGGGTCCACCCCCAGCACTGGGTCTCGCCGGAGATGGGCCAGCTGCTGGAGCGTTTCCTCGGACCCCGCTGGGGCGTCCATGGGGCGGTCGACTGGGGCCGCCTCAGGGTCGCGTCCGACCAGGACCTCTGGGATGCCCGCCAGCCCGGCCGGCTGCGGCTGATCGCGGGTGCGCGCCGGCGGCTGGAGCGGGCCGAGCGGGAGCGGGGCACCCCGGAGTCGGGACGGGCGTGGACCAACGAGGTGCTCGACCCCAGGGCGCTCACCATCGGGTTCGCCCGCCGGGTGGCGGAGTACAAGCGGGCGCTGCTGCTCTTCTCCCAGCCCGAGCGGCTGGCCGCCCTCCTGATGGACCCGGTCCGCCCGGTGCAGCTGGTGATCGCCGGCAAGGCCCACCCCGCCGACCGGTCGGGGAAGCAGATCATCCAGTCGCTGATCCGGGTGACCAGGGCCAGCGGGTTGGGCTCCCGAGTGGTGTTCCTGGAGGACTATGACATCGGGCTGGCGCGGATGCTCTACCAGGGTGCCGACCTCTGGCTCAACACTCCGCGCCGACCGATGGAGGCCTGCGGCACCAGCGGCCAGAAGGCGGCCCTGAGCGGTGCTGTCAACTGCTCCATCCGCGATGGCTGGTGGGACGAGGCCTTCGACGGGGACAACGGCTTCGCCATCCCCTCGCGTGAGGATGTGTTGGACCGCCAGGAAAGGGACCGGCTCGAGGCCGAGGCGCTCTTCGAGGTGCTGGAGCGCGAGGTGGTGCCAGCCTTCTTCGAACGCCGCCCCGGAGCTCCGCCCGCCCGCTGGCTGGCGCGGGTCCGCCACTCCCTGACCACCGTCGGCCCGCTGGTACTGGGATCCCGGATGGTGGCCGACTACGTCGGCCAGATGTACCGGCCGGCGGTGGACGCCTGGGTCTTCGGTCCGGCCGACCGCCATCTCTCGGCCCGGGTGCACTGCGGCTGGTGGGAGCGGGTCCGCCGCGACCTCGCCGGGGCCACGGTATCGGCCCGGGTGCTTCCCCGTGAGGGGAATGCCCCGTCCCAGTCGGAAGGGGCGGAGAGGGTGGTGGAAGCGCTGGTGGAGCTGGGCGAGCTGGCTCCCGAGGACGTCCAGGTCGAACTGCTCTACGGCACGACCGGGCAGGACGGCCGGTTGGTCTCTCCCAGGATCGAGCCGATGATCGCTGACCGAGACCACTCCAACGGGGGCCACCGCTACCTCGGCAGCCTGGTGCTCGAGGCCTCCGCCGAGTGCAGTTTCACGGTGCGCTTGCTGCCCCGGCTCCCCAGCCACACCTCCCTTCCCGCCGAGACCCCGGTGCGCTGGGCCGACCCGACCCGCCTCCACCGGTGACGCGGTGGCGGGCGAGACCGCGGCCGGGCCGGCCGTGACCGCTGAGCCGTCGCGCGCTGGCGACCGAATGCCGGGCGAGGAGCGGGTAGGGCTCTATGTCCGCACCTACCGGTCGGTGCTGCGCTCGTCTGGGGAGATCCGCCTCCAGGTGCTGGAGCGCACCCACCTGGAGATGGAGTCCTCGCTGCACCCCCTGGGGGCACAGGAGCGGCTCGACAGCGGAGCCTTCCTCTACGCCCTCCATCGTCTGCCTCCGGTGGTGCTTGAGCTTGAGCACGTCTGCCTGGGCCAGTACCCCGACCGGCTTCTTCGGACTGGCGGCGCCGAGCCCTCCGACTGGCGGCCGGTGGTGGCCGCCGCCCGCCGCCGTCGCTGGTGGTGGAACGGCACCCGCAGGACCCTGGCGGTCGCACTCGCCAGCAGCTCTGATCTCGACGACCTGGTCCCGATCCTGGTCGCGACCCAGATCGAGTGGAACAAGGCCCATGCCCGGCTCCGTCAGGCCGCCGATCTGGATCCGGAGGCGCTCCTGGCCGAGGCGCCCTCGCTGCTCGAGGTCGAAGAGGACGACTGGGCCCGGCTGACGGTGCTGTTCGGCCCCCGGATGGGGGACTTCGTCGCCACTGTCAGGGACCGGCCCATGGACCTGGGCATCCAGCTCCTGGGCGGCTCCCAGGTCGGCTACGCCCGAGCCACCAGGGAGTGGTGGCGGCCAGTCGGGGACGTGCTCCGGCGGGAGCAGCTCCTCGACCGGCCGGTCTACTTCGTCAGCAGCAACGCTCACTGCCTGGTGAACCTGCTCTCCGGGGTGGCCCGGGACCGGGCTGAGGCGGTGACGGCCTGGGTTGATGAGTCCGGGGATGATGAGCTCCGTCAGATCGCCACCGAGCTGGCAGAGCCGAGTTCACGGCTCTCCCCCCACAACTTCCTCTACTACGCCGCCCGGCGCTGGTTCGAAACCCATCCCGAAGAGCGGGAGGCGAGGAGCCGCGAGGAGCGTGCCGAGGGGATCTTCCACGTCCCCTCACAGTCCGGGACCGACGTGGCCGCCCAGCTGATCGTGCTGGACCGGCTCGACCCGCTCCGGATCGACCCCCGACTCCAGCTGGCGGCCGGGGGAGCCCGGGCGCTCAGGCGTTCGCCCCACGTGATCCTCAACATCCAGTACCCGCTGGGTCTGGGCGCCTATCACATCCTCCGCCAGGTGCTGGAGGCCACCGAGCTTGTCGACGGCGTCTATGTGCTGGGCAAGGCCGCAACCCTCAACGCCGACGTGGGGGACGTGATGATCTCGGACGTCATTCACGACGAGCAGAGCGGCAACACCTACTGGCTCAACAACTGCTTCGGCTTTCCTCAGGTTGCTCCCTTCGTAACGACGAGGTCGGTTCTGGACCGCCAGCGAACCGTCTCGGTGCGCAGCACCTTCCTCCAGAATCGGGGCTACCTGGAGGGCTACTACCGGGACTCCTACACGGTTGTGGAGATGGAGACCGGGCCCTATCTGGGAGCCGTGCTGGAGGCTGGTGAGAGCTCCCGCTACCCCAACCGGGAACAGGTCGACCTGACCCGGCCGGTCATGGAGGTGGGCGTCATCCACTACGCGTCGGACACCCCGTACACCCAGGCCCGGACACTGGGCGCCCGGGGGTTGCAATTCGAGGGCATGGAGGCCACCTACGCTGGGGCGCTGGCGATCGCGGCCCGAATCCTGGAGCGCTCCGGCGCCCGCGGCCCGGGGGGCGCCTGAGCCGTGCCCGAGCTGGCCCGGGAGCGCTGCCAGGTCTGCACGGCTGGGACCCCTACCCTAGATCCAGAGGAGGCGGAGCGGCTCGGATCAGAGCTGGGCGGCCCCTGGGCGATCGACGCCGGGGTGCTCCGACGCCGCTTCGCCTTCCCCAACTTCGGCGCCGCCTTCGCGTTGGCGACCAGGGTCGCGATGCTGGCCGAGCACGAGGGCCATCATCCCGACCTTCATGTGGGATGGGGCTACTGCGAGGTGGAGCTCACGACCCACGCGGCCGGAGGGCTGACCCGCAACGACTTCATCATGGCCGCCAAGGTGGAGCGGGCGGCGGCGTCCCCGCTGGGCGGAGGCAGGCCGGAGCGCTGACCGGGCGGAGGGGGCCGGAGGCCTAGTCGCTGTCCCAGGCAAACGGGCCTATCCGTCGCCGGCCCGGCTTGGCTGACTTGATCACCACCGCCACCTCGCCCATGACCGCCATCGCGGTCACCTCGATGACGGGAGCTTCCGGAGGCGGGAGGGTGGTCCCCCCCTTCAGCGACTTCGAGCCCATCAGCGCCAGGCCGTTGAGCTCGACGTTCAGCCCCTCGGGCACCACCACCTTGACCGAGCCCATCACGGCGATGGCCTGGATGTGGCTGTGGCCGGCCGCCAACTCTGCGCCCCGGAGGTCGAGGACCACCTCGCCCATCACCGCCAGGGCGCGGGTGGCCGGCCCCAGCACCAAGCGGCCCCGGCCATGGGCGGAGGACATGATCGCCACGAAGGACCGTGCCGCCCTCACCCCCGGACGAGCCGGCGTCGGCAGCGGCCTGGCCACGCCCAGGTCGGCCTCCAGGGCCGCCAGCTCGGGGATGGTCCGGGCCTGCAGCGCCGTCTCCAAACGGTCGGAGAAGTCCTCCAGAGTGAGCCTGCCGTCGGCGCAGGCCGCGCTCAGCAGCTCGACCGTCTGATCGCGACGGCGGTCGGACGCCACGGTCTGCAGCGAGGGTGCCAGTTGGGCGTCGCCAGTTGGCGGGGAGGGCTGCTCCGTCACCCTCGAAGTCTAGTACCGGGCGGCTCCGCCCCCGACCATCTGGGTGTCGGATCGGCAGAGGTGGCGGCGGCTCCGAGTCCCTTCTCCGCCCGGGTGACAGTTCGCAAGCGCAGCTAGCACAGAGCGAGTTACACTGACGCCCGCACGAGAATCGGCAAGCACAGCCAGCACAGAGCGAGTGGTGCGGGGGTGACGATGAAAGGGTGGATGCGTGGGCTGGGGCTGGGTACGCTGCTGGGGCTGACCCTCGCCGCCGGAGTCGGCTCACTCTCTGGGGTTGCTGCCAGTGCCAGCAGTTCGACCCAGCTGGCCAATGTCGCGTGCGCCGGCTCGCTGCAATTGGTGATGGACCAGTACGTGGGGCCGGCCTTCAGCACCGCCACCGGCTACCAGTACCAGGTGACGGCGATGGGCAGCCTGGGGCTGGCCCAGGAGATCGTGGCCGGCGAGGTCACGCCCAACGTGTTCATCCCGGTGGGGGAAGCCCCCATGGCCCTGCTCGAGCCCAAGTTCACCACCTGGGCGCTCCAATTCGCCGGGAGCCCACTGGTGGTGGCGTACTACCCCAAGGGTCCCTACGCTTCTGAGCTAAGGCAGATCGCCAAGGGGCAGCTGCCGATCCTGAACCTGTTCAACCTGATGGCCAGCCCCGGCTTCCGGCTCGGCCGGACCGACCCGGCGGTCGATCCTCAGGGCCAGGCATTCGAGATGATGATCAAGCTGGCTGAGAAGGACCTTGGCGTTCCCGCCGCCGTCGGCCTGGCTGACCTGGGAGGAGCGAACGGCAGCTCCCAGATCTTCTCCGAGACCGCCTTGGAGCCGACCCTGCAGGCGGGCGAGCTCGATGCCGCCAGTGCCTACCTTCCCCAGGCGGTCCAGCTGGGGCTGCCCTACATCGCGCTGCCGTCCAGCATCGACTTCGGTGACCCCGCCGACGCCAAGGACTACGCCAAGGTCTCCGTGACCATCGCCCCGGGCCAGGTGGCCCACGGCTCACTCCTCACCCTGGAGGCCTCGGTCTTGAAGGGGTCCGACCCCGCCGCGGCGACCGCCTTCGTGGCCTTCCTGCTCAGCAGCAAGGGCCAGCACCTGCTCACCAAAGAGGGCTACATGCTCCTCAAGCCGACGCTCCTGGGCCAGGCCTCCGCCGTTCCCCGGTCGATCCGACAGGCGGTTCAGAAGGGGTGATCGGACCGCGCGTCCCCACCCTGGGGCGCGCGCCAGCGACTCGCGCGACGACCCTGCTGGCCCTGGTCGGCGCCGGGATCGTCTGGGTGGCGCTGCTGGGGCCACTGATCACGCTGTTCACCCAGCTCTCGGTGAGCTCGGTCGTCAGGGCCCTGGAGCGGCCGGGGGCGCTCCAACCCCTGGTTGTCTCGGTCCTCGCATCCCTCGTGGCCCTGGCGGTGATCCTGCTGCTGGGCACCCCTCTCGCGTACCTCCTGGCCAGGGGCAGGCTTCCCCTGCCCCGGCTCTGGGAGGTGGGGGTGATCCTGCCCCTCCTGACCCCACCCCTGGTGGTCGGGCTGCTCCTGATCTTCATGGTCGGTCCCGCCACCCCGATCGGGGCAGCGCTGAGCCACCTCAACCTCACCGCGTCTGACACCTTCTTCGCCCTGGTGATCGCCGAGATCTACGAGTCCGTGCCCTACTACGTGCTCGGTGCTGAGGCAGCCTTCGCCAGCGTGGACCCCGAGCTGGAGCAGGCGGCGGCGCTGCTCGGCGACCGTCGCTGGCGGACCTGGCGGCGTGTCACCGCCCCCCTGGCCTCGCCCGGCCTGGCCAGCGCCCTGGCGGTGACCTGGGCTCGGGCGATGGGTGCCTTCGGAGCGGTCCTGATCATCGCCTACCACCCCTTCGGGCTCCCGATGCAGATCTGGGCCACCCTTCAGGAGACCGGGCTCAGCTCGGCGCTGCCCTACGCACTCGTTCTCTTGGTCGTGGCCCTGCCGCTGCCGGTTGCCGCCTACCTCTGGAGTGCCCGTGCTCGCCGCCGACTTTGAGGTGCGGCGGCGTAGCTTCCCGGTGGGGCTGAAGCTCCACCTGTCGGCTGGGGAGAAGGTGGCGGTGCTGGGACGTTCCGGGGCCGGCAAGACCACGGTGCTGGAGGCGCTTGCCGGGCTGCTGCCGCTGAGCCGGGGACAGATCCGACTCGACGGGGCCCTGCTCAGCTCGGCACGACCGAGGGCGATCGTCCCTCCCGGCCGGCGTGGGGTGGGACTGCTGCGGCAGAACCCGGGGCTCTTCCCCCACCTCAGCGTGCTCGACAACATCCGCTACCCGGAGGGCACCACCAGCGCCAGCGCCATCGCCACCGCGGAGCGACTAGGTCTGGGCGCGCTGCTGAAGGCCCGGCCCCGGACCCTCTCTGGGGGGGAGGCTCAGCGGGCTGCCCTGGCCCGGGTGCTCCAGATCCGAGCCCGGCTCCTCTGTCTGGACGAGCCCTTCAGCTCGCTGGACCGGCCCCTCGGCCGGCAGCTGCTGGAGCTGGTCAGTCAGGAGCTTCAAGGATCGCGGACGGCGGCGCTGCTGGTGACCCACCAGCTGGACGAGGCCCAGGCCTTCGCCGACCGCCTGATCGTGATCGACCGTGGGATGATGCTCCAGGTGGGCGATCCCAGAGAGGTGGTGCTGCATCCCGCCGTGGCCGGGGTGGTGGAGCTGGTGGGGTACCGGGGGTGGCTCCGGCGCGGGCGCCAGCAGATGGCGGTTCACCCCGAGCTGGCCCACCCCCTCTCAGAGCTGTCACCGGCGCCAACGGTGTCCGGCCGGGTGGTCGGCGCCCGCCCGCAGGGGGCCCGGTTCGAGCTGGAGCTGGAGGCTGGGGGCGGCTGGCAAGGCCGCTTCCATTGCCTCGTTGACGAGCCTCTCGCCAACGGCACCACCTTGGGGTTCGGTCCCATCGGCGTCCGGGTCTTCGACGACCGTGGGCAGCCCACCGATGTCTGAGCTTCGCCCGCCCAGGAGGGTGCCGCTGCCCGGGGCGGCTGAGGCCGGGCGCCGACTCCGGCTGGCCCGGCTCGCGGCCGGTCTCTCCCAGGGCCAGCTGGCCCAGGCCTGCGGGGTGAGCCGCCAGGCGCTGGCTGGGGCCGAGACTGGGGCCTGGTCGCCATCGCTGGCGGTGGCGCTCAGGTTGGCCGAGGCGCTGGGAACCACGGTGGACCAGCTGTTCGCCGCTGAGGATAGGGGTCGGGAGCTGGACGTGACGCCGCTGGCCCCAACCGGGCCCGGCGGCCGGGTCCGGATCGCCAGGGTGTGGGACCGCTGGGTGAGCCTGCCTCTGGCTCGCGACCGGGCCATGATGCCCGGCTTCGCCCCCGCCAACGGCCTTCTCGCCGGGGGTGGTACGAGGGCCCGCCTCTGGGGTACCGGGCGCTCAGTGCTGGTGGCGGGTTGCGACCCGGCCCTCAACCTGCTCGCTGGCCCGGTGGCGGCCGCCGGTGACGGGTGGGCCTTTGACTGGTGGCCCTGCGGCAGCGATGAGGCGCTGCGGCTGCTCCGGGTGGGGCTGGTGCACGCTGCGGCGGTCCACTACCCGGCTGGCGAGCGGGGCCAGCAGGGGCAGGACGCTGAGCTCGCCTCGCTGGGGTTCGCCCGGTGGAGAGAGGGGCTGGTCTTCCGGCCCCTGCCCAGCCCGGTGGTTCGCTCGGTCGAGGATGCGGTGCGGCGCCGGCTGCGCTGGGTCAACCGGGAACGCGGTGCCCAGGCGAGACGGCTGCTCGACCAGCAGCTGGCGGTCCTGGGTCTGGCCGGTGCCGAGCTTCCCGGGTACGACGTTGAGGCATCGGGGCACCTGACGCTGGCGAGCGCAGTGGCCGTCGGGGCCGCCGACGTCGGGGTGGCGACCGAACCCGCGGCCTTGGCCTACGGTCTGGGCTTCCTACCCCTCACCGAGGAGGAGTGCGTTCTCCGCATCGCCCGGCGGCGGCTCGACACCCCCGAGCTCCGCCTCCTGCTGGCGGTCCTGGCGGGGGCCCAGCTGCGGCGGGAGCTGGAGGCCCTGCCAGGCTACGACGCCGGGGTTGGGGGGGAGGATCTGAGCCCCACCCACTCCACGGACTAGGGGCGTCGGGCCAGCCGCTCGCCGGTGAAGCGCGGAGCACGGGGCTCGAGCTCCCGACGTCGATCGTGAGCCCGACCCGGGTGGTTTGGCTGACCTCGGCCTGGCTTGGCGGGTCCCGGCGGACCGGGGCCCGCTGTGCTTCGGGGCGGTGGGACCGCCACGGGGGCGAGCCTGGACCAAGTCCGGCGACTGGCGGAGTCGGAGAGGTGACGGCAATCGCGGTACCTCCCTGTGGGACACAGGCGAGATCCGGAGGGTCAGCAGAGGTATGAGCAATTTCTACGACACGTCGACACTCCCCACGGATGCGATGTTGCAGGCCATCCAGAGGGCTCGCTTGGGGGACGACGTCTATGGCGAGGACCCCACCGTCAGAGAGCTGGAGGCTCTCACGGCGGGGATTCTGGGCAAGCAGGAGGCGGTTCTGATGCCCAGCGGCACCATGGCCAATCTGGCCGCGGTGTTGAGCTGGACGCGTCCTGGGGACGAGGTGGTAGTGGAGGCTGAAGCGCACATTCTCTACTACGAGGCCGGGGGCCTGAGTGCGGTCGCCGGGTGCATCCCTCTGCCGGTTCAGGGTGATCGGGGCGTGCTTCGGGCGGAGGCCGTCGCAGCACGGCTTCGGGAGCCGAATCAGCACTACCCCCACACGTCGCTGCTCTGTGTCGAGAACACCCATAACCGGGCGGGCGGCACGATCACGACGGTCGCGGTGATGCGAGAGCTGCGGGAGCTCTGCGACCAGCACGGGCTCGCCCTGCATGTGGACGGGGCGCGGCTCTTCAATGCGAGTGTCGCGCTTGGAGTTCCCGCATCCGAGTTGGTGGCCTCCGCCGACTCTGTGTGCATCGCCCTGAGCAAGGGCCTAAGCGCTCCCGTGGGGTCGGTGCTGGCAGGGTCAGCGGCCTTCGTCGCCAGGGCCCGGCGCAGCCGGAAGATGCTCGGTGGGGGCATGCGTCAGGCCGGAATCATCGCGGCGGCGGGGCTGGTGGCGCTGCAGACCGGGATCGACAGGCTCGCTGAGGACCATGCCCGCGCCCGTCGCCTGGCCGAGCGGCTCGCCGGCCTGCCCGGCTTGGGGGTGCAACCAGCCGCGGTGCAGACCAACTTCGTGATGGTCGACACCGCAGGGTGGGGCCTCACGGCGGAGCAGCTTGTCGACGAACTGAAGGCGCGGGGCATCCAGGCAGCAGCTCGGCCGCCTTACTCGGTGAGGTTCGTGACCCACCGCCAGATTGGCGATTCCGAGATCGATGAACTCGTCGATGCCATGAGGGGCATCGGCCAGCGCCGGTGAGGGCGAAACGCCTACGGGTCTCGAGGTAGCGCGGGCATGCAACCGTACCTGGCGCCGCCTTTCCCAGCCAATTGCTCGGCGGAGCGGCGATTCGCGGACAGGTACGGCTGGCTCGTGTTGGAGTGGAATGGGTGGCTGGGGCTATCCCGTGTCGCCCCGAGCCGGTCGCCGTGAGAGCGGGGATTGGGCACGATGATCCCTGGTATCGTCTCCGGCGTCGCGCCATGGCCTCCCGGCTGGCGACCCTGAGCCTCAGGGGGCCGGCCGCCGAGGTCGATCGCCCTGTCAACCGACTTGCTCATGCCCCTGGGGACCGCCCGAGCCGAGGCCGGACCCTTGGGCACCACTCCGTGCCTTGGCCCACCTGCAAATGAGGAAGGAGCGCCGATGACACTCATACAGGCAAGGGTTTCCGAGCGCGTGGGCACCATCGCCTTCGACAACTACGCCAAGCGGAACGCATTCACGACCGGGCTCATCGAGGAGGTGATCGCCGCTCTCGACCAGTTCGAAGCGCAGGGGGTGCGGGTCGTGGTCTTCCGGTCAGCGACGAATGAGGCCGTCTGGTCAGCCGGCCGTGATGTGAGCGAACTCCCCAAAGCTGACATAGATCCCCTGCCGTACAGCGATCCCTTGGAGCAGCTCCTGCGGGCGGTCAAAGCCTTTCCCGCTCCGGTCATCGGCATGGTGCACGGATCCGTTTGGGGGGCTGCCTGCGATCTCATCATGAGCTGTGATCTGGTGTTCGGCGATGAGACCTCCGCCTTCGCCATCACTCCTGCCAAACTCGGGCTTCCCTACAACGTGGCGGGCCTGCTCAACTTCCTGAGTCGCGTGCCTCTGGCGATCGCCAAGGAGATGTTCTTCACCGCGGAGCTGATCCCGGCGCAGCGAGCTGAGCGTGTCGGCATCATCAACGAACTGGTACCTGAAGCCGATCTTGAGACCCGCGTCTACACCCTCGCGAGGACGATAACCACCCGGTCCCCCCAGGCGATCAGGGCGTCCAAGGAGGCGATGCACGTCCTGAGCGCGGCGGTTGCCATCAATCCGACCACCTATGAGCGTCTGCAGAGCCTGCGGCGCGATGTCTACTTCGGTCGCGATTACCGCGAAGGTGTGCAGGCTTTCCTGGAGCGGCGTGCCGCACGGTTCTGACCCGCGCATCGGGAGGGGAGGGATTCTTTGGTGGCGACGACGGATGGGCTCTTGATTGGAGCCGCGAGGTGTCGGTGGCTGATTCCGGGGCCGTGTGGGACAGTCTGCTCCTGACGCGCCGGGAGGATTCCGGTGGGCCTCAGGAGCCATGAACGGGACCACAGCGCCCGACCCGACTTCAACCGTCAGGGGCCGGCAACAGGCCATCGAGGGCGAGATTTGAGATCCGGCCGAGGGTCGGACCAGGCGTGAGGGGGCCCGGTCGCTCGTTCACATCGTCGGTGGAGCAGCGGATGGTGGCCGGACACCACCGTCGGGCCTACCGTGCGGGCGGGAGTCACTTCTAGGCGCTGTGTGGTCTGTAAGTGTTGTAGTCGTAGCGCCAGCCGTCGTAGAGGATCCGGGCTTCCATGATGGAGTGGAAGATCTCCCCGGCGAAGAGCTCGTCGCCGGCCCGGCTGTTGAAGCTCTCCACAGAGGGGTTCTGCCATGGGGGGCCCGGGTCACTGCAGGCGGCGCCGGTGCCGGAGAGGCAGCGCCAGTCCCGGATCGCCGCGGCGATGAATTCTGGGCCATTGTCACAGCGGATGTACCTCGGAGCTCCGCGCCGCACAGTCACCAGGTCCAGGATGTCAGCCACGTCGTCGTCGGTGATCGACCTGGCAGCCTTGCCGCCCACGCTCTCCCGGATGAACTCATCACACATCGAGAGCACCTTGAAGGGCCGGCCATCCGAGGTGGTGTCGAAGAGGAAGTCCATCGCCCGGCTTCCGCAGCGTGTGGTCGGCTCCACCCGGAGGCGGTTATCATCGGCCCCCGTGGTGCCCTACTCGGTGCGTCGGCTCCTGCTCGACTTCCCCCGGGAGAGCCAGCTGGCGGTTTCGACGGGGCTCAAGCAGCTGCAGCTCACCGCGATCGTGGCCCTGCTGGTGCCGCCGGCCCTGCTGGCCGTCATCTGGCGCCGGCCCTCGGGGCGCGTCCTCGCCGCCTCGCAGCCCGGGCCCGGGAATGGCGCCTCTGCGGCAGGCCCAGAGCAGGTCGCCACCCCCGTGGCGCAAACGTCCCCGGGGCATTCTGGGACAGCGCCCGGAGGCCCATCGTGCCGCCGGGCGCGCTGGCGTCTGGTTGGTGCCGCCGGGGTGTCGTTGCTGTGCTCCCTCGCCGTCGCCTCCTGCGGAAGCGCGACCCCAGGCTCGCCCCGGCCCAAGAGCACGCCCGCGGGAACCGCGTCACCGGCGGCCACAGCCTCCGGGGTCGATACTCGCCTGCTCGTCCAGCAAGGGCTCTCGATAGGACTGGCGTCGAACGTGGTTCAGAGCCAGGTGACGGTATTGGTCGACGCGCTCTTGGGTTCGAATTCATGCTCGGCACTTAGCTCCGGCACCGGATCTTCGAGGGTGGTGCAGAGGTCGACCGCTGGGAGTGTCACCACCGCGGACGTCGATGTGTACTACGACGCGAGCTGCAGTCAACCGTACATCGTGGCCGCCGCGACGCTCACCACGTCCAGCGCCACGCAGACCATAACGATCGACGAGACGGCCACGTACTATGGACCAACCAATGCGGCTCTCGGAGTCCTCGAGCTCACCGAAGCAGTTGTCGAGACCGAAACGTCGGGGGTTATCTCGCGCGTCGCTGTGAGCGGCACGGGCAGGTTCACTCCCCACAGCGGTGGGCCCGTGGTCGTCCTAGCCTCAGAATTTCGTTAAGGAGGTGAACCCCGGGGCGGACGCCTGCAGAAGCGGCTGTGGAGACCGGGGAGTCCTGTCGCAGCGGGCGGGCAGCTGTCCGTGCCCGTGAGCATGACCGG
>Ga0182014_10002291_pt1 | contig 24185 bp, 15 predicted proteins | sample 612S2DmetaG_FD_120489 | JGI IMG/M metagenome (GOLD analysis project Ga0182014, IMG submission 120489) | Permafrost microbial communities from Stordalen Mire, Sweden - 612S2D metaG | ecosystem: Environmental > Terrestrial > Soil > Wetlands > Permafrost | place: Sweden: Stordalen | collected...
CACTCAGTGAAGGAACAATGCCACGGGGCACCTCCAGCACGCCTGGAGACCAGGTGGCAGACGTGCCTTGTCACGTCGCACTGCGTCTGGGAGAGCCTTGCACCCACGAAAAGCCAACGGACGGAGCGAGGAGAACAAGGATGGAAATCGGAAAAGCGCACGTCGATGACCTGAGCATCGCAATAGAGGAAATGAAGAAGGTGGCGCAAATTGAAGGCGTCGAGACACTGTTGATTGTGGCGATGCAACATTGTTCAGACGGTTCGCCTCATCGAGTCGCTTCGGTCGGATGTATCGACGGATGCCACTCCTGTGCCATGGAATCGCTCGGCAGATTCATCGGTATGAGAATGTCCGAAATGATGATTGCCGATCACCTTGATGCAATTCAGTCCGCATACGCGGAGCGCATGATCAAGACCCGTAGCGCCCAACCAGTTAACGAAGTGAGAAAGAGATTGTGTTTTCCAGAGGAGCGATCAACCGAAACGTACGTCTTGGAATTCTCGCGCGGCTGACCAACTGTCCATGACTCATCCGCTGAGATCTTCGGGTCTGGACCACCCTCGCCTCAACAATGCCTCTTCGCCAGGCCGCATTCAGCGAAGATACACAGCTTTACCCTTCGTCTCATTTAGGAATTAGTTGTTGCGTAGACTGATCTCCATCTTGCTGCTGGCCGTCTTTGGCCTTCCGGTTGTCTCCCCGCTGTTCGCGGCCACTCAAGCCGGGATGCCGGGCTGCCTGCCTGTTGCCGAAGGAATGGGAAGCCAATCGAACAGATTCTTGATCGACATCGACGTCTGCGGATCGAATACTTTCCTCCCTATGCTCCGCAACTCAATCCGGATGAAGGCGTCTGGGCCGCAGTTCCAAAAGAACTGCGACGAGGACCGAAATGCGATCGAGGCGGTTGGAGAGGTGCTGCTGGGATCGAACCGGCCGTTCGTTATCACCTCGGGTACGGCGATCGCGAAGAACGTTGACGGCAAGCCAGCGACAGAGGATGGCCCGGTCGTTTCGTGGAACCCCCGTGGGCTTCAGAGGCGGCAGTGAAGCAGTTGACGGCGCGCGGCGTGAACACCTCCGTGATGCGGCTCGCGCAGATTCACAGTACCCGCAAGCTGGGCCTAGCTCCCTACGTGCTGGCCGTGGCGCGCCAGAAGAGCATGTCGGCCTTATCGGCGATGGAGGCAATCGCTCGCAGGAGGCGCACGTTACCAATGTGGTACGGCTCTGTCGCCTGGCATTTGAGAACGCAGAGCCGGGCGCGATTTACCACGCGGTCGATCAGGAGGGCGTGTCAATGAAGGCCATTGCCGAGGCGATGGGGCGGGGGTGAAAGTGCCGGCGCTCAGCATCAAGCCCGAGAAGGCTGAGGCACAGTTCGGTTGGCTTGCCAGGTTTGCCGGGCACGATATGCCGGCCTCCAGCGTGCTCATGCAGCATAAAGTGAACTGGAAGCCAACCGGGCCTGGCCTGATCGCCGATCTGGACGCCATGGATGACACGCAGGCCCGAGCCTGCCGACGGCGCCCCAGTGGCTGCTCGCAGACACCGGGGCAATTTGCTTGAATGGGCCCATATTTCCGGATTCTTCTTGCTGCACGATACCCCGATAAAATCGGATGTGTCTTTTAAGAAATCCTTAACCTGAATGTCATACTTCAATAATGTCGCCAGATTACAAGAACGTCATCTGCACTGCGCACGTCCCCGGGCCGCCGTGCAGATACCTGAATCCCCATCAGCAAGTTCAAAGTCCGCACAGAGGATGACTCCTGATTACGCCCAGAGTTGTGGGAATGTTCATGTTAGCTGAATGATCATGCCCCGTGTGATCCGCGGGCGAAGCCTCACGTCGGATTGGATTTCGATGAGCACTGTGGCTCCCAGCGTAAGCCGTTTAAGATTGCTCGCGCCGCGTGGTGATTCCGCAACTTCCCGGGCGTTCGATTTCCAGGTTTTTCGGAGGACTTATGCAACGTAAGTTGAAGCGCATTACGCAGATCGCAGCCCAAGCCAAAACACCGCGAAGTCTTCGACTTTTCGTTTGTCTTATCGCTATCCTGCTTTTTCCCGGCCATTCCTGGACGCAAGTCGATCGCAGCAGTCTGAGCGGAAGCGTAAGCGATTCGGCGGGCCGAATGCTGGCCAAGGCGCACATCAAGGCGGTGCAGACTTCGACCGGACTGCAGCGTGAAACAGAGTCCTCGACCGACGGCGGTTATGTTATGCCCGAGTTGCCTGTGGGCGTTTATTCCATCACCTTTACCCACCAGGGTTTTCAGACGCTTACTTTTGTCGATGTCGAGCAGGTGATTGGAAGAACGCGCACGTTGAATGCGTCCCTGCAGGTGGCTCCCGGTCAGGAACGCGTGGAGGTTTCAGCTGCTTCGGCCCTTATGGACCACAGCACCAGCGCGGTAACCGGTTTGATCGAGAGAGAGCAGGCGGTTGAATTGCCGCTCAATGGCCGCGACTGGTCGGCGCTGACGGCCTTCGTACCGGGCGCCATTGATACCGGTGGTAGCAACCAGCGGACGGTTCGCTTTGCCGGACGCGGGCTCGACGACAGTAATTTCACTTATGACGGCGTGGATGCCACCAACATTGTCAATCAAACACAGCGTCAGTGGGTGCGGCTCGCCATCCCGCTGGATGCGATCGCGGAGTTCCGCGTGGACTCGCTGATGGCAACCGCGGAGGAGGGCGCGACCGGAGGAGCTCAACTGGATGTTGGCTCGCCCGCAGGCACCAACCGATTCCACGGACGCCTCTTCGAGTACTTGCGCAACGATGTCTTAGACGCGCCGCTGCCTCAATGGGCCTCGGGCGGTGAAACTCAGCAGCCCCTTCGGCTGAATCAGTTTGGCGGATCGCTGGGCGGCCCCATCGTGCGCGACAAGACGTTCTTCTTTCTCGCTTCTGAAGCCTATCGACAGGACTGGGGCTATCCGGTGAGCGGCGACGTCCCGAGTCAGGCGCTGATCGCAACGGTTCCAAACTCCTCGCCTGTCTATGGAATGATGCATGGATTTCCCGGAGCCGGCCCAAAGACAATTTTGACGCCTTATACAGCAGCCACCGATCCGGCCGACTGGCAGAACGTTGACTTGCTTCCCTGCGAATGCACCCAGGTGGTCAACGAGAGCTCGGTCATGCTGCGAGTTGACCAGCATTTCTCGATGAAGACGACGGGTTTTGTGCGTTTCAGCTATGACCGGTCGGTCGATACGCAGCCGCTTTCAGCTTCAGCGACGGACTTGCAACAGAAGGTTTCCGCGCCGGTCAATGGCGTGCTGGAGCTATTGCACATCTTCAGTCCCCACCTCGTGAACGAGGCGAAGGCGGGCTTCAATCGCTCCACTTCCAACCAGTACAACTACAGTGACTCGGGGACGATCTACCAGGTTGCGATTTCGGGAGGACCCGGGCCGGGGTTTGTCACTGAAAACTACAACTACGCGAGCGTCTACGTGGGCAACTCGTTTTCAGCTCTCGACAACCTCACCTGGGCTGTCGGCCGGCACACCCTGAAAGCCGGAGTGGAGTTCCGTGCCATTCAATTGAACCAGGAGTACGGCGAACACGGAAAACTGACGTTCTCCTCGATCGAGACCCTGGCCGAAAATGTACTGAAGAAAGCCAGCCTCACAGGCGCTTTGCCGGTCAACGGATTGCGCAAGAATGATTACTTCGTCTACGCGCAGGACGAGTTCAAGTGGAGGCAGAATCTCATCCTGAACCTCGGCCTTCGCTACACCATCTTCGATCTGTTCGACGAGAAGAACGGAAAGGCCAATCCCTTCGACTTTGACACCTGCGGGGCGCAGGGATTCTGCGGCGTCGGCGCCAGCTTCGGCCATCAGAACTACGGAGATGTCGACCCCCGCGTAGCCTTCGCGTGGACGCCGTGGAAGGGCCAAACTGTCATTCGGGGTGGATTTGGCATCTACCACGAAGACGGACAATTAGACGATCAGAACCTCCCCGCAAAAAACGAAGTGCCCTCCTATTCGGCTACCGGCAATTCGAAGTCGCCGCTTTCTTATCCGGTCATATTCGGTGCCGGAGCCATCTCACCGAACGCCGAGCAGCGCAACCGCAAGGACTCCTACGTCGAGCAGTGGAGCTTCTCCGCGGAGCGGGAACTGCCTGCAAACTTCGTGGGTACGGTCTCTTACCTTGGAAGCCACGGGGTGCATCTGCTGGAAACGAACGTGGTCAACTTGATCGACCCGGCCACGGGAATCAGGCAATATCCTGCCTTTGCGCCCGCCATCGGCTGGCGCGGATCAATCGGCATGAGTGTGTACAACGGGCTTTCGATAGCGATGCGGCGTTCGTTCTCTCGCGGCTTCCTGGCGACGGCCAATTATATGTGGTCGCATGAGATTGACAATGGCTCCAACGGCAGCGGCGACGGCGATGAAGTGGATCCTCAGAATCCGCTTTGCCTGGCCTGTGATCGCGCCAGCGGCGCATGGGACGCCCGCCATGTGATCAACGGAAATATGGTCTGTCAACTCCCCTTCGGCCTGGGCAAGCCGATGCTGAATCGGCACGGCATCACCAGCGCCGTTGCAGGCAATTGGGAACTGACCACGACGGCGCTGGCTCGCACCGGCTTCCCCGTGAATGTGCTGATGCCCTCGAGCTACACCGCGCCGGATGGCGCCGCTGGCACCGAGCGTCCCGATCTTGTTCCCGGCATCTCGCTGACTCCGCCGGGAGGCAGAACAGTTACGGAGTGGGTCAATCCAGCGGCGTTTGCCAACCCGTCCGGACAATTCGGCACCGCACCGCGCAGCTTGGTTCGCGGTCCGGGCACCTGGCAAATCGATATAGGCGCCAGCAAAGACATCCTCTTGCGGGAAAAGTGGGCGCTAGAATTCCGTTCGGAGTTTTACAACATCTTCAATCACCCGCAGCCAGGTCAGCCGCAATCCACTTTCATTTCTTCGAACACCGCGGGGTTCGGCAGCATCATCAATACGGTCAATACGGTTTCGCCGGTAACTCCGGTAGGATCGGGCACCCCGCGCGAGATACAGTTCGCACTGCGACTGCAATTCTGACGCAAGTTCAGGCTGGCTCAACATGAAGATTCTGGTCATCGAAGACGAAAAGAAAACTGCAAAGTTCCTCAAGAAAGGACTGGGCGAAACGGGCTACGTCGTCGACGTCGCCGGAGACGGCCTGGAAGGCTTGCACCTGGCCCTGGAAGTGGACTTCGACCTCATCGTTCTCGACGTCATGCTTCCTGCCCTGGATGGGTGGCAGGTCCTCACCCGGCTCCGCCGGGCGGGCGGGAAGACGCTCGTCCTGATGCTGACGGCGCGCGATGCCGTGCACGAGCGAGTACATGGATTCGAACTCGGAGCCGACGACTATCTGGTCAAGCCTTTCGCATTTTCAGAACTTCTCGCGCGCGTCCGCTCGCTGCTTCGCCGGTCTACTCCGCGCACGCAGGAGACCATCCGTCTGGCCGACCTTGAAATCGACGTGCTCCGCCATCGCGCAACGCGCGCCGGCCATAAGCTGGAACTCACTTCCAAGGAGTTTCTGCTTCTCTCCCTGCTTGCGCGGCGCCCCGGCGAAGTGTTGTCGCGCACGCTCATCGCGGAGTCCGTCTGGGATATGAACTTCGACAGCGACACCAACGTAGTGGACGTCAACGTCCGCAGGCTGCGCGGCAAAGTCGACGATCCATTTCCACTCAAGTTGATTCACACAATTCGCGGTGCCGGCTATGTTCTCGAAGCTGGGTCATAACACGTCGGGGGCGCCGCCCCTTCCAAGTACCCTTGCGTTTCGGTTGACTGCGGCCTATTCGCTGGCAGGATTGGCGCTCGTGCTCCTGGGCACCGCCAGCCTGTACTTCGTGCTGCGGGCTGAACTCGACAGAAGTACGGATTTGTTTCTTGCCGACAAATTGCACGTGCTGCGAACCATGCTGCGCGATCGCCCCGACGATGAGGATGCGCTGCGCGAAGAAATTGAGCTGGAGTCGGCGGCCCGTCGATACCAGCAGTTTTACATTCGTCTTCTGGATGAGCGCGGCGCGTCCATCATGACAACTCCAGGCATGGCTGAGCAACTTGACGTTACTCAACTCGCCCGCGCAACCAGGGGCCGCGCCGAACGATCGATCACTATGGTGGGAAACCATGGCCGGCTATTTCGTGTCACCAGTGCCGTCGCGTCCGTTGGCTCGCCGGCCACACACGCGGATACGATTCAAATCGCGATCGATATTTCCCAGGAAGAAGCACTGCTGGCACGTTACCGATTCTATTTTTGGGCTAACTTCCTCGCTACGGCAATTCTCTTTCCCCTGCTCGGGTACAGGATCGCTCGCCACGGCATTCGACCCGTCGAGGAGGTCGCCGCTACCGCCCGCAGAATTACATCGACGAATCTGCACGAGCGAATCGAGGCGGAAGGATATCCCGCAGAACTTGCGTCGTTGGCGGGGACATTCAACGAGATGCTCGACCGGCTGGAAGAATCATTCGAGCGGATATCGAGATTCTCAACCGATATCGCGCACGACCTGCGAACCCCCGTCAACAACATCAGGGGCGAGACCGAAGTCGCCCTTGCCCGCGCGCGGACGGCCAATGAGTACCGCGATGTGCTGGAATCCTCATTGGAAGAAGCCGTCCGGCTTTCGGATCTGATCGGGGATCTACTGTTTCTGGCTCGAGCTGAAAGCCCCATCACGCATGTGCAACGTCAGAAGGTCGACGTGGGTGAATTACTCGTGACAGTTCGCGACTATTACGACGCCACGGCGCTAAATGCCGGGGTGTCACTCGCAACTTCCAATGGTGAACATGCGGTCACATCTGAATTGGATCGTTCTCTGATGCTGCGGGCGGTGAGCAACCTGGTCTCAAATGCCATCGGGCATACGCCGGCGGGCGGGACTGTAACCTTAGCGACTGCCGCTGATGGCGCCTGCATTCTCATTGAAGTTTCTGACACCGGTTCTGGCATTCCGCCAGAAGCGCTGCCCCGAGTTTTCGATCGATTCTTCCGCGTCGATCCTTCGCGCTCCAAGACTTCAGGTGGAACCGGACTGGGTCTGGCCATCGTGCAAAGCATCATGAGTCTCCACGGAGGCAGTGCGGAAATCAGCAGCAAACTTGGTTGCGGAACTCGCGTCTGGCTGCGCATTCCCTCTCGTTCGATTCGATGACAAAACTGTAATCTGCGTGTCATGCCTGCGTCCTATTCACCCTCCTACACTTGGACCGTTGGCGTTCCCCTGTCTCCGCGCCATCCCCTGCAATCGAAGCGAGACGTCGAACCTGTCTCATGTTTCCCGTAGCCTATGACCGTTTTCCAGATAGCGTGATGAAAACAACCGAACAAGGAGAACAATCCATGTCCCGAAGCACTTCTCGAAATGATTCTCGGACGAACCTGCGGCGTCTACTCGCCGGCCTGCTGGCAACAGGGTTGAGTGTTACGGCGCTCGCGCAGTCCGTGCCGTTTCCGACTTACACCGTCGGCCCACAGACGAACGGCACGTTCGTCGCCAGCGACGGCACCATCCTCACCCCATTCGGTTCCGTGGTAAACCTCGGCATCCGGGTCCGCGCCAAGGCCATCGCTCTGAACCCCACTGGCAATGGCACAGCCGCCGTTCTCACCATGGGTACGTCGCCCAGCAACGGCAACGGAGCCGTCGAGGTGTTCAACGCCCAAACCGGCGCCGTCCTGCAAAGCTACAGTTTCAATGGAAAGGACTCAAGCGGCAGCGCAAACGGCATCGCCTATACGCCGGACGGCAAATATCTGATCTTCTCGCAGGACAGCAGCCACGTCACCGTCGCCAGTGTGAGTTCGACCACCGGCTTGCTCTCGGACTACGCCCAGGTTTCTGTCCCGGTGGCCGGCAGCACGCTCTCGGTCGCCGGAGTAGGTTCAACGAATCAACTGAACGCCGCCAATAGCGGTTGCGTGTCATCCCAGACCGTTACTTTTCCGGTAAGCGGCCAGGTTCTCCCCGGCCCTGTGGGAACCACGGGCAGCCTTGCGCTGCCCTGCGGATGGACCTATTCGGTTGGCACTTCCTATCCCACCGGCATCGCGATCGCGCCGCCTGCGTCAGGCCAGACGGCCTCCAACGCCGCGTACGCCGTGCTGGATGTGAACAACTCGCTGGCCAAGATTGACCTGACCGGAACGCCCTCCAAAGCAGCGGAGATCCGCGTCGGCAACCTCCCCAACAGCGTCATTATCTCTCCCGACGGCAAGACCGCCTACGTTTCCAACGAGGGCGGCCGGATTGCCACCGAGAAGGACTTCCAGCTTTACTCAGACGGCACTGCGGTCGTAGCCCAAAAGCCCACGGGCGCCGTAGCCGACGGCACCATTTCTGTGGTCGATATGTCTTCGTTCACTGTCACCGGCAGCATCACGGTGGGCCACCACCCCACGGGCATGGCCTTCTGGGGCAACAACCTGCTGGTCACCAATACCTATGACGACACCCTCTCCGTGATCAACACCGCCTCCGGCAAGGTAACGCAGACCATTAGCCTTGGACTCCCAATCTCAGTGCCAGGTTCGAAGACGCCTGCGTATGGCGCGGGGCCGAACTCGATCGCCGTCAACAACCCGGCCGACACCGCCTACGTCGCGCTTTATAACTCCAACGCAATCGCGGTGGTCAACCTGTCCAGCGGCGCCGTCGAGGGCTTGGTCCCGGTTGGCTATGCGCCTGCCTCGGTGGTGCTGGACGCGACCGACAACGCGCTGCTCGTTGCCAACGACAAGGGCTGGGGAAGCACGGGCAACCCGAACCCCTTCGCCGGAACCGTAAGCGGTGCGCCGATCACAGACAATTCAACAACGTCCGAATTTGGCGTGACCGCCCTCGAAACCCACCAGGACCTGGGCACCGTCAGCATCGTTCCGATTCCGGACAACTTTTACTTGTCGCTGTTGACCGAGCAGGTCAAGCTGAACAACCACTGGGATCTGAAGGCGGAAATCAATTCAGCCGCCGGCGGCAAATCCTCTAGAGCGCCCGTCGCAATCCCGGCAAAAATCGGCGATCCTTCGAAGATCAAGCACGTGTTCTTGATCATCCGTGAAAATCGCACCTACGATCAAATCCTCGGCGACGTGGCCGAAGGCAATGGCGACGCCTCGCTCGCGGTGTTCGGCGACAACGCCACCTACGGCAGCGTCACACCCAATGCGCACACCCTGGTCAAGCGCTTCCCGCTTCTTGACAACTTCTACGATCCGAGCCGCCAGTCGGCCGACGGTCACAACTGGATACTGCAAGCCATGGCGCCTTACTCTGACGACATCCAGTCGCCGGACTGGGTTCGCGATTATCCCTCCAACGGAGGCGATACGATTGCTTACCAAAATAAAGGACACCTGTTCGACGTGGCCGCCGCTGCTGGCATCAACATGAAAATCTACGGCGAGTATGTCGAGGAAAATACCTTCAAAGTGCCGGGTTGCGACCCGACGACTCTCACCCCGCCCCTCAACTACATCACCAACGCTTGCGAGCCGACCTGGAGCCAGTTCTTCCAGGACACAGTGGATTACGAAAATGGGGCAGAGCCGCAACTTTACTATTACAACGATATCGGCTCCTACTCCCCGCTGCCCAACGTGATGAAGTATGCAGTCCAGAAATATCCGCAGTTCGATCTCAACATTCCCGACCAGTACCGCGTCGATGTCTGGAAGCAGGACTTCGACAAAGACGTCAAGAACGGCACGGTGCCCAAACTGGAAATGATGTGGATCAGCTCCGACCACACCGGCGGCCCGCCGACCGCGCAGGCCATGCAGGCTGATAACGACCTCGCCCTTGGACGCTTTGTCGACATCATCAGCCACAGCCCCGTGTGGAAGGACTCTGCGATCTTCGTCGAGGAAGACGATGCGCAAACCGGCGTCGACCACGTCGACGGTCACCGCAGCCCGGGTTATATCTTCAGCCCCTACGTCAAGCAGCACGTGAACAAAAAGGGCAACGGTACCGAGGTAAAAGCAGAAAGCACCTTCTACACCCAGGTCAACATGACGCGCACCATCGAGCAGATCCTCGGTCTGACGCCCATGAACCAGAACGATCTGGTGGCCTCGCCGATGAGCAATCTCTTCACGAACGATCCGCCGCCGGACTACTTCCTGCCGTGGACGCATGTGCCGAACGCCATTCCGCTGGACCTCGGCGTTTCACCGGCCTCGGCGCTCTTCCAGCACGACAGCCCCGCGGTCAAGGTCCTGAGGGCTGGCTGGATGAAGAAGAAGGCCGAGATCTTCGCCGGCAAATATCACATTCCCGACTCTGAAGATCCAGACACAGTCAGGCATTACGACTGGTATGAGGCGACCGGGTTTAAGGTCCCCTTCCCGGGCGAGAAAACGGTTCGCCCCGCCAGTGACTTCAAGCGCAAGGCGTCCGCCGCTCACGCTGACCTCGACGACGACTAATGTTCGTCCCAACCGCAAAAGCCCTCTGCCCGGTCTCCGGGCAGAGGGGTTTTTTCATGCCTCAAACGAAACGTTCCCATTTCGTTGGACCCCGCCCACACCGTCCTCATCGGCTAGGTCGCCGACATCCGAGGAATGTCGCCGGTCAAAGTAGACGGGATGATGGCGTCTTCCATCGTGCTTTCGATTCCGCCAGAGCGGCGTAGACGGCCGGTTCGACGGGAGGGTCGGGATAAGCTCTCTTCAGCCCGAAGCAGAAGCAGGTTCCATGACCAGGCTCGCTCTCGACATTGACACTCGCACCGTGGCGCTCGGCAATCCACTTTCCCAGAGCCAGGCCCAGGCCGGAGCCGGGGGCAACGGATTCGCCTGCCTGAGCGCCGCGATAAAAGCGGTCGAAGATGCGAGACCGGTGCTCGGGGGCAATGCCGACTCCAGTATCGCGCACGGAGAGAATCACGCTTTCGCCTTCAACGGCGGCGCGCAACAGCACCGAACCACCGGGAGGGGTGTACTTGCTCGCGTTCTCCAGCAGAATCGAGAGCAGGCGGAGAATGCCTTGCTCATCGCCCAGCAGCACGGCATCGCAGGGCGGGAGTTCCACGCGAAAGTCGAGAAGCGCCCTATTCATGGCATTCTTCCAGGTCGATGCGACCTGGCCGAGGAGAGCTTTGACCCGGATGGGAACAAGAACGATGGTCTCGGCGCCGCCGTCGGCCCTGGCCAGCGAGAGCAGGTCTTCGACCAGGCTGGTCATGCGCAGGGTTTGTTCATGCAGGCGGCCGAGAACGGCGCGATACTCCTCCGTATCTCGAGGGCGAAACAGAGCCACCTCAATCTCGGTGCGCAACAGCGAAATGGGAGTCCGCAGTTCATGGGAGGCATTGCCGGTAAAGGTGCGCACGCTGGCGAAGGCCTTGTCGATGCGCTCCAGCATCTGGTTCAGGGTGAGGGAGAGATCGGAGATCTCGTCGTTTGCATTGGGCACCGGCAGGCGAATATCGAGGTGGCGATCGTTGATGCGGCGCGCCTCGGCGGCCAGCGCGGCCACCGGGCGGAGCGCCTTGCGGCTCATCCAGTGCCCGCCGGCGGCAGCCAGCAGAATCACGATGGGCGTGGGCAGCAGGAGCTTGGTCCGGAAGCTTGCCAATAGCACCATGGACTTGTTCAACGCAATGCCGGTTTGCACCGAGTAACGCCTGCCCCGCACCACGATGGGATAGGCAAGCGTGCGCACGTAGCGCGTGCCCTGATGAAACTGGGCAATCTCCCCGGTCTTCGGCAACTGCGCGGGCGCGGGCAGATCGGGGTTCTGCGCCATCATGCGCTTGGAGCGGAAAATCCAGTTGCCTTGTTCATCGCGGACCTGAAGATACTTGCCGTCGTCCTTGAAGGTATAGAGCGCGGCAAATCCGTCGCTTACCTGCTGTGGGCTGCTGGCGGAATCCTGGTGCGCCAGCACTTCCTGCACATCTTCCGCACGCTCCTGCAAGTCGTGATACTCGGTCTCGTCCACGCTGCGCTGGAGCATCCACAAACTGGCCAGGCAGAGCAGCGTTGCGGCCGAGGCGAACATGGCAAAGTACCACAGCGTGAGGCGAACACGGATGGGCAGAGACTTCATGCATCAACCTCTTCCGCGGCAGCAGAGGAAGGCCGGAAGACGTAGCCATAGCCGCGCACCGTGGCGATGAGTTTGTTTTGGAAAGGCCCATCCATCTTGGCGCGGAGTGCATTTACCAGCACATCCAGAGCGCTGGGGCCCACGGTGTGGTTCTTTCCCCACACGCTCTCCATCAGCGCCAGACGCGGCACGCACTGGCCGGCCTGGCGCACCAGGCTGAGCAGCAGCAGAAACTCGTGGCGCGTGAGGCCGATGCTCTCGTTGTCGCGGGTCACGGTTTGGCGCAACAGATCGACCGCGACCTCGCCGGCTTCAACTGCGCCGTCCGCATTCGGCCGATGAAGCCGCGTGATGGATTGCAGCCGCGCTACCAGTTCGGGAAACGAAAACGGCTTGGTCAGGTAATCGTCCGCACCCAGGTCAAGGCCGCGAATGATCTCGTCCTCGGAATCGCGCGCAGTCAGCACCAGCACCGGCGTCTTGCGCTGCGCGGCCCGCAGCGCCCGCATGAACGCATACCCATCCATTTTGGGCAGGCCAATGTCGAGCACGATGGCGTCGAGTTCGTGCGCCGTCGCGGTCTCCAATCCTCCCTCTCCATCGGCAGCGGTCATGACGGTGAAGCCGTGCTCGTAGAGTCCCTTGCGCAGCAACTCCAGCATTCGCAACTCGTCTTCAACGATGAGAATTCGCATCGGCCTGGTATCTTCCAGACTAAGCGCAAAGGCAAAGAAGACGGCCGGACGCGCTGCTGAATTCATTGCACATTCACATTCGTGCGCTCATTCGCACCGCCTAACCTTAGAAATTATTCATCGGACCGTAAACAACGCTTTACGGCCAACGAGGAAGCTAAAGCTCAACCAGGGACGATGGATCCGGAAGCCTGCCGGTTGACGCCACAACCGTCAACGCCACAACAAGGGAGTGGCGACCTCGCACCGCCTCGCACGGAACGCGATTGTCCTGTCCCGTCCGAGCATTTCGTAAGTCCACACAGTCCGTAGTGACGGCAGCCTCCTATCCCAACGCAGCCGTCCAAGGAGAGTTATGTCATTGAAGTCACTTATCCTACCGCTACTCCTCACTTCACTGGTTATCCCGTCCAGTGCGGGCGCCACGAGCACCGAGGCTACGACGGCCGGAGTTACGACACCCGATAAAGGCTCCGCCGAAGCCAGCGGAAGTTTGCGCGGCACGGTCAAGGACGCGGCCGGCGCAGTGCTCCAGGGTGCGCGCATTGTGCTCGATCCAACAGCCGCGACGGTAACATCCGACGCGCAGGGCAACTTCCTGATTCAGAATGTGAAGCCGGGTGCGTATACGGCTACGATTTCATATGTCGGATTTACCAGCTCGGTCACCTCGGTCGTGGTGAAGCCCGGGCAGGCTACGCCGCTCGATGCAACGCTGGCCGTCGCCGCGGCCAACCAGCAGGTGGTGGTGATGGCCGAACTGGAGGGCGATGCCGCTTCAGTGAATGAGCAGCGGGTGTCGGAAAACATTCTGAGCGTTCAAACCGACGCGCAGATCCAGAGCCTTCCGAATGCGAATATCGCCGACGCGCTGGGCCGCATGCCCGGCGTCACGGTACAGCGCAACGAGGGCGAAGCGCAATATGTGCAGATACGCGGAACAGAGCCACGGCTGAGCAACACGACTATCGACGGAGTGATCGTTCCGGGGCCAGACCCGCAGGTCCGCCAGGTGGACCTGGATACGATTCCCGCGGACCTGGTGGGCTCGGTGGCGATCAACAAGACGCTGTCGGCGAACCAGGATGGCGATGCGATCGGCGGCTCGGTGGATCTGCGGATCAAGCAGGCAACGTCGGATCGCCCCACTCTTTCCTTTGAAGGCAACGTCGGAAATACGCCCATCGACGGGGGCCGGCCGGTCTTCCTGATCAATTCGTCGGCCGGCATGCGCTTTGGGCCGGACAAGCGCTGGGGCCTGATGCTGGGCTACAGTTATGACCTGAACAATCGCGGCATCGATGATGTGGAGCCTCAGCCGGACCTTGACGCGAACGGAAATACAACTTTCGACGCCCTCTATATTCAACAGTATCTCTATAACCGCACCCGTTACGGCATGGCGGGCGCGCTGGACTACAAGCTGAACACGAACTCCGACCTCTACATTCACGGCCTGTTCTCCAACTTCAGAGACTACGGACAGAAATTCGCTTATCAGTTGAAGACCGGCAAGGCCGCTTATCACACCAGTGTTCGCCGGCCGAATCTGCAGATTGCCGATCTCGCGATGGGCGGCAACCAGGTTTTCAATCACACGTATGTGAGATATCAGATTGCCGGAGCGCACTCGCGCTTTGGGGGCGCGGCGGGCAATCCCGGCGCGGCTTTCAAGCCATTCAAGAAGAGTACCGCGGGGAAGGATTGCGCGTATGTCCCCGGTCCCAGCGAGTATCGGCCGCAGTTCAGTTGCGCCGTACCCGACAATCCAGTTTTCGACCCCAGCCAGTTCTCGCTCCAGACCATCGACCTGACCACGGGACAGGCAACGCAACTCAACCTGCAGGCGAGCGGCTCCGTAGGAATCAACTACCACCTCGGAACGCACTCATCGACATTGGAATTCGGCGGACAATTCCGCAATGAGCACAAGGGCCAGGACGCTTTATCGCCGGAGTACGACTCAAACGACGGCACGGCAATGACTCAGTATCTTAGTGCCTTTACCAATCCTCATTTCTACGGAGGGAGTTATCATCTTGGCCCGGTCACCAGCTTTGATCTGCTGATCGGCGATCTGAACACCAATCCCAGTTCGTACACCATGGATAAGGGCGCTACACATCTCCAGTCCGACGCCGCGAATTACAACCTGCAAGAGAGAGTTTCGGCCGGTTACATCATGAACACGCTGGAACTGGGCTCCAAGTTCCATCTTCAGACCGGCCTGCGCTTCGAGGCCACGCAAACCAGCGACACCGGCTACTTGGTGATCAACGACGCAGACGGAAACTACGTCTCCACCACGCCCGAGCACGGGAGCGGCTCCTATATCAACCCGTTGCCAAGCGTGCAGCTACGCTACACGATCGATAACAGCTCAGACGCCCGCGCGGTGTATGGCCGCGGCATCTCCCGGCCTGACCCGTATCAACTGGTTCCCTATATCACCTTGGATCAATCGACGCCTGCGTACTATACCGTCAATATCGGCAACATCGGCCTGGTGGCGGAACATGCCAACGATTACGACATCCTGTACGAAAGATATCTGCCCTCGGTCGGCATGATCGAGGCGGGTTACTTCTACAAGGCGCTCAGCCGACCGATTTACGGCCAGCAATCGATTATTCCCGCGACCGGTTCGCCGCTATCCCAGGCGTATGCCGGAGACCTTGTCCTGCAGGAGGTCAATGGCGACCATGCGCATGTGCAGGGCGTGGAACTGGCCTATCAACAGCACATGAACTATCTGCCCGGTGTGCTCAAGGGCGCTCAAATGAATGCTAACTTCACCTACACCGGGTCAAGGAACTATAACCTCACCGGCCGCAGCGACAACCCCGCGCTGGTGGGTCAGGCGCCGGTTTCATGGAACATTGGACCTTCCTATGCATCCAGGCGCGCCCTGGTGACCGTCGGCGTCTCGCACAATGGTGCGAATATCTACGCGTACCAGTACCAGAGCACCGGACCGGGCGCTGTTGATTTCGGCGTCGCGGGCCCGAACGGCGATAACTACTTCTACGCGCATACCCAGGTGGATGCCAAGGCAAGTTACTATCTAGGCAAAGGATTCACGGCCCTGGCCATCGGGGAAAACATGAACAACGCGGTCTTCGGCTTCTACAATGGGAGCCGGCAATACATGGTTCAGCGCGAGTATTACAAGCCGACCTACTCCGGCGGCATTCGCTGGACACGGCATCACGAACAATAGCGCCATCATCGGCGGATGTCTGCGACGGAATGCCACGACCCGCCCGTCCCATACAGGGCATTGGCAATCCCCAACTGCGTCATCATACCCTGGAGGGATCGCTGCTCAACCAAGGCGCGGTCCCAGAGAGCACCCATGAAAAAAATCACTCTCACTCTTGCGCTTGTCCTGCTCTGTGCATCGTTCACGAACGCCCAGACAAAGTCGCCCCTGACCCTCCAACAGACAATTCCCTTGCCGGGAGTTACAGGAAAGTTTGACCACTTCGCCGTGGACACGGAGAGAGGCCTGTTGTTTGCAGCCGCCACCGGTAACCACTCTGTTGAAGTCGTCGACCTGAAGACAAACAAGGTCCGTCAGAGCATTGCCGGCCTCGGCAAGCCGCACGGCCTGGTATGGGTTGGCTCGACGGGAAGCTTGTATGTCGCCGATGGCGCGCTGGGTGAGTTGATGGTCTATAACGGAACGCCGCTGGCACTGGCTGGAACGCTGAAGCTTTCCGACGACGCCGACGATATGGTCTACGACGAGGCCAGCCACTTGCTGTTCGTGGGCCACGGCGGCGCAGCGAACCCGGCGAAGATTGCCGTGGTCGATACGATTCGTTTCAGCATCGTAGCCAGCCTTTCGGTTGCCACGCATCCTGAGGCGCTGGAGATTGACGCGCACGAGCGGCGCGTCTTTGCCAACATTGCGGAGTCGAATGAAGTAGCCGTGATCGACCTGGCGAGCCGCGCCATCACCGCGCAGTGGAAGCTGAGCAGGGCCGGTGACAACGTGCCGCTGGCCTACGATGTCGAGCGCCATCTGCTGTATGTGGGCTGCCGCACTCCCGGAACCCTGATCGCGCTCGATGCTGCGACCGGCAAGGAAGTTGCCGTCGCACCGGCCGCGGAAGGAGTCGACGATTTGTTTTACGACGCAGCACTTAGCCGTGTATACCTGATCAGCGGAGCCGGCGAAGTAGACAGCTACCAGGTAGGGCGGGACAAGAGCCTGCGCCGGCTCGGCACCCTGCTCACCGCCGCCGGAGCGAAGACCGGCTTGTTGGTTCCGGCACAGAACTTGCTCTATGTCGGTATTCCCGGCGCAGGCGTGCAATCGGCGCAAATTCGGGTGTATTCGACTGAGGAGAAGCCATGAAGTTCTCGACAGCTTTCGCAATTCCAGTCGCAGTGTGCCTCCTGCTTGGCGCGGCAAACACGCTATCCGCACAGGGCACCGGGGACGAGACGGCAAAGGCCGCCGTCGAGAAGGACAAGTTGGAATTCGTGGTCATCGTAAGTCGTCACGGAGTGCGCTCGCCCACCGGCAAGCCCGGCCAACTAAATCCCTACTCATCTCAGCCATGGCCGGTGTGGAGCGTTGCTCCCGGCTACCTCACCGAGCATGGTGCACATTTGATGACGCTCTTTGGTGTCTACGACCGCGCGCAACTGGCCGCCCAGGGCCTGCTCGCGGTCAGCGGTTGCGCGGATGCGCCGCACATTACCGTCCTGGCCGACTCCGACCAGCGTACGCGTGAAACCGGCAAGGCTCTGGCAGCGGGCCTTGCGCCGGGATGCGCGCTTGAGGTCAAAGCCCTGCCGGAGGGAACGGCGGATCCGCTTTTCCATTCGCTGGGAGCAGCCATCGGACACCCCGATAAACTGCTGGCCGCAACAGCCGTCTCCGGCCGCATCGGCGCCAATCCGCAAGGCCTGGCCGAGGCCTACCGTCCGCAATTGGAATCTCTCGAAGAAGTTCTCCACACTTGCAACCCCGTTTCGCCATGTCTTGCGGATGGCCCTTCAGGGCCTCAATCCCTCTTTGCAATTCCTTCCTCCATTGCCGCCGGAAAAGGGGACCACCTCGTTGAATTGCACTCGCCGCTCGGCATCGCCTCTACCATGGCGGAAAACTTGCTGCTGGAGTACACCGAGGGCATGGACGCAGCGCAAGTGGGTTGGGGCCGCGTTGATCTTCACAAGCTGCGTGAACTGGTTCAATTGCATACCGCCGAGGAAGACATTGCACAGCGTACCGCATACATCGCCCGCGTCCAATCCTCGAATCTCCTCTTTCACATCCTTCAGTCCATGGAGCAGGCCCGGGCCACACAGCCCATAGCGGGAGCGCCGTCGAAGCCCGGCGATCGCCTTCTCGTCCTCGTAGGTCACGACACGAACTTGGCCAACATCAGTGGAGACCTGGGCCTCTCCTGGCTCATCGACGGCAGACGCGACGACACACCGCCGGGCGGCGCACTGGTCTTCGAGTTGTGGAAGGCGCCTGGCACTGGAAACTACTCTGTGCGCACCTTCTACACTGCCCAGACGCTTGACCAGATGCGTAATGCCGAGCCGCTCACGCTCGCCAATCCGCCCGAGCGCGTGCCCGTTTTCCTACCTGGCTGCGGCAGAAGCGATGGATATTGCGAGTGGAATGCATTTCAGCACGCTGTGCAGGCTGGAACAGATTCCAATTTCGTGAAGTAATCCAAAGATTGCAGCCGCCTCGCCGCGAAGGAATACCGGTTGGAACGCGTGGTGTTGCTCCTGGCGCGTTACTCCAATGTGAGATTGTGGCGAATGGAGGATTCCTTGCGCGTCATTGCTCAAGCCTCACCCCGGGTTTCTCCAGAACGCCCTTTAATCGTCGACTTTCGCCATATCTTTCCTTACTCGTTTGGAGAAGTCGAAATCATACTCGACGGGCGCGAATGAGGCGAGCGTCTCGAACCATGACAAACCAGAAACACGGAAGGACATCGCTCTCTCGAACTCCACACTCTCCCTATCTTCTTTCCGGGCTTCTCCGGTGCGGAACTTGTGGCGCAAAGATGATCATTGTGTCAGGCGGTGGTAGAGGCGCTCGGTACAGCTGCCCGCAGCATTGGAACCGGAAGGCGTGCTCAAACGGGGTGTCGATGCGACACGAAGCACTGGAGGGCGCCCTGCTTGATGGGCTGCAGACGGCGGTCCTTCAAACGCAGGCTGTGGACTACCTCGTGACCAAGCTCGCGAAGGCACCACAACAAGAGCGGGCTTCCAACCAGACCGAACTGCGTGTGCGCCAGGTACGCGTCGAGGTTGAAAGGACCATGGCAGCCATCACCGCCATGGGACACTCAGACGGGCTGATTGCGAGTCTGAGAGGCAAGGAGGCTGAACTTCGGGAGCTTTCCGCTACAAAACAGACCAGCCAGGTGCTCAGCGCCGAAGAGCTTCGTGGCTTCATCACCGACGCCGTTCAGGACATTCCGAAGCTGTTGGTGAATTCGCCGCAACTGGCTAAAGCCAAGTTGGCTGAGCATATAGACACGATCCGACTGCATCCGCAGTCGGAAGGAAGGTTTCTTGCTGAAGGGGAATGGGGCCTGCACGGGAACCGGGGTCCCCTGATTGGTTGCGGGGGCTGGATTTGAACCAGCGACCTTTGGGTTATGAGCCCAACGAGCTACCGGGCTGCTCCACCCCGCAAATACAGTTTAGCAACCCTCCGTACCGTCGGTCAAATGGCACTCTTTTCCAGTACAAGATGAGCCTGAGCGGGGATTGATTCCAACACCATGAGTCGTTTGTCACGGCTGATGCAAAAACCCCATTATGCTGATCGAAGAATCCCCCACTCTCCGCCGGCGCAGCCAGAAAACCTGTCTCAACTGGGACCGAATGCGGCGCCTCACTGAACGCTCGCTCCCACCCGCCCGTATCCTTCACCCCAGGCCAGAACAGCGCTTTGCCGTCCTCATCCAAGGCAAGAGCCTCATGCACTGGCAGTGCCCGTTCGGCTCTGCGCGGGGGGCGGGCCGCAAGGGTGGCCCCTGCCGTGACCAATTGAACTGGCCCTGTGGAAATGCCGATAGAGGTGTCTCAGGCCGGAACCTCCGCCTTGGGCTTAGGGCAAGTAGTTGAGGGTAAGACGGTTGTGGACACCAGGAGAGGGATCATGGACAACATAGGCGCCGAAGATCTGGAGACGATTCGAGAGTTTCTTATCGAGAGCCATGAAAACCTCTCGCAGCTGGATCAAGACCTGGTCGAGCTCGAAAAGCGCCCCCAGGATGCGGCTCTCCTCGGAAACATCTTCCGCACCATTCACACCATCAAGGGTGCGTGCGGCTTCCTCGCGTTCACAACCCTTGAAGGAATAACGCATCAGGCCGAGAGCCTCCTGAGCCAGTTGCGCGATGGCAAGCGGAAACTCACCCCGGAGTTGGTTTCTCTGATCCTGGAAACGGTGGATGCAACTCGTCAAGTACTCGCCTCGATTGAGACCAGCGGACGCGAAGGCTCCTTGACTTTTGAGGGCCTGACCAAACGCTTGCGCGCAGCGGCGGAATTGAAGGCCGAGGTTCAAATCCCGGGCCCGCCCGTTCAGCCCGTACCGTGTGAGCCGTTCGTTTCAAAGGCCGCGCCCCAGGCCGGTGATGATGCCTCTGCCGCTCGCGAAGCCGCTCTTTCTGAGAATGAGCGCGCGGAGGATACGCGGAGCGTGGAAGACAGGCGGAAGGGAGAAGACCGGAGGAAGGACGAGGGCAGGCGGGAAGATGATGCCGAACGGCATTCAGCCGCGGCGGATTCCAACATCCGGGTCGGAGTCGGCCTGTTAGACAAGCTCATGGATCTCGTGGGCGAACTGGTGCTTACCAGGAACCAGATCCTCCAGTTCAACGCCGAGCGGGAGGATGCCGCGCTCAATGCGACCTCGCAGCGGCTGAACTTGATTACCACCGAGTTGCAGGAGGGCGTTATGAAGACGCGCATGCAGCCCATTGGAGTGGTATGGAACAAGCTGCCGCGCGTGGTCCGGGACATGGCTGTTTCCCTGGGCAAGAATATCCAGCTTGATATGGATGGCGCGGAGACAGAACTCGACCGGACCATCATCGAGGCCATCAAGGACCCTCTGATGCACCTGGTTCGCAACTCGTGCGACCATGGCATCGAATCGCCAGACGCGCGAGTCCGCGCGGGAAAACCGCCGCAAGGAACACTGACCCTTCGCGCCTTCCATGAGGGCGGGCAGGTGAATATCGAGATCGGCGACGACGGGGCCGGGATCGATGTAGCGCGCGTGAAGCAGAAAGCCATCGATAATGGCCTGCTGCGGGTTGAACAGGCAGAAAAGCTGAGCGACCGCGAGGCCCTCAATCTGATCTTTCTTCCCGGCTTTTCAACTGCCCAAACCGTCACCAATCTCTCCGGACGCGGAGTCGGCATGGATGTGGTGAAAACCCACATCGAGAAAATCGGCGGCGCTGTGGACGTGTTCAGCCGGCTTGGCGAGGGCGCAACCGTCAAGATCAGGATTCCACTTACGCTGGCTATCATTCCCGGGCTGGTAATCACCAGCGGCGCCGAACGATTCGTGATTCCGCAAGTGAGTCTCCTTGAGCTGATCCGGATCGAGGGAGATTCCATCGGAAAACACATTGAGCATGTGCACGGCACGCCGGTGCTTCGCAGGCGAGGAAGTCTTCTGCCTATCACCTATCTGAACCAGGTGCTGGGACTGAAAGCGGCCGGCCAGGCCGAGGCTGTCAGCGTGGTCGTCCTTCAAGCCGAGGACCGGCAGTTTGGACTGGTCGTCGACGGCATCAACGATACGCAGGAAATTGTTGTCAAACCTCTCGGCAAGCAGTTGAAGGGCCTAGCCCTCTATGCCGGCGCAACCATCATGGGAGATGGCCGAGTGGCCCTCATTCTCGACGTGCTCGGCATTGGCCAACGTTCCGGCGTGTTTGGCGAATCGCGCGAACAGGCGCGGGCGGCGGCGAACCAGAAGCCCCAAGCCCAGGTCGAACAGCAGCGGCTGTTACTCTTCAGCGCCGGGTCCTTTGATCGCCTGGCTGTTCCTTTGTCGCTCGTGGCCAGACTCGAGGAGTTTCCGCAATCTGCCATCGAGCATGCGGGTGGAGGACAGGTGGTTCAGTATCGAGGCCGCATTCTCCCCTTGATCTCTCTCCGGGCCGTCTTGGAGCCCGATGCTCCGGCCCCGGCCCAGTCCGCCGATCCAGTGCAGGTGGTCGTCTTCAACGATGGAGACCACTCCTTGGGAATGGTCGTGGACGAGATTCTGGACGTGGCGGAAGAGGCCGTTACCGTGCGGCAGAAGTCGAGCCGCAAGGGCCTCCTTGGTTCCGCGGTGGTTGGTGGCCTCGTCACGGATTTCCTTGACCTCAACGAGGTCATTCATGCCTCTACCGCAAACTGGTCTCGGGCCGCGGACGTGAACGCGAGCACCAAAAGGGTTCTGGTTGCCGATGCCTCCGCTTTCTCAAGAGGAATGATCCGCGGCGGTCTGGATATGGCCGGCTACGTGGTTCTTGAAGCCGCCAACCTCGATGAGGCCATTCGCAGGCTGGAGCAGCAACGAATCGATATCGTCGTGGCGGCGCTCGATCTTCCGCCCGACGGCAGTGCCGCGCTCCTCGATGCATTGCGCCGTCCGGAATGGGCAAAGATCCCGGTCCTCGCGCTGGTTGATTCCATGGATCAAGCCCAGGCATCAGCCGCTCGATCGGCAGGTTTCCAGGACTGCCAGACCAAGTTCGACGGCATCGTGGTGCTTGAATCTGTAACGCGGCTGATGTCAACGTCGCCCCCTGTCCAGGCGGTGCCGACTTGTGTGGGAGAGGGGAAGTGACCAATGGCTACTGACATAAGACCCGAACTGGCTCAGGCGAGTGGGCAATTCTCAACGTTCTACGTCGCTGACATGTTCTTTGGCGTTGACGTCCTCCACGTCCAGGAAGTATTGCGCTCCCAGCAAATGACCCCGGTGCCGCAGGCGCCGGATGTCATTGAGGGGCTGATCAATCTCCGCGGACAGATCGTCACCGCCATCGATATGCGCCGGAGGCTCCGGCTGCCACAGCGCTCCGGGGAGCATGCGCCCATGAATATTGTGGTCCGGACCGTGGATGGCGCGGTGAGCCTGCTGGTCGACGAGATCGGCGACGTTTTGGATATGGACTCCGCAACCTACGAGCGGCCGCCGGATAACCTCGACCCTGCCGCCAAGAACCTCATCCGCGGCGTCTACAAGTTGAAAGACCAGTTGCTCCTCGTCCTCGATGAAGAGCGGACCGTGGACCTGGCAATTGGAAGGGCCGACTAATTCCACTCCCCTGGCATCACGGGCCGGGAGCGCGGCGAATCGCATTGGAATTACAGCGAAGGCCTGTCGAGTTTCGCCAAATCATATCAGCAGAAGAACCAGACGCCGGCGGCGGTGCAGAAAAGCAACGCGAATGTTGCGAGGAGCAAAAGTGATGGCAAAGCAGATAAGTAACGCTCGGTTGGCGCAGTCCGGCCGTAATTCGTCCAACGGCTCCGCCGTTCTGGACCGCCCAAACCCGGTTGAATCAACGACCAAGGCCAATGGCCGGCTTCAGGATGAGATTCTTCGGCTGGTTTATGCCTCGCAAGAGGGTCACCTTACTGAGCGCGCGGATGCGGAAGCGTTCAAGGGAAACGACCGCAAACTGCTTGAGGGTGTAAACAGCATACTCGACGCCATCGTCGAACCGTTGAACGTCGCTACCGGTTACCTCGGCCAATTCTCAGTGGGAGAGATCCCTCAAAAGATCACCGCGAATTACAAGGGCGACTTCAACCTTGTGAAGACAAACCTGAACAGTTGCATAGACGGCTTCGCGGGACTCGAAGAGGCGGCCGTCGCTTTGGGCAAGATGTCGAACAACGACTATACCACTCGGGTCGAGGGAGACTATAAAGGAGCCTTCGCCAATCTTGCGCAAGAGGTAAACATGGTGCATCGGAGAGTTACTCATCTCCAGGCCACGATGAAGAATATTTCAAAAGGAAACTTTGAGGATCTTCCCGAATACAAGAGGATCGGGCGGAGGTGTGAAGGCGACGAGTTGATGCCCACACTTATTGGAATGATGGAGAGCCTCAATTTGCTCGTAACGGATTCGGCGTCGCTTACCAAAGCGGCGACAGAAGGAAAATTCGATATGCGAGCCGACGCCTCAAAACACAACGGCGTCTTTCGTCAGGTGGTCGAAGGAAACAACGCAACGCTCGACGTCGTGGTGGACAAACTCAACTGGTATCAGGGAATTATCGACGCCGTGCAGTTCCCCATTCATGTCATCGACAAGGATATGAAATGGGTGTTTCTCAACAAGGCTTTTGAGAAGCTGATGGTCGAC
>Ga0182014_10002293_pt1 | contig 24182 bp, 22 predicted proteins | sample 612S2DmetaG_FD_120489 | JGI IMG/M metagenome (GOLD analysis project Ga0182014, IMG submission 120489) | Permafrost microbial communities from Stordalen Mire, Sweden - 612S2D metaG | ecosystem: Environmental > Terrestrial > Soil > Wetlands > Permafrost | place: Sweden: Stordalen | collected...
CCCGTCGACGCCGACCACTGCCACCCGCCGTTGTTGGAGGCGAGATCGGCATCGGCGAGATGCTGCTCGAAGAAGCGTTCGCCGCGGCGATAATCGATCAGCAGGTCCGAACCGAAGCCGCGTAGCTGCGCGCGCAACGCGGCCAGCGATTCGAAGAAGAACTAAACGATCGGAGCACCGAGACGGTCGCTTCGCAACAGCGGCGGATCGAGCACGAACGCACACGTCACGCGTTCGCATTGCCGGGCTGCCGCGGCCAGCGCCGTGTGATCGTCGAGCCGCAAATCGCGGCGCATCCAGACGATGCCGTGTTCGAAACGGGGGCTCACGCGACGCCGTTCGGCGGGAGCGTTGCGCCGCCCGCCGGAACCTTCCGCGTGTGCCGTCGCTCGAACTCACCGTCGCTCCGCTCGAGTTGCCGCTCGTCCACACGTTCACGATCGCGCGCTCCTCGGAAAGCATCGCGCGCACCGCGCTCGTGCGGCTGCGCTGGGGCACGATCGAGGCCCTGGGCGAAAGTTCGCCGAGCCCGCGCTACAACGAGAGCGTGGAGAGCGTGATGTCCGGCTTGCACGCCCGTACTCTCGGCGACGATCCGTATGCGCTCGATGCGTTGCTCGACGGCCTTCCGCCGGCGCAACGTTGCGGACTCGACGTTGCGCTGCATGATTGCATCGGCAAAGACGTCGACCGGCCGCTATGGCGACTGCTCGGCCTCGATCCGACGCTGACGCCGCTGACCTCGTTCACGATCGGGATCGCGGCGATCGACGAGATGGTCGCGAAAGTGCGCGAAGTCGGGCGGCATCCCGTCATCAAGATAAAACTCGGCGCGGGCGAGGAGATCGAGACGATCGCCGCCATTCGCACCGTCTACCGCGGCATGATCCGAGTCGATGCGAACGAAGCCTGGACCGCCGAGACCGCCGTAGCGATCCTGCGCGAACTCGAACGCTTCGAGATCGAGTTCTGCGAGCAGCCGATCCCGGCCGGCACGCCCGAACGGTTGCGCTGGATCCGCGAGCGCACGTCGATCCCGATCGTCACCGACGAAGATTCGAAGGATGCAAACGACCTGCTCGCGCTGGCCGGCTGCGTCGACGGGATCAACGTGAAGCTGGTGAAGTGCGGCGGCATTCGCGGGGCGCTCGAGATGATTCACACGGCGCGCGCGCTCAACCTCAAAGTCATGCTCGGCTGTATGGTGGAGAGTGCGATTCTCTCGACCGCTGCCGCGCATCTCTCGCCGCTGGTCGATTGGGCCGATCTCGACGGCCCGTTCCTCGTCGCGCGCGATCCGTTCGCGGGCATGACGTACGACGCCGGCCAGATCGTGTTGCCCGCGGGGCCGGGGCTGGGTGTCGTCGAGAAAGCGCCGGCGGCATGACGCGGCGCTACGTCGTCTTCGCGCCGGGCGCGTTCGGCGGACGGGAAGCGAAGACCGCGCACGGCGTGATCGGCTACTCAAGCGACACGGTCGTTGCGGTCGTCGATCCGCAGCATGCCGGCAAACGCGTGCGCGACGTGGTGCCGTACCTGGATTCCGACGCCCCGATCGTCGCGACCGTGCGTGAGAGCTTGCGCTTCAAACCCACGTCGCTGCTAATCGGGATCGCTCCGCCCGGCGGGGCCTTGCCGCCCGCATATCGCGCCGAGATCATCGTCGCGCTCGAGTCGGGGCTGGAAATCGTCAACGGCCTGCACTCGTTCCTCAACGACGATCCCGAAATGCGCGCGCTAGCCGACACGCACGATTCGCGGATCTGGGACTTGCGCACGCCGCCCGCGGCGCCGCTCTTTTCCGGCGCCGCGTACGACGTGACGAGCCGCATCGTGCTGATGGTCGGCAGCGATTGCGCGGTCGGCAAGATGACCGCGGCGCTCGAGCTCACGCGCGCCGCGCAAGCCGCCGGGACCGCGGCCGAGTTCATCCCAACCGGACAAACCGGGATCGCGATCGCCGGCTGGGGCACGTCCGTCGACCGCGTCATCGCGGATTTTGCCAGCGGTGCATCGGAACAACTCGTGCTCGAGGGCGACCGCCGCATCAGCGCGCGCGGCGGCATCCTGTTCGTGGAAGGCCAAGGCGGGATCGTGCATCCGGGCTACGCACCGGTAACCTTGGCGCTGCTCTACGGCTGCGCGCCGGACGCGCTCGTGCTGGTGCATCTCGTGACGCGCACGAAAGTCGACGGTTACGACATCCCGTTGCCGGGCTATCGCGCGCTCATCCGCACGTATGAAGGGCTGTGCGCGAACGTCAAGCCGGCGCGCGTTGCCGGCATCGCGTTGAACACGCACGGACTCGATGACGCGGCCGCGCGCGCGGCGATCGCCGAAGCGCGCGCGCAAACCGGCCTGCCATGCGACGATCTGGTGCGCTTCGGGCCCGACGCCTTTTACGCCGCCATCGCTCCGCAGATCGGAAAGACGCCGGTTCGCACGGATGGCTGAACGCGGCCGCCGCGTTGCCGCCGCATGCATGCTCTCGGCGCTGATCGCGATCGCCGGCTGCACGCGCGTTTCGACGACGCCGGGCGCCGGCGGACTGCACCCGTGGACGCAACCGGATAACCTGCGCTTGGCGAGCACGGACGAACCCGATTCGCTCAACAAGCTCTTCGCCAACAGCGATGCGAGCGATCAAGTCGCGAACCTGATCTCCGCGCCGATCTTCCGCTACGACGATGCGGGCAACTACGTGCCCGAGATGGCGTTGACCGTGCCGACGCTGCAGAACGGCGGAATCAGCCGCGACGGAAGGACGATCGTGCTGCACCTGCGCCACGGAATGCAGTGGCAGGATGGTGCGCCGCTCGACGGCCGCGATCTGCGCTTCACCTGGCAAGCCGTGATGAACCCGCGCAACAATACGCGCCTGCGTTCGGGCTGGGATGACATCACCGCGATCGATCTGCCGAACGACGACACGGCGGTCGTGCACTTGCGCGAATCCTACGCGGCAATCCTCGGCATCTTCGCGCTCGGCGGGGCCGGATATCCGCCGCTGCCGGCGCATCTGCTCGCGAAGCTGCCCGACCTCAACCACGCCCCGTTCAACGCGCAGCCGCTCTCGAGCGGGCCCTACGTTCTCACGCGCTGGAATCACGGCGCCTCGCTCGAGTTCGACGCCAACCCGCACTACTGGCGCGGTAAACCGGCGATCGCGCACATCACTTACCGCATCATTCCCAACGCCGACACGCTGTTCAACGCGCTGATCACGCACGAGGTCGACGTCGACGTCGACAGCATCACCGAAACGCAAATCGCGCGGCTCGGCCTGCTGACCGGTTACGCCACGCAGAAGCGGTTGACGGCCAACTACCGCCACATCACGATCAACACCGCGAAACCCACGCTAAGCGACGTACGCGTGCGCCTTGCGATCGCCGAGGCCGTCGACTGGGACCGGCTCAACAGCACGGTCTTTCACGGCTACAACGAACGCGCGACGAGCGACATCATGCCGACCTCATGGGCGGCCCCGCACATTCCGGCGTATCCGTACGACCTCGCAGCCGCGAAACGGTTGCTCGACGCCGCCGGCTGGGTTCCGGGCGCGGGCGGCATTCGCCGGCGCAACGGCGTGCCGCTGGCCGTCGACATCTCGACGACGCCTTCGAAGCCCGCCAACGTGCAGGCCGAGGTCGTGATGCAGCAAGAGCTGCGCGCGGCCGGCATCGATCTGCGCGTGCGCAACTACCCGACGAGCCTGCTCTTCGCGCAGGACGGGCCGCTCTACGGCGGCCGTTACGATCTCTCGCTCACGATCGACACCAATGCGCCCGATCCCGACAACGAAGGCGAATGGAGCGGCGCGTTCATTCCACCGCACGGCGCGAACACCACCTTCCTCAACGATCCCGTCATCACGGCGACGAGCCATGCCGCCGCGCGAACCTTCGATCAGGCAGTGCGCAAGGCGCTCTACGCGCGCGAGGAAGCGCGCATTCACGAGCTCGTGCCGGCGATATTTCTCTACTGGCAGATCACGTACGCTGCGTACAATAGCGACCTCAAGCACTATCGTGCCGCGCAGTATCTCTCGAGCAACTGGAACGCCTGGGAGTGGAGCTTCTAACCGGTGCCGAGCGTCGTCGAATCATGCTGAATCTCGTCGCGGCGACGGGGTGTCTCACCGAGCTGCGCGTGCTTCCCTCGACGAAAGCGATCGTGTCGTGGAATACGACTGCGCCGGTCGATACGCTCGAACTCACCGTGGACACCGCGAACGGCCTACGCTCGCGGCCGCTGCCGTACGTCGTCTTCGAAGCCGGCCGCCGCGCATCGCTCGACGGCTTCGATAACGTTGCGAAGATCGCCACCGACGTCGTGAGCGCGCCCGGTGAGATCGTCGCGGTGCACGTTCACTCGCATCAGCCGCTCATTCGCGTCGCCGCCTCAACCCCGCCGGCGGGCGGACCGCGGAATGCCGCGCCGGCGGAGGACGCGCGCCGCGAATTGGACGTACCCCAACGCTCGCAGTACGTCGACGCGTTCCCGGCCGAACGCGGCTGGTGCACGGCGGCCTCCATCGCGATGCTTGCCGGCACGTTCGGCGTGACGGCGAGTGTCGACGAAGTTGCCGCATCGATCTACGACGCTGCCTACAAAGGCACGGGAAATTGGGCGTTCGCCGTGGCCTACGCCGGCACACGCGGCCTCGCCGGGGCGGCCGCGTATCTGCGCGATCTCGTGAACGTGGAGCGTTTCATCGCTGCGGGGTTGCCGCTTGCGCTGAGCATTTCGTGGAACGCCGGTTCGCTGCCCGGCGCGCCGCTCGAACGTTCCGACGGACACTTAATGGTCGTGCGGGGCCTCGAAGCAAACGGCGACGTCATCGTCAACGATCCGGCCCAACCGGCGGTGCGCCACGTGTACGAGCGCGCGGCATTCGAGCGCGCGTGGCTCGGACACGGCGGCGTCGCGCTGCTCGCGGCGCCGCCCGAGCGCGTCGATGACCTGCTGCGGTGTGCCAACGCATGACGATGCAGCCCGAAGCGCGCATCGTGGCAGCGCACGACGTCGGCGATGCCCCGCTGCACGTCGTCCTCGTCGAACCGGAGATTCCGCCCAACACCGGCAACATCGCGCGGATGTGCGCGGCCACCGGCTGCGCGCTGCACCTCATCGAGCCGCTGGGCTTTCAAATCGACGATCGCGCGCTCAAGCGCGCCGGGCTCGACTATTGGCCCGCCGTACGGCTCGTGCTGCATCCCTCGCTCGACGCGTTTCTGGCCGCATTCCCGGTTGCGCGCTGCTGGTGGATCGAGACGACCGGGGCTGCCCCCTACGCGAGCGCGGCGTTCGCGCGCGGCGACGCGCTGGTCTTCGGCAAGGAAACCGGCGCGCTGCCGCAAGCGTTGCTCGACGCACATCGCGACCGCACGTTACGCATTCCGATGCGCGGTGAGGCGGTGCGCAGCATCAACCTCTCGACCGCCGCCGGCATCGTCACGTACGCGGCGCTCGCCGCCCTCGACTTCCCCGGCCTCACTTAAGAGGGCGCGGGAAAAGCCGAGACCGCGTCTCGCACGGCGCCGCGAATCGCATCGGCGGGGACCGGCGCGATGTGGTTCACGACGGTCGGCTGCGCGTTGAGCGAGTGGGCTTGGCAATCATAGGTTTGCAGCGCGATGTGCGCGGTCGTTTGTGCGGTCGCACCGCCGGTCGCAACGCGCGTGGTATCGAGCGTACCCCAGACCAGCGTTCGGGCGCCGGTCGTCGTGCAGAGCGCCACGCTGTTGTTCGTGGGATCCCCCGCCGCCGAGCCGGTCGCCGTGACGACGCGGAATCCGCGCTGCTGCAACGCATCGATGAGCGCCTGATGCGCGGCGGCGCGATCGTCGTCGGCCGCCGATCCGGTGACGCTCAGCACCGCGAAACCGCTCATCGGCGCGGGCGTGATCAGGTCGAGGCCGGCGGCGGCGGTGCCCGGCGTCGGCGTCGCCGAATCGTGCATCAGTTCGTCGCGCACCTGCGCGCCCTGGCCCGCGATGTCGTCGACGTTGCGGAACTGGAACATCTTCGACCAGATCACCGTGCCGCTGCGCGTGCTCACGAGATTTTCGATCGCGGAGAAGCTCGTGCCGACCGGCAGAATCGAGCCGCTGAAGTAGAGCTCGGCTCCGGCCGCGCGGGCCGCGGCGCGATAATCGGCCGGCTTCGCCGTAGCCGCACCGATTTCGACGTGGACGCCGCCGAGCGCCGTCACCTCAGCCGCGACCTTGGCGCTCACTCGGCTGCCGAGGTCATCAGGCGCCGAACCGCTCACGGCAAAGGGATAGACCACGAGCACCGGCGGTGCGGCGGACAAGGGGAGCGCTGCGAGCGGGACGACGAGGACGGCCAGCGCGACCAGCAGACGGCGAAGCATCCGCGGACCATTAGCGAGAGACGGCAGCGCTCATGCCGAAGCATGCGTGATGACAACGCAAGCGCGCGCGATCGCCGCGATCCAACGCCGCGTCATCGCCTGCGGGCGGTGTCCGGAGCTGGTCACGTATCGCGCGGACGTCGCGCGCGAGAAGCGCCGCGCCTACCGGGATCACGACTACTGGGGGAAGCCCGTGCCCGCGTTCGGCGACCCCTTGGCGCGCGTGCTGCTGGTGGGCCTTGCGCCCGGTGCGCACGGCAGCAACCGGACGGGCCGCATGTTCACGGGCGACGCGTCGGGCGAATGGCTCTACCGCGCGTTGCATCGCGCCGGCTTCGCCAGCCAAGCACGCCAAGTCGACCGCAACGACGGCATGGTGCTGACGGACGCGCTGATCACCGCCGCCGTGCGCTGCGCACCGCCGGGGAACAAACCCACGACCGAAGAGCGCGCCGCCTGCATGCCGTTCCTCGAGGAAGAGCTGGCCGCGCTGCGCGGCCTGCGCGTGATCGTGACGCTCGGAAAAATTGCCGACGACACGGTGCATCGAATCGTGAAGACGGCCGGCACGTACCGCTCGCCGCGCGCGACCTTCAAGCACGGCGCGGAAACACAGATCGCGCTCCCGGGTTCGCCCGAAGCGACAATCCTCGCGTCGTATCACCCGAGCCAGCAGAACACGAGCACCAAAGTGCTCACCGAACCGATGCTCGACGCGATCTTCGTCCGCGCCCGCGAACTCAGCGGTTTGACGCCTTAGCGCGTGACCGCGCCGTCGGCCGCGACGTTGACACCGTAGTCGCGCGCGGCGGCTTCGGGCGTGATGTAGCCGCGCTTGAGATCGAGTGCGATCGCATCGAGCGAGCGGCCGTCGGGATCGCCGTAGCCGCCGCCGCCGCCGGTTTCGATGATCACGCTGTCGCCCGCTTCGAGCGGATAGCCTTCGACTTTCGAGGCGACTTCTTCGCGGCCGTCTTTGCGCCGGACGATGCAGCGGCCGGGCTTGGCCGGGCCGCCGCCGAGCACACCCCACGGCGGACAGCGTAAGCGCTCGTAGTTCGTGTTGAGCGTGCAATCGGCCAGCACGCGATAGCGTTTGCGGAAGCCCATGCCGCCGCGATAGGTGCCGGCGCCGCCGGAATCTTCGCGCAGCGAAAACTCTTCGAGCCGGTACGGATACATCGACTCTTGAAGTTCGACGGGGATGATGCGCGTGTCGCCGTGCGCCATGGTGCGGAACGGTCCCGCACCGTCGTGCGTCGCGCACGCGCCCCAGCCGCCGTGGCCGCTGTCATAGCACTGAAACGGCGAACCGTCGGGGTTCTTGCCGATGAACCGCAACGACGAGAACGTGCCGAAGTGCGCGCCGGTCACGCGCGCGGGCAGCGCGTGTTCGAGCGCCTTGATGAACGTGTCGATGATCGTCGGAAACGGGAACGAGTAGTTGCTCATCGGCGCGGTCGGCTTGGCGCTGATCAGCTTCCCATCGGGCAAGATCAGCTTGATCGGACGGAACATCCCTTCGTTCGCGGGCTCGTCGGTGGCGATGAGATACTTGAACGCGACGCGCGCGACGGTGCGTCCCCCGCCGTAGCGGCCGGAGTTGATCGAGCCCGGCACCTCGTCGGCCATCTCGGAAAAGTCGACGGTCAGGTCGTTGCCGGCAACGATCACGCGCACTTTGATCGGAATGTTCTGCAAGCCCGCACCGTCATCGTCGAGGAACGATTCGGCTTCGTACGTGCCGTCGGGGATCGCACGAATTTTCTCGCGCGCGGCGGCCTCGGTTTGATCGAGGATCGTGGCGACCGCGCTAAGGTACGTCGGAACGCCGTACTTGTCGGCGACGCGGGCGGTGAGGTCGCGGCCGAGCAGACAGCCCGCGAGCTGAGCGCCGATGTCTCCCATCACCTCGAGCGGAAAGCGCGTGTTGTTCTCGATGATGCGGTACATCTCTTCAACCGGTTCACCCGCCGACCAGAGCTTGACGGTGCGCAGCTGCAGGCCTTCCATGAAGATGTCGCGCGCCTTCATCGAGAGCGAGCCGACGGTCATCCCGCCGATATCGAACCAGTGCGCGTTGATCGCGAAAAAGCCGATGAGCTCTTCGCGCTGCGGTCCGGCGTAGATCGGCGTGTACATCACGGTGTTGTTGAGATGCTGCCCCTGGATCGCAGCGTGGTTGCACAGCACGACGTCGCCGTGCCGCAAGCGTTCCTTCCCGTAGGTTGCGAGGCCGTCGCGCACGGCCATACCGATCGAGTCGGCCACGAAGACCGGCATCGCGCCGGTCGATTGCGCGAGCAGCTCGCCGTCCGGACCGCTCAGGCCGACGGCGTAATCTTTGTATTCGTAGATGTACGCGCTGTAGGCGGTGCGCGTCATGTTGGCGTCGATCTGATCGGCGATCGAAATGATCCCATGCCGGATGACTTCGAGCGTGACGGGATCGACGCGCAGACGCTCCGCAGTGGCGCTCATACGGCTTCGCGCTCCTCAGCTGTGCAATCGATGCGAATTTCGTGCAGCGTGCCGATCGTGAACCGGTCGCCCGGCCACACCAGCGTCGTCGAACCGTACTCTTCCAGCAGCGCGGGTCCGGCGCCGGTCGCCCCGGGCTCGAGCGCATAGCGATCGTACACGGCGGTCTCGAGCATGCCGCCCGCATCGGCGAAGTACACCATGCGCGTCGTCGTCGCCGCGCGGCCGCCGGATGCGCGCGGCAGCCGCGCGATCTCCGGACCGTCGAGCTCCGCGAAACCGGAGAGGTGCAGCGCCTGAAATTCCGCCGGCGCGTCGGCATCGGCATGACCGTAGCGCCGCAAGTAGTCGCGCTCGAACGCGGTGCGAATCGCTGCGGCATCGGCGCCCGGCGCGATGGGCACCTTGATGTTGTGACGCTGACCGCGATAGCGCATCTCGGCGAACCGCTCGGAGCGGAACGTTTTCGCACCGAACTCCGCCGTCAGCGCGGTCGCCATGTCGCGCTCCATCGTGGCGTAAGCCGCTTCGAGTGCGTCGAGCGTTTCGGCGGCGAGCGGTTCGGCGAACGTGATCGCGTCGTCGAGCCGCGCGTCGGCAAGGAGCATGCCGGTGGCGGAAAACGTGCCGGGCTCGGGCGGAATGATGACCGTTGGGATCGAGAGCTCGTGCGCCAGGGCCGATCCGTGCAGCGGTCCCCCGCCGCCATAGCAGAACAGCACGAAATCGCGCGGGTCGTGCCCGTGTTCGACCGAGATGCGCCGCAGCGCGCCGGCCATCACGACCGTGGCGATCGAGAGAATCCCGTCGGCCATTCGCACGACGCCCTCATCGTCGGCGTACTCGAGCGGCCGCGCGATGTGTTCCTCGATCGCGTGCCGCGCGGCGGCGACGTCGAGCGAGAGTTCGCCGCCGAGAAAATTCTGCGCGTTGATCCGACCGAGCACGAGGTTCGCATCGGTAACCGTGGGCTGCGTTCCGCCGCGGCCGTAGCAGACGGGACCCGGCGTCGAGCCGGCGCTCTGCGGGCCGACGTGCAAACGCTTTTGGGCATCGAGCCAGGCGATCGAACCGCCGCCCGAACCGACTTCCACGATGTCAACGACCGGCGACTTCACCGGGAACCCGTATTTGTATCCGCCGGCGTAGTACACCGAGTCGACGGCGAAACGGCCGGATTCGACCAGCGCGCACTTGGCCGTCGTGCCGCCCATGTCGAACGCGATCACGTTGTCGTAGCCGAGGGCTCGCGCGTAGGCGCCCGCGCCGATGCAGCCGCCGACCGGGCCGCTCTCGACCAGCGCGATCGGCTGACGGCACGTGCGGTCGGTCGAAAGCACGCCGCCGTTCGAGCCCATCATGTAGAGGCTACCGGTGAAGCCGCCGGCGGCGAGGTCGGCTTCGATGCGCCGGATGTACGTGCTCACGCTCGGGCCGACGTACGCGTTGGCGGCGACGGTCGACGTGCGCTCGTACTCGTACCACTCGCGCGTCAGCTCGGTGCTGTAGGTAACGAAGACGCCGGGCAACAGACGCCGTAACAGCTCCGCCGCGGCGACTTCATGCTGCGGGTTGGCGAACGAGTGCATAAAGAAGATCGCGACCGATTCGACCGCCGCCGCGCGCAACTTCCCGGCGAGTTCCGTCAACGCGCCGAGATCGAGCGGCTGCACGACTTCGCCGCGGCCATCCATCCGTTCGCCTACTTCGAACCGCAATTCACGCGGCACGAGCGGCTCGTCACGGCGGTAGTGCAGATCGAACGGGTCGGGCCGGTTGCCGCGCGCGATCTCGAGCACGTCGCGAAAGCCCGCCGTGGTCACGAGCGCGGTGCGCGCGCCGTTGCGCTGCACGATCGCGTTGATCACGAGCGTCGTACCGTGATTGACCAGGGCCGCTTCCCGCGGCGAGAGCGATACCTTCCCGAAGCACTCCATGATGCCGTCGGCGAAATTCCCGTACGTGGTCGGTGCTTTGGTGTAGAGCACGCGGTTGGTGGCCCGGTCGAAGGCGACGAGGTCGGTGAACGTTCCGCCGATATCAACGGCGACGAGGTATGCCATCAGATTCGGTGGTACGCGCGGGTTGTGGGCACCCCGATAGGATACGCGATGGTGGTGTGAAACGCAACGAACGATGAAAACGCTTGCCATCACGATGCTGGCGCTCGCGCTCGGCGCCGTTTCAAGCGCGGCCGCGCAGAGCGCGACACCGCTCACGATCAACGTGATCAGCTTGCCGAGCGACACCGCCGGCACGCTCTACTACGCCGACGAACTCGGGTATTTCAAAGCCGCCGGTCTCGACGTGAAAATCACCGATATGACTTCGAGCCCGCCGATCGTTGCGGCCGTGGCATCGGGTGCGGGCGACATCGGGTTTTCGGTCGTCACGTCGACGGCCGTCGCGCACGAACGCGGCATTCCCGTGCGTTTCATCGCGCCGGGTGCGATGTGGCTGACGGTCAACGGCACGGCGCAGCTCGTCGTCGCCAAGGACTCGACGCTGCAGAGCGGCGCGAGCTTCAACGGGAAGACGATCGCCGTCACCGGCCTCGCCGATCTCACCTATTACGGCACGAAGGAGTGGCTCGACAAGAACGGCTGCGACACCTCGACCGTCAAATGGGTCGAGCTGCCGTTTCCGCAGATGGCCGCCGCCGTCGCGCAACATCGCGTCGACGGGGCGATGATCGCGGAGCCGTTCCTTGAAGCCTCGAAGCCGCTGGTGAAGTTCGTCGCACCGGTCGACGACGCGGTCGCGCCGCGTTTCATGTCGACCGGCTGGATCGCGACCGACGCCTGGATCAAAGCGCATCCGGCCGAAGCCGCGAAGTTCGCCGAGGTCATGATCAAAACAGCCGCGTGGGCGAACACGCACCAAAAAGAATCCGCGCAAATTCTGCTGCACCACACGCAGATCACGCCCGAAACCGCAGCCTCGATGAGCCGCGTCGCGTACGCGACGTCGCTCGATCCCAAGCTCTTACAGCCATCGATCGATACCGCCAGTAAATATTCGAGCACGCCGATGCGTGACACGCCCGCAAGCGAACTCATTTGGAGGCCTTGATGACCACGCGAACGACTTTCCTCGCCGGATCGGCCGCCGCGGGTGCCGCACTCGCCGCCGGCGTTGCGCCGGTCCCTGCCGCAGCCGCGCCGACCACGATCCGCGTCGCCTTCCTCCCGATCGTCGATGAATTGCCGCTATACGTCGGCATCGATCAGGGCATCTTCAAAAAACACGACCTCGACGTCTCGGCATTCGCGGTTGTCAATCAGACCGTGCTGGTCGACGCGCTGCAATCAGGTTCGGCGGAAATGGGAACGGCGGTGCTCGTATCGATGCTGCCTGCGCAGGAGAGCGGGATCAAGCTCGCCGTCGTCGCGACCTGCGTTGCGTTCCCGGTTCCGAAAAACGTCGGCGTGCTGGCGCGGACCGGCCTCGATATCAAATCGGCCAAGGATCTCGTCGGGAAAAAGGTCGGGCTGCCGTCGCTCAAGTCGTATTTTCAGGTGATGGTCGTGCGCTGGCTGACCGAGAAGAACGTCGATGCCTCGAAGGTGACGTTCGTCGAGGTCCCGTTTCCGAACGGTCCCGATCTCTTGAAGACCGGCCAAATCGATGCGCTCGTGACCGTCGATCCGTTCTATCATCGCATCCTCGATGCGAAGACCGGGTATCAGTTCGACGATTTCGAAGCGACCGTGCCCAACGGCACCATCGTCGACTGCTACGCGACGACGAAAGATTGGGCGGTCAAGAATATTGCGGCCGTGCACGCCTTCCGCGACGGCTGCGCGGAAGCGATCGCCTGGATCAAGGCCAACGATACGGCCGCACGCGCCATCCTGGCAAAGTGGACGAAACTGCCGCCCGCCGTGGTTGCCGATACGGCCATTCCGACCTTCAGCGTGCCGGTGAGCGCGGCGCAGGTCCAGTGGTGGATCGACCTCGCCAAGAAGCAAGGGCTGATCAGCTCGAACATCAACCCGCGGGACATGCTCGTTTCCTAAACGGGCGGCTCGGCCGAAGGCCAACGCGACGGGTTCACCTGTGGTGAACCCTCCAACGTAACAGACGCGCTTCCACCGCGAACAGTCCTTGCGCCGTGATGTAACCGAGCGCGCCGAGCAGCACGACGCCCGCATACAGGTCGGGCGCATGAAACGTGCGCGCCGCGATAAGGATGCCGCTGCCCAGACCCGGGCGCGATGCGAGCATTTCGCCGACCACCGCCAGAATCAGCGAAACGGTCAAGCTCAAGCGCATGCCGGAGAGGATGTCGGGCAACGAACTCGGCAGCGCGATCTTCCAGATCACCGCCAAACGCGACATGCCGAGCGCGCGCGACACTTCGTAGAGACACGGTTCGACCGCCGCGAAGCCGTGCACGGTCGCGAGCAAGGTCGGCCACAGCGCGCCGAACGCGATCACGCTGAGCACCATGTTGTCGGACAGGCCGAAGAGCACGATGCCCAGCGGAACGACGGCCGATGCCGGCAGCGGACGCAAGAATTCGAGCGTCGGCCCGAGATACGCGCGCGCCGGGCGCGACAAGCCGATGCACGCACCGATCGCGATACCCGCCAGCGATGCCAGCAGCCAGCCGACGAACATGCGTTGCACGGTGTTCCATACTTGATCCGGAAACACGCCGCTCGCAAATCCGCGCACCAGCGCTCCCCACGTGCGATCGGGCCCGGGCAAATACACCGGCGAGATCAGATGCGCGTTCGCCAGCAACTGCCATACCGCGATGAAGACCGCGCCGACGGCGAAGCTGCCGAGCCGCCAGCTGATGCGCATCTTCACGGCGCCGTTCGTGCCTGCGCCGAGCGGCCGAAGAAGCGCCGCTGCGCGCCGTTGATCGTGAGATTCAACGCCCAGCCCATGATGCCGATCCAAAGCAGATACGCCAACATCAAGTCGGGGTGCAGCGACTGCTCGGCCAGCATCATGTTGTAGCCCAGCCCCAACGGGTTGGCCGACACTTCGACGGTAACGGCAACCGTCAGCGCGATCCCGGCGGCTAACCGGAATGCGACGAAGATACGCGGCAGCGCGGCCGGCAAGATGATCTTCACCGTGCGAGCGAACGGGCCCAAGCGCAACACGCGCGCGACGTCGAGCAGGCCCGCATCGACGCCGCCGACCGCGCTGCGCGTCAAGATCAGCACCGGCCAAAACGCCGCGAACGAAACGATCGCGACCTCCATCCGGAAGCCGAAGCCGAAGGTCAACATCGCTACTGGGATCAGCGCGACCGACGGAATCGGCCGCAGCGCTTCGACCGAGAATTCCATCAGCCGGTCGGCCACGATGCTGCTGCCGAGGAGAATGCCGCCGATTAACCCCGCGATGCCGCCGAGCGCGAGCCCGCCGAAAGCATTGGCCAGCGTTTGCGCGGTCGCGACGAGAATGCTGCCGTCGGCGAACGCGCCTGCGCCGGCCACGAGCACCGCCGCCGGCGAGGCCAGCGTATCGCTCTGCAGACGCACGGCCATGGCGGCGATCTGCGCGATCGCGATCAACGCCACCGGAAACGCGAGGCCGCGCAACACGGCCGGCACACGTTTCATGCCTCGGCGTCCTTGATAAAATCGAAGAGCTGCCGGCGCAGCCGGGCGAATTCCGGATCTTCGCGCGTCGTCAGCTGATTGCGCGGACGCGGCAGCGCGACTGCAACGTCGCTCGCGACACGGCCCGGATGCGGCAACAGCCCAATCACGCGATTGCCGAGGTAGACCGCTTCTTCCAGATCGTGGGTCACGAAAAACACCGTCGCACCGCTAGCCGAGACGATCGAGAGCACTTCGTCCTGCAGCGTCTGCCGCGTCATCGCGTCGAGCGCGCCGAACGGCTCGTCCATGAGCAGCACCTTCGGCTCTTGCGCGAGGCAGCGCGCGATCTGCAAGCGCTGCTGCATTCCGCCCGAGAGCTGGTTCGGATACTTCTCGGCCTTCGCGCTCAATCCGACGGTCGCGAGTGCCGCGGCGATGCGGGCGGGCCGCTCGCCTTTCGGCACGTCGAGCGCTTCGAGCGCCAGCGACACGTTGCCGGCCACCGTGCGCCACGGCAGCAGCGCGCGGCCGTAGTCCTGAAACATCACCGCGATGTCGGCCCGCGGTTCGGTGATGCGTTTGCCCGCGTAGCGCACTTCGCCCGCCGTCGGTTCGAGCAGGCCGCCCAGCAACCGCAACATCGTGGTCTTGCCGCACCCCGACGGTCCGACGACGCAGACGAAGTCGCCGGCGTCGATGCGCAGATCGATATCGGTGAGGACCGGCAACCCGCCGAGCGTCACGCTGACGCGGTCGAACGCGATGAGCGGCTCCGCCTCCACGCGGTTAGCTCGACGGCTTGGGGCGAATTTGCAGGCCCAGATCGCGCAGCGACGCCTCCGGTACGCTCGACGGCGTGTCCATCATCACGTCGCGCGCCGACTGGTTTTTCGGGAACGCGATCACGTCGCGAATGTTCGTCGTGCCGCACGCGAGCATCACGATCCGGTCGATCCCCAGGGCCATGCCGCCGTGCGGCGGCGCGCCGAAACGCAACGCTTCGAGGAAGAAGCCGAAGCGGTCGTCGATCTGTTCCTCGGTCAGGCCCAAACGCTGGAACACTTTGCGCTGGAACGCCGGATCGTGGTTACGAATCGAGCCGCTGCCGAGCTCGTAGCCGTTGAGCACGAGATCGTAGTGCTGCGCCGTCACCTTCAGCGGCTCCGAATCGAAGAGCTCGTGCTGGCCCGGTGCGGGCGAGGTGAACGGATGATGCGAGAACGTGATCTCACCGTTGTCCTCGAGCTCGAAGAGCGGGAAGCCGCGGACCCAGCAAAACTTGAAGCTGGCCGGATCGCGCAAGCCGAGCCGGTCGCCGATCTCGAGCCGCAGTTTGCCCGCGATATCCGACGCTTCTTTCGCGCGCTCGCCGACGAAGAGGATCGCGTCGCCGTTCTCGGCCAGCGTCTCCGCGCGCAGCGCGGCAATCGTCGCATCGCCGAGAAACTTCACGATCGGGCCCTTGGCGCCGTCGGCCGCCAGCGTGATATATGCCAAGCCCTTGGCCCCGAACGACTTCGCCGTCTCGGTGAGCGCATCGAAGTCGCGCCGCGAGAGCGACGCGCCGCCCGGAAAGCGCAACGCGATGACGCGGTTGCCCGGCGTCTCCGAGAGCGTATGGAAAAGCTGGAAGTCGCTGCCGCGGAAGAGCTCCGCGACGTCGGCGAGTTCGAGCCCGAAACGCAAGTCGGGTTTGTCGCTCCCGTAGCGCCGCATCGCTTCGTGGTAGGTGAACTGCGGGATCTCGCCCTCGATCGGCTGCTCGAGCGCGCGCGCCCACACGTCGCGCACGCACCCTTCCATCATCGCCATCACGTCGGCTTCGCTGACGAACGACATCTCGACGTCGATCTGGGTGAACTCCGGCTGGCGGTCGGCGCGCGGATCTTCGTCGCGGAAGCAGCGTGCGATCTGCATGTAGCGTCCGAGCCCGCCGATCATCAGGATCTGCTTGAGGATCTGCGGCGACTGCGGCAACGCGTAGAACGTGCCGGGGTAGATGCGGCTGGGCACCAAGTAGTCGCGCGCCCCTTCGGGCGTCGACTTGATCAGGATCGGCGTTTCGATTTCGAGGAACTCGTGCGCGTCGAAATAGTCGCGCATCGTCTTGACGATGCGGTGACGCACGGTGAGGTTGTTCTGCATCCGCGGCCGGCGCAGATCGAGGTAGCGGTACTTGAGGCGGACGTTCTCGTCGACGTCGTCTTCCGACGACACGACGAACGGCGGCGTCTCCGATTTGTTGAGGATTTCCAGCGTCTTCACCGGCACTTCGACCGCCCCGGTGACGAGCTTCGGATTCACGGTTCCCTCGGGCCGGAGCCGCACGCGCCCGTGCACGCGGACGACGAACTCGCTGCGCAGCGTTTCAGCCGCTTTGAACGTCGCGGCGTCGGCCGGATCGAACGTGATCTGCGTGATCCCGTCGCGGTCGCGCAGATCGATGAAGATCAAGCCGCCGTGGTCGCGGCGGCGGTGCACCCAGCCGGAGAGTTCGACGTCTTTGTCAACGTCGTTCGCGCTCAGCGCTCCGCAGGAAACGCGCGCAAATTCAGGATGGGTCACGTAATGCCGCCTTGATACCGGTGAGATAGTGATATTGGAAAGACAGGGTGCGCAAGAAACCCGGCGCCTTCGCACCGTCGTCGATGCGGCGCCGCAGCGTCGGAATCCGATCGATGAGGTCGTGCAGCGCCAGCGACACGGGCGTCATGCCCAAGCGCAAGCGCACGTCGAACGTCGGATGCTTGCGGAAGAAGCGCACCGTCGAGCGGCCGGCGAGTTCCATGCGGCCTTGCTGTTCGTCGAACGGTACCGGATGCCAATGGTAGTTGACCGCCTCGGCCGCGTATTCGATCGAGATGCCGGCGTGCTGCAAACGGTAGCCGAGCTCGAGATCCTCGTGGCCGTAACCGGTGAACGCTTCATCGAAGCGTCCGACGCGGTCGAGATCCTCGCGCCGGACCGAGCAATTGCCGGTCATGAAATAGAGCCAGGTCAGGTGCTTGCGCCCGGGCGGGTGCAACGGATCGCGCGCCGCGGCGTTGCTGCTCTTGCGCAGGTACTCATCGTAGGAATCGACCTGAATCTCGCAGCCGATCACCGCGCGCCCGGGGCCCTTGGCGTGCCGCGCCAAGTGGCGTGAGAGCAGGTCTGGTGATGCGATGATGTCGGCGTCGGTGAAGAACACGATCGGTGCGCGCGCCGCAGCGATCCCGGCGTTGCGCGCGCCCGCGCGGCCGGTATAGGGTCCCGGCAAATGGCGGACGTTGGGCGACGAGCGCGCGATTTCGGCGAGATATTCCGCCGTGCCGTCGTTCGACTGCGAATCGGCGACGATCACCTCGAAGGCGTCGGGACGCAGATCTTGCGCCACTAGCGCCGGGATGACGTAGCGGAGCGTGTCGATGCGATTGTACGTCGGAACGACGACGGAAATGTGCAGCTGATCGGTCATAGTAAACGTGCCACCGCCGCGACGATCTCGGCGCGTGAGGCCGCTAGGGCTTCCGGCGCATCGGTCGGGGGTTTGCGTAAGACCGCGTTCGGCACGCGATACGGCGACCATTCCTGAGAGTTCAGCCAAAAGTAGGTATGTTCGAACAGGACGATCGTCGGCCGTTTCACGGCGCTCGCGACGTGGGTGGCCCCGGTATCGATCGTGACGATGCAAGCGGCACGCTCGAAGGCCGCCGCCCACTGCCCGAAGGTGAGTCCGCCGGCCACCCGGTCGACGATCCCGGCCGAGCGTACGGCGTCGGCCAAGTCGACCGCGTCCGCCCCGTAGGTGGCCACCAGCGGCCGGCCCAGCAGACGCAGCTGCCGGAGGAGCTCGAGCAGGCTCGCGGTCGTGCTGCCATGCTCGGTCCAGCGCCGGCCGAGGTGGATGACGATCGGATCGAGCGGAAAATCGGCCACCGCCGCGCGGTCGTCATCGCTGATCATCACGCGCAGGTCGGGGACGATTTCGGTTGCACCGGCACGCTGCGCGAGCGCGAGCACTTGATTGACCTCGTGCATGACGAACAGGTGCGGATCGCGTTCGCACGTCGCCGGATCGGCGTTGCTGATCAAGCAATCGGTCAGCCAGCGCCGCGCGATGAGCCGCGTCAGGTAACGGCGCTCGTAGGTGTAGCCGATGCGGCGCGGGGCGCGCGTGGCCGCGACCAGCCGCATGTCGGCGGCGTTGGGCGCGAGCGCGACGGCGAGATCGACGCCGGCAAAACGCGCCCCGAACGCCTGCGGCTTCATACCCGGCGGTAAACATTCGACCGCGTCGACGTCGGGGCTATTCGCGACGACGACCGCGTTGTATTCGCTGCACGCGATCGTGATGTGCGCGTCCGGGAACGCGCGGCGAAACGTGGCGATCGCCGGCGTGGAAAGAATCAAGTCGCCCACACGATCCAGCCGCGAAAGCAAGATTTTCAAGGGAGTAGTTTTGACGCTGCTTCGGCCGTCGCGAGTTCGTCGTAGTAGGCGTCGGCGGCGAGGATCTGCGCGGCCAGCAGTTGCGGCGGCGAGAGACGTCCCGTTGCGTTGCCGAGCGGCGCCAAGACGCGCGCAATGCCGCTGCGATGCAACAGCGAGCCGAGCGCGCGCTGCGGCGGCGTCGCACCGATCGCGAGGTCGACGCGCCAGTGCGGATGTTTTGCGCGCAGCTGCACGGCCGTGCGCGCCTGCGCGCGCACTTGACGGACCATGCCGCCCACGTTCGTTCCGGCCGGTCGCGGCTTGTGATGAAAGGCCACGGCGAAGCGGTTGAAGACCGCGCGTGTGCCGATCGCGCGCAAACGCATCCCGAGTTCGATGTCTTCCCAGCCGTACTCGGTGAACGACTCGTCGAACCGGCCGCCCACGCGGTCGAGGCGCGCGCGCCGCAGCGAGACGTTGCTCGTCCAAAAATAATTGCCGCTGTAATTCGCGGGCGTCCACACCGGCACCGGAAGGTCGTCGAAGCTCTCGGTGTTGATCACCGCGCCGCGCACGATCACGTCGCCGTAACGGTCGTCGCTCGCGAGATGTTCGGCCGCGAATACCGGCGTCGGCAGCACGTCGTCGTCGATGAACGCGATGCGCTCGCCGGTCGCCCGCGCGATGCCCGCATTGCGGCCCTTGGCGAGTCCTGAGTTCGGCTGCTCGATCACGGAGAACGCGCAGCGGGCCAGCGGACGCACGCGTTCGATCACCGCGCTCGTGTCGTCGGGCGAACCATCGTTGACCAGCACCACTTCGTAGGCGTCGTCGGGCACGGTTTGATCGAACAGCGCTTCGAGCACGCGCTCCAGCAGACGCGCGCGGTTGTAGGTGCAGAGTTGGATCGTCAAGCGCGGCATCTCAGACGGCCTCGCGTTCGGTGATCGCCGTCTGCAGCCCGTCGAGCGCGCGCACGATGCCCGCGATGTCGAGATGCCGCACGCAAGCGAAGTCGGGACACGTTTCCTTGCGGTGTCCGGGCGGGCATGGGTAGACCGCGCGCACCACCGCCGTGTGCGAACCGATCGGCGCCCAGCGGTCCGGCTCGTCGGACTGCAACGCGAAGATGCCGACGGTCGGGGCGCCGGTCGCGGCCGCCACGTGCATCGGCCCTGAATCCATCGCCACGACGTACCGCGCGCGCTCCGCCAGCGCCGCGTAGGTGCCGATCGCCGTGGCGCCCGCAACGGAGATCGCGCCGGCACCGCGCGCGACGGCGTCGGCGACGGCGGCGTCCCCCGCGGTACCCGTCACCAGCAACGGAATCGGATCGCGCGCGCGCAAGGCCTGCGCGAGTTCGATGAACCCGGCCGACGGCCAGCGCTCGCGTTGCGCCGAGAGCCCGCGCGAGGGATGGAGCAGCGCAAACGGACCGGTAACGTTGCGCTCGGCGAGCAGTGCGCCGGCGGCCGAACGATCGTCGCCGGTCGGCACGAACGCCGGCTGCGCGACCGGATCGTCGCAGCCGATCGCGCGCGCGTAGTCGAGCAGAATCTGCGTCCAGTGCGAGGTGCGATCGCCGCGCTCGCTGCGCACGGTGACGCGCTTGGTGAACAGCGGCGAATACAAGCGCCGCGCTTGGCCCACGCGCACCGGAATCCGCGCCAGTGCGGGCACGGCCGCCGTGGTGAACGTCGCCCACGTCACGATCGCCGCCGCGTATCCGGCCGCGCGCAGATCTTCAGCCGTCGGGACGGGCGATGCGAGCACGTGCACGCGGTCGATCGCCGGATCGTGTTCGGCGACGGCACGATGCGCGGGCAGCACGAGCGCGTCGACGTGCGCGAAGCGCGAGCGCAGGGCGTGTGCGACGACGCCGGCCAGCAGCGTGTCGCCGATGCCGCCGCCCGCCGCGACGAGCAGCGCGCGATCAGAGGCCATCGAGCGCCTGCGCGATCAGCGTTTCGGGTGCGCGCGCGAGCTCGCTCGCGCGCACGACGATGTTCGAGCTCGCCCACGGCCGCCAGCGTCGCGTCTGGGCATCGAAACCGGCGTCGGGAAACACGTCGACGACCGGCACGCCGATCATGCCGGCGAGGTGCGCGGCGCCGGTGTCGGTGCTCACCAACGCGCCCGCCGCGTCGACCGCCGCGATCCACGCGCGCGTCGTTGCGGGCGCTTCGACGGCAAGCGCCGGAAACTGCGTGCCCATCGCATCGCGTTCGCCCGGCGCCGCGATGAAGCGCGCGCCGCGTTCGCTCAAACTCGCCATCAGCCGCGCCAGCGCGGCACCCGCGATGCCGAGCGCGTTCCACTTCGCACCGAGCTGCACGAGCAATCCGCGCCGCTCGGGCAGCGCCGCATCGCCCACGATCAGCGGGCGCAAGCGCGTCGCGTCGCGTTCCGGCGGCTCCGTGACGAGGCCGGCGCCGAGCCGCAGCATGATCTCCGCTTCGTGCGCATCGCTGCCGCGCACGGTCGCCGCACGTCCGATCGCGCGCGTCACGCGGCGCTTGATCCAGGCCGACTTGAACGGCTTGGCCCAGCCGGTCGTGAAACCGATGCGCTGCGGAACGGGTGCCGCCAGCTCGTAGGCTTCGGGTTCTTCGCTCGCGATCAAGGCGACATCGTAGTGCCGCGCTGCGATCTCGGCATCGGCCCGCGCGCGCGAAGCGGGGGTCGAACCATGCCGCGGCCACGGGATGCGTTCGAGCACGTGGGTCGCCGCCGCGGTTTGCGGTGCGAAGATGCCGGCGTTGCGGTCGCTCAGCGCGATGCCCAATTCATGGCCGGCGTTACGCAGCGCCGCGATCAGCGGCGTGCACACCAGCGCATCACCGATGCCGTCGAGTCGCACGATGAGCACCCGGCTCACCGCAGCGCGCGTTCGAGCTCGTCCACGTACACGCCGTCGAGAACGAGTTCGCGCGCGACGCGCGCCAGCGGAGCCGGAACGCGATCGCTGGTCGCGATGCCGGCCAGCCATGCCTGCGCGCCGGGCGGCGAGAACACGCGCGAGCGCATGCGGTTGAGCGCGTAGGCGCCGGTCGCGAGCTTCGCGCGGCGCGAGGGATCCTTGCGCACGAACTTCGCCGCCATACGCGCTTTCTCGATCGTCTTTTCGAGCGCGGCGTCGAACGTCTCCGTCGCCGGCGGTTTGATGTGCCAGAGATATGCGTCCCACGCGAAGCGCCGGCGCACGTCGAAGTTGCGCAGGCGCACGCCCAGCTCGGTGTCTTCCCAACCGTACTTGTCGAACGATTCGTCGAACCCGCCGACCGCCTGCAACGCGCCGAGCGGCACCGACACATTGCAGGTGCAGAAGTACGCGTTCGAACCGTTGAGAAACGTCGGCACGGGCCGCACCTCGGCCGACGGCACGTTGATGATCGGACCGGTCACGACGTGCGGAAAGATCTGCGCGGCGTGCGCGCGCGCGTGGGCGGCGATGAAGTGCGGCGGCAGCACGACGTCGTCGTCGATGAATTGCACGATCTCGCCGGTCGCGACCGCGATGCCGGCGTTGCGCGCGAGCGCGCGGTTCGGCCGGGCCTCGAAGAGATAGGTCGCGCCGTTCCGCTCCGCGATCGCGCGCGTTCCGTCGGTCGAGCCGTTGTCGACGACGATCGCCTCAATCGCCGGCGCGCCGATCTGCGCGCGCAGCGATGTCAGCGCGCCGTCGAGTAACGCTGCGCGGTTGCGGGTGGCGATGATGACGCTGAATTTCATCCGCTGACGTCTTCGAGAAGCGCGTCGGCCATCCGCCCCGCGGCACCCCGGTGCGCCGCATACAGCGCGCGCAGATCGCTGCTCGCCGAAGTAAGCCACGCACGATCGGCATACCGCTCCGCGGCCACGTGCGCGATCCGCGACGGTAACTGCGTGCCGCGCAACTCGTGATCGATTTCGCGCTGGGCATCGATATTGGGCTGCGCGAAGTACGGAAAGCGTTTGGCCACCGCAACGACCGCGGCGCGCTTGACCGGCATCCCGATGAACGGCAGGCGGTCGATGTACTGAAACGGCCCGTTGATCACCACCAGTTCGGGCGCGTTCGACGGCGTGATCACGACGGCCGGGACACCGAGTGCCGCCAGTTCGATGACTTTCGTGCCGGGCAACGAGACGGCCAGCCGCGCGCTTTGCGCGGCGCGCATCGCCGCCTTGACCACGGCGAACCGTTCGCCCGCAACTTCGAGCGACGTACCGTCGGCGGCAAGCTTCGCGGGAATACCATAGGCGACGCGGCGTCCGCCGCGCGCGAGCGCCGCCGCCAGCGCCGCATCGGTGGTGAAAGGTGAGCGCGCGAAGGCGATCGGCACGCCGGGCAGCCGCCGGCGCAGTTGCAGCGCGGCCCGCACGAACATCGGAAAGATCTCCTCGACTTCGTGTTTGCGCGAGCCGGGAAAGAAGATCACGCCGTCGCGCGCCGCATCCGCGTCAGCTGCACCGCCGAAGTCGCCGGCCGCCTCACCGAAAGCGCCGTCGATGGCGAGATTGCCGACCACGCTGATCTTCGCGCCCGGGATGCCCCAGCCCAGCAGCTGCTGGCGGTTGCTCTCATCGACCGCGAACACGCGCGCGAAGCGCTCGACGTATTTCTTGCGCGAAAATTTATACGCGGTCGCCGTTCCGCCGAGGCGATCGTGCACGCGCGCGGCGTGCATCAGATCGCCGCCGAGATACTGCACGCGATCGGCATGGGGCGGCAATCCCTCGAGGCCGCGGCCGAGTGCGAAGCGCAGGTACTCGCCGGGCGTGTACACCGTCGCTTGCGGGAAGAGCCCGCGCGCATACGCTGCTTCCTGACCCGTCGCGTAGTCGTCGGGAACGCAAAAGATGCGCACGTCGAGCGCCGGGTCGCGCGCGTAGAGCGCGGTCAGCAACGGCCGCACCCAACCCGCGAACTCGCCCGGGCCGTTGGCGGTGAGCGCGAGGATCATGGCCGCGAACGGATCGTCGCGACGAGATCGGTCGTGCTCTTTCCGTCCAGGTGCGGCGCCAAGGCCACGCGCCCGCCGTTCGCTTCGACGACGTCGCGTTCGGGCAGATCTTCGACGCGGTACTGCGCGCTCTTCACGTGCACGTCGGGTTTGAGCGCCGCCAGCAATTCAACCGGAGTCGATTCATCGAACCCCACCACCGCATCGACGCTGCGCAGCGCGGCGAGCACGGCCGCCCGTCCGTCGAACGGCACGTACGGCCGCTGTGGTCCCTTGAGACCGCAGACCGACGCGTCGCCGTTGAGGCCCACGATCAGCGCGTCGCCTTGCGCGCGCGCCCACGCGAGATACTGCGTGTGTCCGCTGTGAATCACGTCGAAGCAGCCGTTGGTGAAG
>Ga0182014_10002294_pt1 | contig 24182 bp, 24 predicted proteins | sample 612S2DmetaG_FD_120489 | JGI IMG/M metagenome (GOLD analysis project Ga0182014, IMG submission 120489) | Permafrost microbial communities from Stordalen Mire, Sweden - 612S2D metaG | ecosystem: Environmental > Terrestrial > Soil > Wetlands > Permafrost | place: Sweden: Stordalen | collected...
AACATGTCGCTGGTCATGTCGATCTCGCAAGACATCGTCGTGCTGGATGCCGGTCGCGTGATCGCGCGCGGCACGCCGGCCGCGGTTCAAGCCGACGAGCGCGTGATCGAAGCCTATGTCGGCCGCGCGACGGATACGGTGGCAAGCTGATGGCCAACATGCTCGATATCAAGAGCCTCTCGGCCGGCTACGGTGCGGCCGTGGTCTTGCACGGCGTCTCGCTGCACGTTGCCGAGGGCGAAATGGTCGCGCTCGTCGGCGCGAACGGCGCCGGCAAGACGACCTTGCTGAAGACGATCTCCGGGTTGCTGACGCCGCGCGCAGGCAGTGCGGAGCTGGCCGGCAAGCCGCTCTCCGGCCTCTCGTCGGTCGCGCGCGTGCAACTGGGCCTCGCACACGTGCCCGAAGGCCGCCAGATCTTCGGCGACCTCAGCGTGGCCGAGAACCTCGAGATCGGCGCGTACACGCAACTGGGCGGGCTCTCGCGCGACGAACTCGCCGCCCGCGCCGCGGACGTCTACCGGACGTTCCCGATCCTCAAGGAGCGCGAGCACTTGCCGGCCGGCGGCCTCTCGGGCGGCCAGCAGCAGATGCTTGCGATCGGCCGCGGCCTCATGCTCAAGCCGAAGCTGCTGCTGCTCGACGAGCCCTCGCTCGGCCTCTCGCCGATCCTCGTCACGGAAATCTTCCGCATCCTCGCGACGTTGCGCGAAACGGGCTGCTCGATTCTGCTCTCCGAACAGAACGCGCGCCTGAGCCTCGCGATCGCCGATCGCGGCTACGTGATCGAGACCGGGAAGATCGTGCGTGAAGGCACCGGCGCGGAACTGCTCGCCAGCTCCGACATCATGGAACGCTACCTCGGCGTCGGTACGTCGTCGATCGACCTCGAGAACGATCCCGCCAAAGACGAGCTCACGCGCAAGCTGCGCGATATCGTCGGCACGCCGGCCTAGCGTGCCGGCGACGCTCTGGCTCGAGCTGCTGGGCGCCGAAGTGCGCTTTTACGATGCAGCCGGCATTCGCACGCGCAGCATCCAGGCCGGCAGCGGGATGCCGATCATCATGTTGCACGGCGGCGGCGGTCACGCGGAAGCGTTCGCGCGCAACATCATCCCGCTCTCCGATGAGTTCGACGCGCGCGCGATCGACTATTACGGTCACGGCCTCACCGATTCGAGCGATCTGCCGGCGACGATGCCGACGTTCGTCAAGCACCTCATCGACTACATGGACGCGGCGGGCATCGAACGCGCGCACCTGATCGGCGAGTCGCTCGGCGGTTCGATCGCGTTCTGGACGGCCGTCTATCATCCCGAACGCGTCGGCAAGATCATCTACACGGTCGGCGCGCATCTCAGCGTTCCGGTCGATGAGGAAACGCAGAAGAAGACCGACGCCGGCCTCGGCGAGTTCAGACGGCTGACGCGTCAGTTCGTGGCGAATCCGAGCCGTGAGAACGTGCGCGAACGTCTCGGCTGGCTCTTCCACAAACCGGACCGCGACATCACCGAAGAGCTGATCGATCTGCGCTGGGCGCTCTATCAGCTTTCCGTCGGCAAAGCGGGTAACGCCGGCGAAGGCCGCGATCCCGAGCACCAACTCACGCCGGAAAATCTCGCGCGCATCAAAGCGCCGATGCTGTTCCTGTGGACCGACCACAACCCCTCACAGCAAGTTGCCACCGCGCAAAAGGCGATGAGCTACGTCGCCGACGCGGGTTGGGCCCTCATGGAAGATTCCGGCCACTGGCCCCAATGGGAACACCCCGAAACCTTCAACACGATCGTCCGCACGTATCTGCAAAGCTGAACGCGGCGCGCTAAAAAAAGGTCGTTAGGCCCTTCGCCTGCAGGACGGCCTGGTCGAGGTAGATCGTGCGGTGGGCGACTTGCAGGGTGTCGCTGCGCCGGAGTATGTCGGTGCGTTTGCCGACGAAGAAGTTGATGTCGTTGTCTTGCCGGTTTTGCGAGACGATGAAGCGGCAGTGGACGGTCATTTCCGCGCCGCGGATCTCGGCGATGTTGACGTTGGTGATGAGGTGCGAGGTGCGCGAACGCGGCTCTTCGGCCCAGTGATCGCCGCCCTCGATTTGCTGGACACGTTTGGCGAGGTCGTCCTTGCCTTCATCGAACCAGTTCGCATCGGTGCGCTCGCGCGTGTACTCGGCTTCGGGCCGGTCGAACGCCACGTTGCGCGCGATCGGCATATAGTAGCGCGCATCGTCGGCGAAGAGGTCCAGCCATTCGGTGAAGCGGCGGTCGTCGAGCAGTTCCGCTTCGCGGGTGTAAAACGCCTCGACTTCGCGCTGCAGCAGCAACTGCGCAAGTCCGGCCTCGTAGGCGTTCGGTGCGACACTCATGCGGGTTCGGTTTCCTTCGGAGCCCGAACCCACCTCGGCTTCGCCTCGTCAATCTGGATGGGGAGCAAAAGCGTACCTATCATGCCGACATCAACTCGTTCCAGCGCGTGTAGAACGAGCGCTGGTTGTGTTCCGACACGCCGGCCGTCACCATCGTGTCGGCGCCGAGCCACGCTTCGGGCCACGCGCGATGCGCTTCGTTGATATTGAGCTGGAAGTTGAACGGAAACTTGCGCGCGGTGACGCCGCTCGTGCCGCGCTGCGCGGCGCTCCAATTCTCCATGTCGTCCTGCTCGGTCATGCCGGCCGGTCCGCCGTAGCGCAGGTAGAAGTGGCGCAGCGTATCCTTGACGATTTGCGGCGCTTCGCGCGGAACGAAGAGCCAGCGCCATACTTCGGTTTCCGCCGCGCTCACGGGAACCCAGATGCCGATCGTCGTGCGTCCGCCCGTATTGTAGTGCATGTTCGGGAACACCACGCCACCGCGGGTGATCAGCCGGGCGCGATCGCCTAAGCGCTTCTGCCGTTTATCGTGTGCGGCGCGGAAGTACGCATCGACCTCGGGTTCGTCGCCCCACATCGATTGGTAGTCCGTCAGCGCCTCGTAGAGGTTCGCGCGCACGGTATGTCCGCCGGGATGCGCGATGTTCAAAAACTTGAACGGCGTTTGGATCGCAGCCAGCGGATGGCGCGACGCCTTGCCGCTCAGACTGATCTTGAGCCGGTCGACCGAACGGTGGCTGTAGTTGTGATAGTGGTCGCCGGTGAAATTCTCGGCGCCGAACTTCCAGTTGCACGGCATCCGCCACTTGACGATGCCGCCGATCACTTCGTAGCCGTCGTCTTCGCCGTCGGGACTTTGCATCAGGTCCCGGACGTAGTAGGCCATGTCGCCGAGGAACGTTTCGAAATCCGGCGCGGTCTCATCGAACGACGCCCAGATCGAACCGTAGAAGATCGCGACGCGCGCTTTTATCAAGCCCCACTGCGAGCGGTCGAGTTCGCCGTGATACGCTTCGTTCAAGCGCGGCACGCCGGTGAGCGCGCCGTCGAGATCGAACGACCAGGCGTGATACGAACAGGTGAACGCGCTCGCGTTGCCGGCATCGTAGCGGCACACGGGCATGCCGCGGTGACGGCAGCTATTCAGCAGCACGTTGATGCCGCCGCCGCGCTCGCGCGCAACGATCACGGACTCTTGACCCACGCGCGAGAGCACGTAATCCCCGTCGGCGGCGAGCTGGCTCGTGTGGCCGACGAACGCCCAGGACGGTGCGAAGACACGCTCGAGTTCTTGCGCGAAAATCGTCTCGCTGGAGAAGATCTCGCGGCTTACCATTCCCTCGGCTGGGTTGGCCGCCGTGGCGTCTGCCGTGTCGCGAAGTCTCATCCTGGTGGCCTTCCGTGGAGGGGTGAAATAATATTATGGTAATATAGCATTATTGGCAAGGCTCGAAGGGGGCTCACATGATCGCTTGTCTTTCCGCGAACGGCCAGAATCTGTGTTTTGGTGAGGAGCCGCCCACCCGGTTGCTGGTCGCGACGATCCGCGGCATCAACTTGCTGGAACGTGCGAACGCCGATGCGGCGTGGACCGATCGCGGGCGTACCCTCGACGGCCATCACTGTGGTTCGATCATGATCGAACCGAAGCGCGGCGGTATTTTCGCCGGCATGCACGACGGCGGTTTGTATTTCAGCGCCGACAACGGCGAAACGTGGGAACTGCGCACCAACGGTCTGACGATCGAGCACGCGTTCTCACTCGCCTATGCGCATCACGGCGACGACGTCGTGCTGTACGTTGGGACGGAGCCCGCGTCGATCTTCCGCAGCGACGACTACGGGTTGTCGTGGCGGGAGCTGGCCGGTATCAAGGGCGCGCCCGGTTGCGAGAAATGGGTCTTCCCCGCGCCGCCGCACTTGCCGCACACGAAGACGATCACGGTCGACAGACGCAATCCCAACGTCGTCTATGCCGGCGTCGAACAAGGCGCGATGTTCAAGACGACCGACGGCGGTGCGACGTGGCGCGAGATCGATGATTTCTCGAAGCCCACCGACTGGACGTATCGCGACGTCCATTTGCTCACCGTGCATCCCGATGACTCGAACGAGCTCTTTCTCACTACCGGCATGGGAATCTACCACAGCCTCGATGCGGGCGAAACCTGGAAGCTCGAGATCGACAACAGTTTCCGGATCGGTTACCCCGATCATTTCATCATCTCGCCGCTGGATACGAACACGATCTTCGTTGCCGGCGCGTCGAAAGATCCGGGCCAGTGGCGCACCACCCACCACGCCGACGGCACGATCATGAAGAGCCGCGATCGCGGTTTGAACTGGACTGATTCGAGCGTTGGTTTTCCGGCCGACCGCCGGCCGAACATCGAAGCGATGAGCATGGCTGCCTATCCGGGCGGGTTCACGCTCTACGCGGGAACGACCGACGGCGTCGTGTTCGCCAGCGACGATTCGGCCGAACACTGGCAGCAAATCGCGGGCGATCTGGCACCGGTTTCCAAGGGGCGCCACTACCGCAACCTGCAACCCGCCTAGGCCCCGCGGGGGTTGGGCGCTTCGTGAACGTTTCAGAGACCCCGCCGACCCTCGAACAGACCGTCGAGCTCAAGATGAAGCGCGCCATCGACGAGCACGCGCTGCGCGCGCTCTTCACCGAAGCGCGCACCGCGAACGGCTTTCTCGACGCGCCCGTGTCGCGCGATTTGCTCGAACGTGCGGTGGAGATCGCCGAACTCGGACCGACCAGCGCCAACGCGCTGCCGGTGCGGTACGTGTTCGTGAGCTCGCCCGAGGCCAAAGAACGGCTGAAACCGTGCGTCGGACCATCCAATCTCGCGAAGACGATGGCGGCTCCGGCTACAGCGATCGTCGCCGCCGATCTGAAGTTCTACGAGAACTTCGTGCGCACGTTTCCGACGCGCCCGGAGATGGCGAACAACTTCGCGGGTCCGGACAAAGCCGAGATCGCCAAGGCGTTTGCGCGCGACAACGCGCTCTTACAGATGGGCTATTTCATCCTAGCCGCGCGCGGCCTCGGGCTCGATTGCGGGCCAATGGCCGGGTTCGACCGCGTAAAAACGGACGCCGAGTTCTTCCCCGACGGCCGCTTCATCTCGCTCTATCTGATCAACATCGGCTACGGCGACGACACGAAATTCTTCCCGCGCCTGCCGCGTCTCGAACCCGCCGAAATCGCCCAGTTCCTTTAACCCGGTTTGTAGATCAGTTCGTCGGCCGGGAATGAGGCGCTGAGTCCGCCGTAGCGGGCGACGAGATCGATCACCGGCTGCATGTCGGATTTGACGAAGCGCGGCGCGTAGTCCACGCGCAGCATCGTCGCGGCAACGGCCGGATCCATCTTGCTGTACTTGGCGAGGATCTGGCCGCTCTGGGGTTTGTGGGTGTTGGCCCAGAGCGCGGTGCGGGCGATGGCTTGGGCGAAACGGCCGGCGAGGGCGGGATGCGCCGCCGCCCACTGCGTGGTCGAAAACCAGCAGCCGATGATGTAGCGCGAACCGATCGCATCGTAGGCATCGGCGAGGATGCGCGCGGCGGGCTTCGCCTGCGCGATGAACGGATCGGCGACAATCGCTGCATCGATGCGGTTGGTGCCCAACGCCTCGACGATCTGCGGGAACGTCATCTCGACGAACTTGACGGTGGTGGAATCGCCGCCGTTTTTGTCGATCCATAATTCCGGTGCGTACTGCGTGATCGTCTTGAGGCCGTTGACGGCGAGCGTCTTACCGTTGAGGTCGCGCGCGGTTTTGGCCGGTGAGTCCTTCGGCACCATCAGCACCGACGTCGGAATGCTCGCCGTGTAGAGGCTGCCCGGCGCGAGCAGGGTGACCGGAACGTTGTGTTTGTAGGCGACCGCGATCGAGATCAGGTTCGAAAAGCCGACGTCGACCGCACCCGAAGCAACGGCCGCCAGAATCGCCGCGCCGCTCGGGATCGAATCGACCGTCGCGTCGATGCCGGCATCGCGGAAGTAGCCGAGGTCGTAGGCGTAATACGCTTCGGCGCCGGCGTCGAGCGGAATCGACGCGATGTGTAAGGGGTCGTTCGCGAGCGCGGCAAGCGGCGTTGCGGCGGCCGCGATGCCGGCTCCGAGGCCGGCCAGTGCGTTGCGACGGTTCATGCTTTGAGGCTCCTTAGTGCGGCCGCAACGCGGTCCGGGGTGAACGGGACTTCGCGCAAACGAAGCCCGGTTGCATCGTGAATGGCGTTGCCGATGGCCGGCGCGATCACGACCGTGGTCGCTTCACCGGCGCCCAGCACCGGTTCGTGCGGCCGGTTGACGAGCACGATCGTTACGTCGGGAACTTCGCTGAAGCGGACGATCGGATAGCTGTGCCAATCGAGGCTCGTGACGCCGCTGGTGTTGAACGCCACGGCTTCTTTGAGCGTCCGGCTCGTTGCCTGGATGGCGTTGCCTTCGATCTGGTTGCGCAGACCGTTCGGGTTGACGATCAACCCGCAATCGTGCGCGATCGCCAAGCGCTCGACGCGCACGTTCCCAGTAGTGCGGTCGACGACGACGTCGGCGATAACGGCAACGTACGCTTCGGTGTTTTCGTAGCGCACGAACGAGAGCCCGCGACCGCGCGCGAGGCATTCCGATCCGCTCACCCCGGCAGCGGAGGGCCGGGCTTGCCAGGAGCCGAGTTTTTCGATTGCGGCGAGCAGGTCGAGCGCGCGCGCGTCGTTGGCAAGATGCGCGCGGCGAAACGCCAGCGGATCGGTCTTGGCGGCCGTTGCCAACTCGTCCATGAACGATTCGTTAGCGAACGTGTTCTGCGTTCCGCCGAGGCCGCGCATGGCCGATGAGTGCAGCACGCCGTCGAGCAGGTTGTGCATCGTCACGCGGTAGTTGGGAATCTGGTAGTTGACCTTCGCATCGCGATCGCCGCCGACGAACGCGTTCTTCGGGGTCGGAATGTTGAGCAGCTTGCCGGCGAGCAGGTTGCCGGCTTCGCCTTGCGGGCGGGCCGAGTGCGAGGGCGACCACACGTCGCTGCGCCACGCGCTGATGCGCTGCTGCGTTGCGTCGAGAACGGCGCTCTGCGTGATGACCATCGCCGGACCCTTCGGATCCCAGCCATGCTCCTGGTCGCGCATCCACTGCACGCGCACGGGTGAGCCGACGGCTTGCGAGAGCAGCGCCGCGTCGGCGGCGGCATCGTCCGATCCGTTGTGGCCGTAACAGCCCGAACCTTCGGCGTATTTCACTTCCACCGCGTTGTTCGGCAACCCGAGCAGCATCGCGAGCGCGGAGCGCAATAAGAAGATGCCCTGCGTCGACGACCAGACCGTCGCCTTGCCGTCGCGCACGTCGGCGATCCCGCATGAGGGCCCGATCGAACCGTGCGTCTGGTACGGCCACACGTAGGTCGCGGTGAGCGCGTTGCTATCGAGTGCGGCGACGCTGCCGGTATCGACGACGGCCTTCTCGTTGACCAGCGGGACGGCACGCACCGCGGCGGCGAGATCGGTCACCGGCGCGAGCCCGCCGCCGCTCCAGGTCACTTTGAGTTTCCGCATCGCTCGGATCGCGGTCCACTCATCCGGCGCGACGATGCCGAGAAACGCGTCGCGTTTCACGACGCGCACGCCGTTCAATCCGCCGAGTGAGGATTCGTCGACGCTCACGAGCTTCGCGCCGATCGGCACGGGCCGGATGACGCGCCCGTGCAACATCCCGGGCACCCGCACGTTCTGCAGATAATCGAACGAGCCGAAGACTTTGGCCGGGAGATCGACGCGTGCGATCGGTTTTCCGACCACGCGATACGCGTCGGGATCCTTGACTTTGGTGGCCTTCGCGATCGTGCGATGGATGGCGCGGCCGCCGGCGAGTTCAGCGTAGCTCGCGCGCCGGGTCTCACCTGCGACGCGTACTTCGCCGCCGGCCGTAACGAGACGGTCGGTGCCGACGCCGAAATGCGCCGCCGCGAGATCCAGAACGGCGAGCCGTGCTTCGGCGGCAGCTTGGCGTACCGGAATCGCACCGGCGCTCAGCGATGCGCTGCCGGCGGTATAGCCTTGATCGGGCGTGGTGCTGGTATCGGCGGCGGCGACCGTAACGCTCGCGAACGGCACGTCGAGTTCGTCGGCAACGATTTGCGCGATAGCCGTTTGGATGCCCGTGCCGAGCTCGACTTTACCGAAGTGCACCGTCACCGTTCCGGAGCGGTTGATGGCGAGCCAATTATCGACGGTGTCGGGCACCGTTGCGCCGCCGACCGGATTCGTCTCGGGAACCGACGGCCCGGCCGGTTTCGTGGGCGAACTCTGGGCAAAGGCGATGCGCGGCATGCTGAACGCGATCACGATGCCGCCGCTGCGGGCGAGGAAGCTGCTGCGTACCGGCATCAGACGCGCTCCCCGGCGGCGCTCTTCACGGCGCGCACGATGCGCAGATGCGAGCCGCAGCGGCAGAGGTTGCCGTCGAGCGCTTGGCGGATCTGCGCGTCGCTCGGGTGGGGATGTTCGGCCAACAGCGCGGCCGAGGCCACGACCATGCCGGCGGTACAGTACCCGCATTGGGCTGCTTGCTCGGCAACGAACGCGCGCTGCACGGGGTGCGGGTGCGCGGGCGTGCCCAGGCCCTCGACGGTGGTGACCGGCGCATCCACCGCCGCCACCGGCACCACGCACGAGCGCAGGGCACGTCCCTTCACCATGACCGTGCACGCGCCGCACTGTCCGAGGCCGCAGCCGAATTTGGGGCCGTTCAACTCGAGTTCGTCGCGCAGGACGTAGAGCAACGGCGTATCAGGGGTTGCGCGCACGTCGTGCGCACGGCCGTTCACGGTGATTCTGATACTCAACTCATGCTCCAGGGACCGGAAGAAAGCTTCAGCCCGATATTAGCCCATCTCGCCCCCGTGAGCCTCTGCCGGCTCGTCGCGGGATGGTGCAACGTCTATAGGCGAAAAGGGGTCGAAGGGCCGGGGGAAAACTCCCTCCGGTCCACTTCGGTGGACGCCGTGGCTCGGTAGCTCAGTGGTAGAGCGGGGGACTCATAAGCCCTAGGTCGTAGGTTCAAATCCTACCCGAGTCAATTTTCTCGAGGTACCCTTATGTCGACGATCCCCTGCGATTTCTGCCCGCACCCGGTTGACCGGGCGCAAATGGAAGAAATCGAAATCTCACACTACGTTCCGGACAGTTCGGGGGACGATTTAGCCTACGCACGCACCTATTTCTTCGGCCATCCCGATTGCGTGCGCAAGTTCTATCGCGGCCTCGTCGATCACAAACTCGATTTGTTCAAGCACATCCCAACGTCGGCGCCCGCGCAAGGCCCCGAGGATAAAGGCGTAGCGTAGGCAATAACTTTGCGGCTCGGTCCCTGGGAAACACTCCGCGTAGGAAATCGCGAGGGACCGAACGCGATGGATTCGCTTGAAGCGAATTCACGCTCCCGTGGCACAATTGGATAGCGCGTCGCCCTCCGAAGGCGAAGGTTGCCCGTTCGAGCCGGGCCGGGAGCACCATTTTACCGCCGATGACGAGTCGGGCATTCGCACGGCGATGATGTGCGCGGAACGCGCGGCGGCGGCCGGCGACGTTCCGATCGGCGCGTTGCTGCACGTCGACGGCTGGATGTTCGAAGGCTGGAACGAGAAAGAAGCGCGGCCGGATCCGACGGCGCACGCGGAGATGATCGTGCTGGCGCAAGCCGCGCGCGTTCTGGGGCGCTGGCGCATCGGCGGCACGCTCTACGTGACCAAGGAACCCTGCGCGATGTGTGCCGGTGCGATCGCCGCCGCGCGCATCGAACGCTTGGTGTTCGGCTGCTCCGATCCCAAAGGCGGGGCCGCCGGCGGCGTCATCGATCTGCTCGCTTCGCCGGTGCTCAATCACCGGGTGGCCGTCACCAGCGGCGTCCTCGCCGATGAGACCTCCGCACAGCTACGGGCGTTTTTCGCGGCCCGCCGCTAAATTTTAGGAAAGGGGGAGATTCGAACTCCCGGTCCCCGCAAAGGGACTCCTGATTTCGAGTCAGGTGCAATCGACCACTCTGCCACCTTTCCAAATGGTCGACTCCCCTGATTCGCAGCACCCGCCGTTGGGCCTTTTTATTTGAGGCGCGCGTCCTGCGGGGAGTCGGGAAAGGTAAACGTGCTATAGGTCGCTTCGGTCGTGAAGGTCGTCTGCCCGATGTGGAACGGCGCGAAGATCGTTGCGCGGTAGCTCGCGTGCGAGATGACCCAATGGTTCGCCACGATCGTGTAGTCGACCGCGAAATCGGCCGCGGTGCCCGAGTAAGCGACGCGCGTCGGCAGGTTGGTTGCCGTGTCGACGTACACGTCCTTCAGATAAAACGTCGAGCTGTTGTCGCGCGTGAGGGCCGGCAGCGGCTGCATCACGATGTGCGCGATGCGGCCGTTCGAGTCGGGTGCATATTGCGCGTAGTAGTTGCGCAACGTGGTCACGACGACCGTTACCTCGGGATTCGACGGCACGGGATCGCTGTAGCGCAGCGGCTGCGGTGGCAGGCCCGCACCGGGCGAGAGCATCGTCACTGCTGTGAGCGGGTTATGCTGGCGGATCGGATCGCCGAGGTGGAAGTCGAGCTTAAAATAGCTTAATGCGTCGAACGTCGGCGGAACCGGAAACGCGCCGCCCAGCTGATTCTGCCCCTGCGGAAGGTCCTGCAGTACGGCGAGATTGTCGCGCGTCCGCGTTTCGACCGCGCGCACGATCCGCCGCGATTGCTTGAGCCCCGGCACTTCCACGTCGACATCGACGCGATAGGCAATGTAGGGCGGCTGCTGCTGCCATGCGGCGAAGGCGGCGTTCGCAACCGAGCGGAACTCGGCGTCGGCCGTCAGCACGGGAGGGCGAGGCGAGGTGCAGAAGGGGTGATGCGCATGAGTTTCCGTTCGCGCGATTTCTCATCCTTCGCGATCGGCGATGCGGTGACGTTCTCCAAGACGATCGGCGAAGCGGATATCGTGCTCTTCGCCGGTGTGAGCGGCGACATGTATCCGCTCCACGTCGACGCGGAGTATGCCAAGACCACCCGCTTCGGACAACGCGTGGCCCACGGAATGCTCTCGGCGAGCTTGTTGTCGACCGTCAGCGGCCTGATGCTCGGCACGCCCGGCGGGATCTACGTCGAACAGACGATCAAGTTCCACCGCCCGGTGTTCATCGGCGACACGCTGACCGCGCGTTCGGAGCTCGTCGCGCTCGACCCGGAGAAACGTCGCCTGCACTGCGCGACGACCATCGTCAATCAGCACGGCGAGCTGGTGATCGACGGAACGTCGGTCTTGCAGAAAGACGCCGATTGAGCAAGGCGAAAAAAGCCGCGGGTCCGCTCGCGGTCGCGGCCCTCGGCGTCGTATTCGGCGACATCGGGACGAGCCCGCTCTACACGCTGCAAACCTGCTTCACGACCGTGCACGCCAAGGCGACGCTCGAAAACGCGCTCGGCATCGTCTCCCTGCTCGTCTGGACGCTCGTGCTCGTCGTCTGCATTAAATACGTGACGGTGCTGATGCGCATCGACCACGACGGTGAGGGCGGCATCCTGGCGCTCTTGGCGCGCGCCGAGCCGCCGAAAATCCTCGGCGTCCCGATGCGCGCCGATTGGCTCGTGTGGGTGGTGGTGCTCGGCGGCGCAATGATCATCGGCGACGGTATGATCACGCCGGCGATCTCGGTGATCTCCGCCGTCGAGGGCTTGAGCGTGGCGACGACCGCCGCACAGCCATATATCGTTCCGCTCGCGGCCGGCATTTTGCTCGGCCTCTTTGCCGTGCAGTTTCGCGGCACGCAGAAGGTCGGGACGGTCTTCGGGCCCGTGATGATCCTCTGGTTCACCGCGATCGGCATCGCGGGTTTGGTCGCGATCGTCGGTCACCCGGCCATTCTCGCCGCGCTCAACCCGGCCCACGCGTTCTGGTTCGTCACGCACCACGGCGTCTTCGGCTTCCTGATTTTCGGCGCGATCATTCTCGGCATGACCGGTGCGGAAGCGCTCTATGCCGACATGTCGCACTTCGGCCGCATTCCGATCACGCTCGCGTGGTACGTGTTCGTTCTGCCGGCGCTCGTTCTCAACTACGTCGGCCAAGGTGCCGTAATCGCAGCCGATCCGCGGACGCTCAGCAACCCGTTTTACGCTCTGGCACCGGGCTGGGAGCTGCTGCCGATGGTCGCTCTGGCGACGGCGGCAACGGTGATCGCTTCGCAATCGCTGATCTCGGGCGCGTTCACGCTGACCGAGCAAGCGATCGCGCTGAACCTCTTCCCGCGCGTGCGCGTCATTCATACCTCCGAGGACGAACGCGGACAAGTGTTCGTTCCGCTCGTCAACGCGCTGCTCGGCATCGTTTGCATCCTGCTCGTCGTGACGTTCCAGAGCAGCGCGCGGCTGGCAGCGATGTTCGGCCTCGCGGTGTCGGCAACCATGCTCGCGACCGACATCGTGTTCTACGTCGTCGCGACGCGCGTCTTGCACTGGAAGCCGATCGCCGTGCTCCCGTTCACGATCGTGTTCGGCGTGCTCGATGCAACGTTCTTCGGCGCCGGATTGCCGAAGTTCTTGGAGGGTGCGTGGGTGCCGCTCGTGGTCGCCGCGCTCATCGCGATCATGGCGATCACGTGGCTCACCGGGCGGCGTGCGGTCGCGCGCGCGCTGCACGCCGGTCAGAAGCCGGTCGAAGACTTCATCGTGGAGTATGGCAACTCGACCGAACCGCCGAAGGGCACCGTGGTCTTTCTCACCGGCGATCCCACCGGCGTTCCGTTCGTCGAGAACCACCGCTGGCTGGGCCCGCTGATTGCCGCCGAACGCCTCGTACTGCTGACGATCGCGCCGGAGCCGATCCCCTACGTTGCGGCCGCGAACCGCGTCACCATCGAGCGAACCACGAGCCGCTTCGTGCGCGTGCGCGCGATCTTCGGCTACATGGAACGTCCGACGCTGGCGCCGATCCTCAAGCAGTGCGAAATCGAGAGCCTCGACCTCGAGAAGCCCGAGACGTCGTTCGTTTATGCGAACCCGCTCATCGTGCGCGCGCAGCAGGACGCGCTGCCGCGCTGGCAACGCGCGCTCTTCGCGTGGCTGCAGCGCAACTCGCGTTCGCTCGCGACCGAACTCGAGATCCCGGCCAACCGGCGCGTCGAACTGAGCGTCGAAGCGGCGGTATAGTGTTGATCCTAATACGCGCGTTGACGACGTTCGGGTTCGCCGCGGCACTCGCGTGCGTTGCGACGCCGGCCGGCGCGCAAATCTTCCCGCCGCCCACACCGTCGCCGGCGCCGTCCGCGTCGCCGACCGCCTCGCCGGCTCCGACACCGCGTCCGGGAACCGTCGGCGTCGCCGCCGACGCGCACATTACGTTTATCTCGCAGAACACGAGCGGTTTCGGTCAACTCGGGTTACCCGAAGCCCCGAACTTCATTGCCGGAACCTCACCCGCCGCGCCGCTCTCGCCTTACGACACGTTTTCGAGCGCGCCGATGACTCCCGGCAATGCGGGTGAATCGGCGCTCTATGTGACGCCGACGTATTACGGCTCGTTTCTCAACGTCAGTGCAACGTTCGGTTTGGGTTACGTTACCGGCAGCACCACCAACGCCGCGTACTGGGGCGAGTCGCTGCTGCCGACGCTCAATCCGCATCTTGGTTCGCAAATGCTCGGTTACGGCGTCACGTTTCCGACCGCACCGGGTCAGGACGACGGCAACGCCTTTGTGGCCTCGGTGCTGAGCGGCACGATCGCGACCAAAGACGGCAGCCTGCGCTTGCGTGGCGGCTGGTTCGATCTCGTGCAAAGCGATAGCTTCGTGTTCGCGCAGCCGGCGTACCAGAGCGCGATTCCCTCGCTCGCGGTGTTGCCGGCCGAATCCGCCGGCAACGGACCGCCGAATGCCGATTGGTGGGTACTCGCCGGCGGCGTGTATCCGCTGCACGGCGTCGACCTCGTCGGCGCGCACGGCTTGGCAACGCTGGAATTGACCGATGCGGAGTTGCCGTCGCTACCAGGTTCTGCCGCGCGTTTGACGCAGGGCTCACTGGTCGTCGATCACGGTGAGGGGACGCGCTATTCGGTCGACGTTTCGCACGTGTCGACGGGCGGCGCGCTCGTGCCGACGACGATCATGTTCGCCAGCGGCACGCCGGTCCTCACGTCGCAAGGATTGCTGCCGTTCGGTACGATAGGCGGACAGCGCGAAACGATCTATGGGTTGCGGGCGGCGTTCCATTTGTTCGGGTTGGCCGACGGCCTCGTCGAGTACGGACACTCCGTGTACGACGCGAACGGCGTCGCTCTACCCGGTACGGGACAACCCGGCAATTACTATCACGCCGGCATCACGAAGACGGTGCGCCGCGCGACGGCCTCGTTCGATCTCTACCGCAACGATCCGTACTACGCGACCGCCATCTTACCGTATGGTGCGCCGGAGAACGTCTGGTCGGTGGCGTGGTCGTGGCCCGGACAATGGCTGAAATCCAACTATCAGCTCATCAACAACTATCCGGTGAACGTCGATCGCCAAGGCTATCGCATCAAGTACCAGCTCAACGGCGGTCCGCTTGAACTGCACGCGTCGTACGCGAACTTCGGGCAGATCGCACCGATCACGATCGCGAACGCGCAGCAAACCGGATTCGTCGACGGCTTCTTTCTCCCGCAAGCCGACAACGCCGCAACGCTCGGGCGCCAGAACCAGTACGCGTTGCGGGCGGTCTGGCACGCCAAAATCGCTGACCTTACGGTCGACTGGACCGAAGACGCGATCCGGCGCGGTGCCGACCCCGGACACGGGATCGACTTCGTTTCTTACGTCACGCCGGAATACACGCTCTACGCTTCGCGTTCGCTCAGCCCGTTTGCGCTGGTGTCGCTAGGCTACGCGCAATATTTCATGACCGGCGAGTTTGCCAGCCTCATCCAAAATGTCAACTTCGGTCAACGGGAAGCCTTCGCCGGCGCTGAGCTGCGTGAATCGCGCCGCAGTTCGACGCTGATCACCCTCCGGCGCTCGGCCTTTGCCGGCTATGCGACCGTACCGGGCCTGCCGCCGCCGGATTTCACCAGTACGCTGCTGATCGTCGAGCAGCGCTTCAAGCTCTAGCGGTCCCACCGCCCCATTTGCTTAGAATGCGACGTAATAGCGCAGCCCATAAACGCCCGTGAATGCTCCACGTTTCGGGCGCCGGTGACGGCGAGGCCGCAGGGGTGGGGAGGGGCGCAGCCGTTTGTGCTACGGCCGGTGACGCCGTTGCGAGGACAAGTATAACGATCGCGCACTTCATTACATGGCGCTCGGTTCGTCTGCCGATGACGAAAAACTGCCTTAAGAAACCATAACGAATCGAAGCTGTAGTGCCCGGGCACTACGCTCGATATGGCCGCCTTGCGCATCGTCGTCGCGGAAGACGACCTCGCGATTCGCGAATTGCTCGTCCACCATTTGACGCGCGAAGGATTTCGCTGCACGGAAACGGGCGACGGGCCCTCGACGCTGCGCGCCATCCGGGCCGGCGCGGACCTGCTGCTGCTCGACGTGGGGCTCCCCGTCGTCGACGGCTTCGATATCGTGCGCACGCTGCGCCGCGAAGGCCGCGGGCTGCCGGTCGTGATGGTCACCGCGCGCGGCGATGAGGTCGATCGCGTGATCGGGCTCGAGCTCGGCGCCGACGACTACGTGAGCAAACCGTTCTCGCCGCGCGAGCTGATCGCGCGGGTACGGGCGCTCGCGCGGCGCGGCGGCATCGTCGTGGATGCAGCGCCCGTGCTCTTGCGCTTCGATCGGCTCGAAGTCGACGAGGCCGCGCGCGAGGTGCGCGTCGACGGCGTCGATATCGCGCTCAAACCGCGCGAGTTTGCGTTGATGCTGCAACTGGCGAGCAATCCCGGCGTGGCCTTCTCGCGCGCCGCACTATTGCAAGCCGTGTGGGGCTTCGATTTCGACGGCGACGAGCGCACGGTCGACGTGCACGTACGGCGCTTGCGCGCCAAACTCGAAGACGAGGCTTCGCTTCCGCGATTGGTGCAGACGATTCACGGCTTCGGCTACAAGTTTGCGCGTTGCTGAACTCGATACCCGTCTCGCCGCGGGCACGGCCGATGGCGTGCCGCTGCTGGTCTTCCGCTTACCGGCACTGGAACGTACGGCCTGGCGAAGGGGTTTGCGCGCCGCGCGATCGATCGAGCGGCGCGCGAGCGCGGCGTTTGCCGCCGCGACGGCGCGGGTGCTGCGCACCGAAGACCTCATCGCGCACGATCGCGGAAGCGATGCGTTTCTCGCGGCCCTGATCGCTCCGACTCGCGACGGCCACCGCTGGCCCGCGCCGGTGGACATTCGCAGCGCACTCGCGCGCATTGCGGCAACGATCGAGGCACGTACGGAGCTCGACGTCGATGCCGGCTGGACACGTTACGAGGTTCGGAGCGGTGCCGGAGCGGTGTCGGCGATTGGACCGGCGTTGGCGCGCGGCGCGCAGGAACGCGAACGCTACGCGTTCTTTTCGGCGCTCGGCCACGAGTTGCGCACGCCGCTGGCGTCGATTCGGGGTTATCTGGAAACGCTGCTGTGCGATGACGCCGACGAGTCGACGCGGCGCCGTTTCGTGCGCATCGCGCACGCGGAGTCGCTGCGGCTCACGCGCTTGATCGAGGGGATGTTCGAGGTCTCACTGCTCGATCTCTCGGGAACCTTCGGCCGCCCGGCGTTCGGCGCGCTCGACGTCGCGCTAGCCGGGGCCGCCGAAGCGAGTTGGGCTGTAGCCGCGCAACACGGGACCGAACTGCACGTTCCCCCGGCGGCACCGGCCGCGGTCGCGATCGATGCCGACCGGTTGATGCTGGTACTCATCAACTTGATCGCCAATGCCGTCAAGCACGGCCGGCGCGGCGGACGGGTCGACGTCGGGGTGGACTCCGGCTCGCCCCGTACCGTGACGATCGCGGTCGACGATGACGGTCCCGGCATCCGGGCGCGCGACCGCGAGCGCGTGTTTGCGCTCGGGGAGCGCGGGCCGACGCCGGCCGAGGGCTCCGGTATCGGCCTGGCGCTGGTGCGCATGATTCTCGAGCGCGCCGGCGGACGCGTGGAAATTCACGACAGCCCGCTCGGCGGAGCACGATTTGCCGTTACCGTTCCACGCGCGGCGAACTTGCCTGTTTAGCCGCAACGGCAAGGCGGAATAGAGCGTTATGCATACTATGGCGACGGATTTTCGAAGCGGCCGTGATTTTCCACGCCGTGCCCGCGAGGAAATCGGCGGCTTCCTTTGGCTGGCGCGGGTGTTCGACAAGGCCCGTGCCGCACAGGACGGTGCGATCCACGACTACGTCTATCCGTGTCCGATCGACCGGGGCGTGTTCGACCGTTGGGGTATCACGTCGCGGATGTTTGACGCGGCGCTGGATTCGTGCGACACGGACGACGAAATTCTCGCCTGGGTCCGCGCGCGGGTGAGCGACGCACGCCGGGACGACGCAAACCGCTGGCTCCTCGAGGATCGGTCGGCGAACCTCGACCGGCTGGACGTGGAAGAAGGCTTCGTCGCCGTCTAACGCGCCACGCGTCGTCGTGGCGCCGGATAAGTTCAAGGGCAGTGCTACCGCGCGCGAAGCCGGTGAGGCGATCGTCCTCGGCCTGCGGGAGGCGTGGGGCAACGGGTTCGCCGCGACGGTGATCCCGATGGCGGACGGCGGCGACGGTACCGTCGCCGCGTTCATCGACGGCGGTGCGAGCCCGCAGCGGGTGCGCACGGTCGACGCCCTGGGCGTGCCGATCGAGGCCGTCTATGCTCGGTCGGGCCCGACCGCGATCATCGAGATGGCCGCCGCGTCGGGCTTGGCGACGTTGACCGCCGCCCCGGCACCGCGCCTGGCCTCGACCTTCGGTACCGGGCTCATGATCTTCGATGCGCTCGACCACGGTGCAACGCACATCGTGCTCGGCATCGGGGGCTCGGCGACCACCGACGGCGGAGCGGGGGCCTTGGCGGCGCTGGGCGTACGCTTCCGCGATGCGGCGGGCAGCGTGCTGCTGCCGGCGCCCGCGAACCTCGCGTCGCTGGCGTCGATCGACCTCAGCGGGCTCGACCCGCGCATCGCGGCGACGACCATCGAGATCGCCTGCGACGTCGACAACCCGCTCTTGGGACCCGCCGGCGCGGCGGCCGTGTACGGGCCGCAGAAGGGCGCTACTCCGGCCGACGTGGCCTTCTTGGAGGGCGGGCTGACCCGTTTGGCCGGCATCGCAGCGGCCACGGTCCGCCGCGACCTCCGGGCGTTCCCCGGCGCCGGGGCAGCCGGCGGCCTCGGCTGGGGGCTGGCGATGTTCGCCGGCGCGCGGCTCGTGCGCGGATTCGACGTCGTCGCGAAGCTCACGGGGCTGGCGGATGCGCTGCGCGGGGCGGCCCTCTGCATAACGGGCGAGGGCCGCATCGACCGTCAGTCGCTCGACGGCAAGGTCGTCAGCGGCGTGGCCGGCCTCGCTGCGCTCGCGGATGTGGACGTGGTCGCGGTCGGCGGCAGCGTAGACCCGCTGGTCGTCCCCGAGCTCGCGGCGCGCGGGGTGACCTGCATCGCCGTCATCGACGATCCGGCCGAGCGCGAGCGCGCGATGCGCGAAGCGCCCGCGTTTATCCGCGCGGCAACGGCGCGCTGGGCTCGACTTCGTCCGGCGCCGATTTGAACTTCACGTAGGACGCGCGCTGCGCGATCTGCTGATCGATCACACCGATCACGACCGCGGCCAGTTTCTCCGGATCGTGTCGCACCGTTTCGGTTTCGCTGATGACGGCGGCGCGCACGGTTTGCACCTTCATGCGGTCGAGCCGCGTCTTGTCGACCACCACCGGAAGTTGCCGCTCTTCGGCATAAACGTCGAGCAGCTTCCGCGGTAGTTCGTCGTTCACGATCACGATATCGCATACGCGCGCCTTGGCGTTGCTTATCAACGCTTCAACGTGTTTAGCTGCCGTATAGTCGACGGTCTCGCCCGGCTGCGTCATGACGTTGCAGACGTAGATCTTCACCGCGTTCGAAGCTTCGATTTCTTGCGCGACGCCCTGCACGAGCAAGTTCGGCATGATCGAGGTATAGAGCGAACCCGGGCCGAGCACGATGGCGTCGGCATCACGGATCGCTTCGATCACTTCGGCGAGTGGTTCTGCATGCGGCGGATCGAGGAAGACGTGGTCGATCGGCGCGGACGAACGCGAGATGGCCGACTCGCCTTCGACGAGCGTCCCGTCACTCAGTTTGGCGCAGAGTTGCGCGACGGCCAGCGTAGCGGGCAGCACGCGGCCTTTGATGTTCAGCACGCGGCTCGACACCTTGATCGCATCGTCGAAATTTCCGGTGATGCCGGTAAGCGCGGCGAGAAACAGGTTGCCGAATGAATGTCCGGTGAGCCCGTCGCCCTCGGTGAAGCGATACCGGAAGAGATCGGTGACCAGCGCTTCGTCATCGGCGAGCGCGACGAGACAGTTGCGGATGTCGCCCGGCGGCAACACGCCGAGCTCTTTCTGGAGCCGGCCCGAACTGCCGCCGTCGTCGCTGACGGTAACGACGGCGGTGAGGTTCGCGGTGTGTTTCTTCAAGCCGCGCAGCAACGTCGAGAGGCCCGTGCCGCCGCCGATGGTTACGATCTTGTAGCCGCGTTTGAGCCGCGTTTCGAGCAGCGCGTCGATCATGCGCTCCGTGCCGTATGGCCGCACGGCGCTCACGATCGAGTTCAGCCAGCGCCAGATGCCGACGGCGACGAGAACGAAACCGAGAACGAGGAAAACGTACGAGAGATCGGCGGGCGGGAAGAAGTCCCCGACCATCCAGTCGACCAGCTCGTTGATCCCGACGTGCGCGCCCTCATCCGTGAGCCAGCGCGACGCGCCGTTGACGAATAGCACCGCACCGAAGACCGCGATGACGAGCCAGCGTTTGACGCCCAAGCCCGGCATGAACCAGCGCACGAAATCGATCGGCCGCTTCATCGCTGCAGGTCGCGCTCTTCGATCGCCGGCGCGTCTTCGCCCGTTTCGATCAGATGCCGCACCAAGCGCCGCGCTACGTACACCGAGCGGTGGCGTCCGCCGGTGCAGCCGATCGCAAAGGTGAGCTGCGACTTGCCCTCGGCGCGCGCGCGTGGCACGACGAAATCGACCAGCGCGAAGAGGCGGTCGAGAAAGGGTTCGAGGTCGCTCGACGTTTCGAGGTACGTGGCGACTTCCGCATCGTTGCCGTTGAGCGGGCGCAGTGCGAGCTGGTAGTGCGGGTTGGGCAGAAAGCGCACGTCGAACGTCCAGTCGGCGTCGAGCGGTACGCCGTACTTGAAGCCGAACGCGATGACGGTCGTGCGCGTGTGCCGCTGGCCATTGTTCACGAACGTCGACGCGATGTGCTCCTTGAGCGTCGCCTGCGTGAAATTCGTCGTATCCCAGAGGAAGTCGGCGCGGTCGCGCAGCGCCGCGAGCGTTGCCCGTTCGGCCGCGATCGCTTCGATCAACGTCGAGGCCGTGCCATGGAGCGGATGGCGGCGCCGCGTTTCGCTGTAGCGGCGGACGAGCGTCTCGTCATCGGCGTCGAGGAAGAGGACCTCGGGCTGGAGGCCGTCGTTGAGGAGCTGCTCGAGGGTCGTCGCGGCCTCGCCGAATGCGCCGCCGGACCGCACGTCGAAGGCTAGCGCAGCGGCATCGCGATCGCTGGCGCGAACCAGGTCGACGAATGCCGGAGCGAGCACCGGGGGCACATTGTCCAGGCACGCGAAGCCGAAATCCTCAAACGATTTCATGGCCTGGCTCTTGCCTGCACCTGAAAGCCCCGTTACGATGACGAGACGCCGCATATGCATGTCTTTTCGCCTGAACGAGCCAACGCCCTCATCCCGGTCCTCACGCCGCTCGTCGAGCAGCTGTGGGAGAAACGCCGCGAGCTTGCCATTCGTCTCCTCGAGAGCGATCCGGCACTGCGCGCCGCGCGGAACGTCCCCGGGCGCCGGCCGGCCCGGCGCTTCACCGACCTCAAGGCCGAGGTCGTGCACCTCATCAACCGGATCGAGGCCTACGGCTGCGTGGTGAAGGACATCGACCTGGGCTTACTCGACTTCCCGTCGATCCGGGAAGGCCGTCCGATCTACTTGTGCTGGAAAGCGGGCGAACCCCAACTCTCCCACTGGCACGGCACCGACGAGTCCTTCATGGACCGCAAACCCCTCGAGACCTAAAAGAAAGAGCCGCGACACCGCGGCTCTCTTTGTCTTATGTCATCCCGAGCGGAGCGCCACCTCGTCTTCGCTCGGTGCAGGCTCCGGGCGCGCAGTCGAGGGACTGCCCGAATCTCGCTACGCTGAGGCGGTTTCGGCCTTGATGAAATCCTCGGCGAGGCCCTGTAAGCGCACGTCGCCGAACTCGACCGTGTATGCGCCGGCGGCGAAATCGGTCACTTTGCCCAGTTCCGGAACCCCGGCCAATTGCGGGATCTTGGAGCGAATTTCGTCGGGCAGGCGCACCGCATCGCCGACTTCGAGCGCGGGCTGATCGAACAGCTTCTCGAGGTCGTCCATCAACACGTTGAGCGGGATGCCGTAGCCTTCGCTTACCTGCTCGATCGTCTCGGTTTCGCTAATCGCACAGTTGGAGCACCCGCCGAGATGAAAGCGTGCAAACACGCGGCGTGCGCCGGCATGCGTCTTGAACGCTTGCTCGACCGTGAGGTTTTTGTCGAAATGCGGCATGGTCTTCAGTTCGCTATAACGCCGCGGCGGCCCCGCCGGTTGCACCCATGAGGCTCTCGAGCTCGCGTCGCATTGCAAGCGTTTGCAGGGCATCCAGCGCCAGCCCGACGCGCTGGGCAAGTTCCGTTAAGAGGGCGTTTTCTTCGGGATCGTAGGCTTCGCCCGAACGCTTGGCTGCGAGGACCAGCGCGCCGACGAGTGTCGCGCGCACGAACATCGGGAACGCGATCTCGGCATTCAACCCGCTTCCCACTTCGCGCGGCAGCTGCGGCTGACGCGATGCCCGCAGCCGCACGAACAACGGATCGTCGGCGCTGACCTCGGGTGGCAAATCGGCGGTGTTGATGACGGAGGCACAGCCGAAGACGCCGTCGGCGATGAGGTAGATCGCCGCGTTTTCCGCATCGGCGCAGCGAAATACGGTATCGACCGTCCGCTCGAGCGCGACGTCCGGATCGGTGATGAAGTAGACATCGTTGGCAAAGTCCCGCAGCGTTGCGAGCGCGCGCTGGCGGTGACGGAAGAAGAGCCGGTCGATGATCCGCTCGATGCGGGCGTGTAAGCTGCGCAGCGAAAAGCCGAGACCGAGTGCCAGCGCGATCTCGACCGAACGGCTCGCGATGTGCGATGCATCGATGAACAGCTTGCCCAACAGGCGTTCGAGGAGGCCGAACGCGAGCACGATTATCGCCGAGAGGATCGTGAGCACGAGCGCGCGGCTGATCACGAAGCCGACGTCGACCGTGCGATGGCGCAGGATCGTGTAGGCGAGCCCGACCGGTGTCGCCACCAACGTCAAGGGAAGGAAACTGATCCACTCGTCCGTACGCCCCAACGCAACGGCCAGCACCGTTGCGGCGAGGGGCCCCGCGAAGCCGATGCCGATCGACCTGGCGACCCAGGACAACCGCTGCCGGTCGCTCGGCGAAGCGTCGCGCCCCGCCAGCGCGAACGCGCGGAACATCGCCAAGAAGTAGAGCATCGGCGACCATTCGACCAGCGTCGGCAGCGGTCCGAGATCCGGCAAGCCTACGGCGCTCTGGTCCCATACCTCGAGCGCCACCACGGCGGTGGTGGTTACCAGGGTGTACCAGGGATTAATCGCGCGCAGCCGGGCACGTTGACCGATCGGCGAGCCCCTGGGGAAGAGGCACGCGTAAAGCAGCGCTTGCGAGAGGCTAAGGATCTCGAGCGGCGAGCGCAGCAGGCGCCAGAGAGCGAAGAGCGCATCCGGCAGCCATGCGCCGCCCGGCACCAGCGTTACGCCCATCAACACGAGGAACGTCACCAGCGCCCGCGCGGCCGCGTCGTCGGGGCGGCGCAACGCGACGAGCATCGCCACCAGCACCATTGCCAGCCGCACGACGTTGAAGATTTCGTACAGCACCAGGTCGCGCTGCGCGAGCGGAGTGACTTCGGTGGTCGTGGTGAACTGTTGCGCCGCGCGGGTGACGCTCCAGCGTTGGGTGAAGCCGGCGGGTTCGGCGCCGTAGCGCATGCGCAGCGGTAGAACGCCCGGCGGGACGATGATGTCGCCGGGAAGCAGGCCACCGTTTTCGGCCGGCGTTCCGTCGACCGCGGTAACTCGCAAGCGCGCGTAGCTGTGACCGTCGACCTGTGTCCACGTCACGTTTGGGGTCGTGTATGCGGCGACGTCGACCGCCTCGACCAGGACGAAGACGAGCGCGATGAGCGCACCCGCCAGCGCGAGAAAGCGCCACACCCCGGTCGGCATTGCCACGCGTTCGACGGGGAGCCTCCGAAATCGTGTGCGAAGTCCGCCTGTAAGCCGGATTCTGTTCCGCCAGGCGGTGGTCATCATCTCTCTGGGGCCGCCGTTACCGGAGACCTCGGTGCGATGGTGCTCGTTGGGCCGGGCCGGCCCCCGCGCGCGAGGCGCGGCATGCGAGCGATCTTGCTTCAGGTGGGGTTTACCGCGCGACCACGTCACCGTGGATCGCCGTGAGCTCTTACCTCACGATTTCACCGTTGCCGAGTTACCCCGGCTGTATGTTTCTGTGGCACTTTCCTTCGAGTCGCCCCGACAGGACGTTATCCTGCACCCTGCCCA
>Ga0182014_10002296_pt1 | contig 24177 bp, 17 predicted proteins | sample 612S2DmetaG_FD_120489 | JGI IMG/M metagenome (GOLD analysis project Ga0182014, IMG submission 120489) | Permafrost microbial communities from Stordalen Mire, Sweden - 612S2D metaG | ecosystem: Environmental > Terrestrial > Soil > Wetlands > Permafrost | place: Sweden: Stordalen | collected...
CAAGGGGACCTGCCCATGCTCACCGTCCATCATCTCAACAATTCCCGTTCGCAGCGCGTGCTGTGGCTATTGGAAGAGCTGGGCGTGCCCTACGAGATCGTCCGCTATCAGCGCCAGCCCGACATGCGTGCGCCGGCCGAGCTGCGCGCCATTCATCCGCTCGGGAAATCGCCCGTCATCACCGACAACGGCAATACCATCGCCGAGTCCGGCGCGATCATCGAGTACATCGTCGACAGCTATGGCGAGGGCCGCCTGATCCCGCCGGCGAGGACGCCGGAGCGGCTGCGCTACACCTATTGGCTGCACTACGCCGAAGGCTCGGCGATGCCGCCGCTGCTGCTGAAACTGTTGTTCACGCTGATGCCGAAGCGGGCGCCGGCGCTGTTGCGCCCGCTGGTGCGCAAGGTCTCCAACCAGGCGTTGACCACGCTGGTCAATCCGCAGCTCAAGCAGCACATGGATTTCTGGGAAGGCGAGCTGGGCAAGAGCGAATGGTTCGCCGGCAGCGAGTTCAGCGCCGCCGACATCCAGATGAGTTTTCCCCTGGAAGCGGCGGCCGCCCGCGGCGGGCTCGAGTTCGGCCATCCCAGGGCGATGGCGTTCCTCGAACGCATCCACGCCCGCCCGGCCTACCAGCGCGCGCTGCAAAAGGGCGGACCGTATTCGGTGGGACGCTGACTAGCGCGACTTCTGGGCCTCACCAACCGATGGCAGAGCCCGCACCGTGACACCCGGCGGCGGCACATCGTCATCGGGTACGAAGAAATCCGACATCAGGGGCACGGTGGGATCAACCCGGTAGTGCTCGAAGTCGCGCACGCCGGCCTCGTAGAGCACCTTGTCGTCGATGCAAAACCGCCCGGTGAATTCGCGCGACGGCCGGGTGAAGATCGCATAAGCCGCGTCGCCCATGATCTCCGGCGTGCGGCTGGCGCGCATCATGGCGTCTCCGCCCAAGAGATTGCCGACCGCGGCGGTGGCGATGGTGGTGCGCGGCCACAGCGCGTTGACCGCGACGCCGGCCGCCTTCAGCTCGGCGGCAAGGCCGAGCACGCACATGCTCATGCCGAACTTCGCCATGGTGTAGGCGGTGGAATGCTCGAACCACTTCGCCTGCATGTCGAGCGGCGGCGACAGCATCAGGATATGCGGATTTTCCGCCTTCTTCAGATGCGGGATGCAGTATTTCGACACCATGAAGGTGCCGCGGGTGTTGATGCCCATCATCAGGTCGAACCTCTTCATGTCGGTAGCCTGCGAATTGGTCAGGCTGATGGCGCTGGCGTTGTTGACGCAGATGTCGATGCCGCCGAACTCCGCCACGGTCCTGTCGATCGCCGCGATCACCTGCACCTCCTCGCGGATGTCGCACAGGAGCGGCAGCGCCTTGCCGCCGGCGGCGCGGATCTCGTCGGCGGCAGTATAGATGGTGCCCTTGAGCTTCGGATGCGGCTCGGCGGTCTTGGCCGCGATCGCGACATTGGCGCCGTCGCGCGCGGCGCGCAGCGCGATCGCCAGCCCGATGCCGCGGCTGGCGCCCGATACGAACAGCGTCTTGCCCTTGAGCGATGTCATCGAAGGACTCCGGCGATGGTTGCGCGAGAAGGGAGCGAGCGGGAGCCCCGCTCGCCCGTGGCGGCGGCTATCTATGTATCCGCGTGCAGTACCCGGCCACGGGTCTCCGGCAGGGCGAAGGCGGCGAGGAAGAACACGCCGTAGGCCAGAACCGCAAAGATCGCAATCGCGTTGCCGAGCGAGGTCTCGGTCGAAAGCGCCCCGACCAGGAACGGGAACAGCGCGCCGATGCCGCGGCCGAAATTGTAGCAAAAGCCCTGGCCCGAGCCGCGCAGCCGCGTCGGATAGAGCTCGGTGAGGAACGCGCCGACACCGGAGAAATAGCCCGACGCGAAGAAGCCGAGCGGGAAGCCGAGCAGCCACAGCACTTCATTGGTCAATGGCAGTTGGGTGTAGAGCAGGATCACGGCGATGGCGCCGACCGAGAAGATCAGGAACAGGTTGCGCCGCCCGATACGGTCGGCAAGCCAGGCGCCGACCAGATAGCCGACGAACGAGCCGATGATCAGCGCCGCGAGGTAGCCGGTGGAAGAGACGATCGAGAGCTTTCGCTCGGTGGTGAGAAAGCGCGGCACCCAGAAGGTGATGGCGTAGTAGCCACCCTGGCATCCCGTCGACATCAGCGACGCCAGAATCGTGGTTCTGAAAATCGGGCCATGGAAGATCTCCCACAGCGAGGGCCGGTCGCCCGATTCCGCCTGCTTCGCGCGCGTCGCAGCCGCGATCTCGGGCTCCTCGACATAGCGGCGCAGGAAAAATACCAGCAGCGCCGGCAGCGCGCCGATGGCGAACATCCAGCGCCATGCGAGCTCCGGCGGCAAATAGGAGAACAGGATGGCCTGCGACAGTACCGCAAGGCCCCAGCCGACCGCCCATCCCGCTTGCACCGAGCCGACCGCGCGGCCGCGATATTGCGGGCGGATCGTCTCGCCCATCAGCACCGCGCCCGCCGCCCATTCGCCGCCGAAACCGAGGCCGAGCAGGGCGCGCGCGATCAGGAGCTGATCGAAATTCTGCACGAAGGCGCAGAGCAGCGAGAAACCAGAGAACCACAGGATCGTCAGCTGCAGGGTTTTGACGCGGCCGATGCGGTCGGCGAGATAGCCGCCGAGCCAGCCGCCGATCGCCGAAGCGAGCAGCGTCACCGTGCCCGCCAGACCGGCCGTTCCGGGATCGACTTTCCAGAGCGCGATGATGGTGCCGATCACCAGCGGATAGATCATGAAATCCATACCGTCGAGCGCCCAGCCCGCGGCGCAGGCCCAGAACGTCCGCCGCTCCGGCGAGGTCATGTCGCCGTAAAAGGCGAGAAGGCTGGTGTCCTCGATGGGGGCGATCTCGATCGGGCCCGATGGTTCGAAGGTGCTGCTCATGACGAATACTCCCCCCACGCTTTTCTGGCCGGTCCTGGCTCGCCCCCGCAGCCGGCTTGCGGTTTTTAATCTACGCGCATCCCGGATGCTGTCATCAGGGAATTCGCCCGGCGGCAACCGGGGCTCTAGATTCTCGATTTGACGCGTTTTCTCAACGCGAACCGGTTTTCACTTCGCTCGAAAACGCTCTATTGTCCCGCCGCTTCCGCACCACGGGTACGCGGATCGGGCGCGCCGAGCAATCCGTTTGGCGTCACCAGGATCGAATTGGCCGAGGTCTGCCCCATCGGCTCGACCAGCTGATGACCCATGGCCTTCAGCTCCGCCAGCGTGCCATCGGCAAAGCCGTGCTCGATCCGCACCTCGTCCGGCAGCCATTGGTGGTGCAGCCGTGGCGCCGACACCGCGGCGGCGACGTCCATGTGATAGTCGAGCACGTCGACGATCACCTGCAGCACCGTGGAGATGATGCGGCTGCCGCCGGGCGATCCCGTCACCAGCACCGGCCGGTCGTCCTTCAATACGATGGTCGGCGACATCGACGACAGTGGCCGCTTGCTCGGCCCGGGCAAATTGGCCTCGAACCCGACCAGGCCGAAGGCGTTGGACGCGCCGGGCGCCGCGGTGAAATCGTCGAGTTCGTTGTTGAGCAGCACGCCGGTGCCCTCGGCGACCAGGCCGACGCCGTAGGGGAAATTCAGCGTATAGGTGTTGCTGACGGCGTTGCCGCGGCTGTCGACCACCGAATAATGCGTGGTGTTGCTGCCCTCGCGCGGCGGCGTCGCCGACAGCGCGTCGGTCCATGGCGTGGCTCGGGCAGGATCGATGCTGGCGCGCTGCTTTGCGGCGTAATCCTTCGCGGTCAGGATCCTGACCGGCGCGTCGACGAAGGCGGGATCGCCGAGATAGCGCGCGCGATCGGCATAGGCCCGCTTCATTGCCTCGATCAGGACATGCAGCTGTTGCGCGGAGCCCTGCTTCATCTCGCCAAGCGGAAAGCCTTCCAGGATATTCAGCATCTCCACCAGCACGACGCCGCCGGACGAGGGCAGCGGCATCGAGACGATGTCGTAGCCGCGATAGCTGCCGCGCACCGGCGCCCGGATCGCGGCGGAATAGGATTTCAGATCCTCCGTCGTCATGATGCCGCCGGCGTCGCGAATGCCGGCCGCCAGCTTCTCCGCGACCGGCCCCTGGTAGAATCCGCGCGGACCCTGTTCGGCGATCGCCGTCAGCGTCGCCGCCAGATCGCTCTGCACCAGCCGGTCGCCTTCCTGCAGCGACGTGCCATCGGCGCGGGAAAAGATCCTGGCCGAGGCCGGCCAGCGCGCCAGCCGCCGATGGATCCCGGGCAGGGTGTCGGCCATGTCGTCGGCGAGCACGACGCCGTCGTGCGCCAGCTCGATCGACGGCTTCAACAGCTCCGCCAGCGTGAAGGTGCCGGAGCCATATTTTTCCAGCGCCAGCACGAGCCCGGCGACCGTGCCGGGGACGCCGATGCCGAGCGCGGAGTCGCGCGATTTCGCCGGATCGGGCTTGCCGTCGGGTCCGAGAAAGATCTGCGGCGTGGTCGCGGCCGGCGCGGTTTCGCGGTAATCGATCGTGACGTCCTCGTGACGCTCCGCCGCGTGAATCACCATGAAGCCGCCGCCACCGATATTTCCCGCGCGCGGATAGGTCACGGCCATCGCGAACCCGACGGCCACCGCGGCATCGACCGCGTTGCCGCCGCGCCGCAACACATCGGCGCCGATCCGCGCCGCGATTTTCTCCTGCGCGACCACCATGCCGTGCTCGGCGACCACGGCATGAATGGCGTCGGCGGGCGGTGGCGCGTAAAGGCCGCGGCCTCGTTCCTGCGCGGCGAGGGGCGCGCAAAACACCGCCAGCAGCGCGATGGCCGCAAAAATCCGTCGCCGTTCGGCTTTGAAAACAGTCATCTCAATTCCGCCGCGGGACTGGGGAATACACGATTTTGTCATGGCAGCGAATGCTATATGGCCTCCGATGCCAAGGGCAAAACGCCTCCTCGTGATCAAGAAGGATATTTTCGAGCATGGCGGTGACCGCCTCGGACACACGCATTGACGAGAGGCCGCAGAGCTATCCGCCCCGATCCGCCGTGATCAGCTGGATTTTCTTCGACTGGGCGGCGCAGCCCTATTTCACGCTGATCACGACCTTCGTCTTCGCACCCTATTTCGCCACCCATGTCGCCTCCGATCCCGCCAGCGGACAGTCGCTGTGGGGTTTTGCCACCGCCGCGGCCGGATTGCTGATCGCGCTGCTGTCGCCGGTGCTGGGCGCGATCGCGGATGCCAGCGGCCGCCGCAAGCCATGGATCGCCGGGTTCGGCGCGCTGCTGGTGATCGGCTCCTGCCTGATGTGGTTCGGAAAGCCCGGAGCGCCCGGCGTGATTCCGCCGCTGCTGCTCGCCTACGGGATCGCGACCATCGGCGCCGAATTCGCCACCGTCTTCAACAATGCGATGATGCCGACCCTGGTGCCGCCCGGCCAGATCGGCCGATTGTCCGGCACCGGCTGGGCCACCGGCTATGTCGGCGGCATTGTGAGCCTGATCCTGGTGCTCGGCTTTCTCGCCGCCAGTCCTGAAACCGGGCTAACCCTGTTCGGCTTTCATCCGCTGTTCGGGCTCGATCCCGTCAGTCATCAGGGTGACCGCATTTCGGGGCCTCTGACCGGGATCTGGTTCATCGTCTTCGTGCTGCCGATGTTCCTGCTGACGCCGGATTATCCCGCCAAACGCCCCGTCGGCGCCGCGCGGCGCGAAGGGCTCAGCGAGTTGAAGCAGACCCTGCTCGAATTGCCGCGGCAGACGTCGCTGGCTGCGTTTCTGCTCGCCAACATGATCTACACCGACGCGCTGGTGTCGCTGTTCGCGTTCGGCGGCATCTACGCCGCCGGCACGTTCGGATGGAACACGATCCAGATCGGCACCTTCGGCATCATGCTGGCGATCGCCGGCACGTTCGGCGCCTGGCTCGGCGGCAAGCTCGACGACTCGCTCGGTCCGAAACGCGTGATATCCGGCAGCATGCTGCTGCTGCTGTTTGCGGTCGTGGCGATCCTGCTGGTGGACAAGGACCGGATTTTCTTCATCAGGGTCGCTGCCCCCGAACCCGGCGGCGCGCTGTTCGCGGGCGCCGCCGAACGCGCCTATCTTCTGCTCGGATGCCTGATCGGCGCCGCCGGCGGCCCACTGCAGGCGGCGTCGCGCACGCTGCTGATCCACATGGCGCCGAAGGACCGCGTCGCGCAATATTTCGGGCTGTTCGCGCTGACGGGAAAGGTCACCTCCTTCATCGGGCCGCTGTTGATCGGCACGATCACCGCGGTCACCGCCAGCCAGAAGGCGGGCATGGCGGTGCTGGTGCTGTTCTTCGTGGCGGGACTGGCGCTGCTGGCGAGGGTGCGAGAGTGATCGTGCGGCATAGCCGCGTCAGGCTCGACGCATTCACTCGTCAGCATCCGCGAAAGCGGATGATCCAGCAGGCACCGGCGATTACTGGATACCTTGGGTTCGCGGGTATGACGTCTTCCCGCGTGGAAAGGCCGGCGGCTTACATCAGTGCCTGAAATGCCGCACGCCGGTGAACACCATGGCGATGCCGGCGTCGTCGGCGGCCTTGATCACCTCGTCGTCGCGGATCGATCCGCCGGGCTGGATCACGGCGGTGGCGCCGGCCTCGATCGCCACCAACAAGCCGTCGGCGAACGGGAAGAACGCGTCCGACGCCACCACCGAACCCCTGGTCATGGGCTCGGCGAGTTTTGCCTCCAGTGCGGCATCCTGCGCCTTGCGCGCGGCGATGCGCGAGGAATCCACCCGGCTCATCTGCCCGGCGCCGATGCCGACGGTGGCGAGATCCCTGGCATAGACGATGGTGTTGGACTTGACGTGCTTGGCGACGCGGAAGGCGAATTTGAGATCGCGCAATTCTGCCTCGGTCGGCGCGCGTTTTGTCACGGTCTTCAGCGCGATGTCGTCGACCACGGCGTTGTCGCGGCTCTGCACCAGCAGCCCGCCGGCCACGGTTTTCGCGGTCAGCCCCATCGCGCGCGGATCGGGCAGGCTGCCCGCGAGCAGCAGCCGCAGATTCTTTCGCTTGGCGATGATCGCGATCGCCTCTTCGGTGGCGTCGGGCGCGATGATGACCTCGGTCAGGATTTCGGTGATGACGCGCGCGGTGTCGGCATCGAGCGTGCGGTTGACGGCGATGATGCCGCCATAGGGCGACTGGGTGTCGCAGGCGAACGCCTTGCGGTAGGCGGTGCCGAGGTCGGAGCCTTCGGCGACGCCGCAGGGGTTGGCATGCTTGACGATGACGCAGGCCGCGGTGCGGGCCGGATCGAATTCGGCGATGCATTCATAGGCCGCATCGGTGTCGTTGATGTTGTTGTAGGACAGCTCCTTGCCCTGCAGCTGCCGCGCGGTGGCGACGCCCGGACGCTTGTCCGGCGTGCGATAGAACGCGGCGGTCTGGTGCGGATTTTCGCCGTAGCGCAGCGCCTGGATCAGCCGTCCGCCGAAGGCGCGGTAGTCCGGCGCGTCGGTCTTGAGCTGAAGCGCAAACCAGTTCGAGATTGCGGCGTCATAGGCGGCGGTGCGGGCATAGGCCTTGGCGGCGAGACGCCGGCGCAGCGCCAGCGTGGTGGCGCCGGCATTGGCGGCGAGCTCGTCGAGCACCGCCTGGTAATCCTGCGCCTCGACCACGACCGCGACGTCGTCATGGTTCTTCGCCGCGGCGCGGATCATCGCCGGGCCGCCGATGTCGATGTTCTCGATGCAGTCCTCGTAGCCGGCGCCCTTGTCGACGGTTTCCTCGAACGGATAGAGATTGACCACCAGAAGGTCGATCGGCGCGATGCCGTGGCTCTTCATTGCCGCCGCATGCTCGGCATTGTCGCGGATCGCGAGCAGCCCGCCATGCACCTTGGGATGCAGGGTCTTGACCCGGCCGTCCATCATCTCGGGAAACCCGGTCAGTTCGGAAACATCCCGGACCTGCAATCCGGCCGCCGCGATCGCTTTCGCGGTACCGCCGGTGGAGACGAGTTCGACGCCGTGGCCGGCGAGCGCGCGGGCGAATTCGATCAGGCCGGTTTTGTCGGAAACGGACAACAGGGCGCGGGTTACGCGGCGCGGATGGTCGGTCATGGGCAAGTTCCTCTGTTAAAGGGTGCTATTGCCCAGGCGCGCGGCAGACTTGCTCGCGCTTCCCGATGGTGCTCCATCCAAAGTCGCCAGTCGCGCGAGCGATGCGGTGGTTAGCAGCTTTCGACGGCGCTCACAACGGCCAGATGCGGTTGATCCCGGCATCCAGCGCGACATTTTTCTACAGCGGCAGTTCCGGCTCGCGGCGGGCGCTGCGTTTGGCGGCGGTTGCCGTGGGCGAGCTGGCGGAGCGCATGAAACTCCAGCGGATCGAGGGGGCGTGCCGCGAATCCTGCCGGATCACGATCTGGGCGGTGCGGCGCGGGCCGTCATTGCCGGCCAGGAACACGCTGTCTTCCAGCTCGACCTTGTCGTCGAGCGCCTCGAAGGTCCAGACGTCGCGATTCGGAAGCACCAGCATGACGCCGCGGGCGTCGCTGAGCCGGCTCGCCTTCACCGAGGGATGCAGGTGAAACCGCACCGCATAGTCGGTCTCGTTGCCCTTGATCCGGGCGCCGGGGGCCGGCGACACCGTGTCCTCGCCGTCGAGCCTCGATCCGTCATGCGCGGCCATCAGCACCCTGCGATGCACCACGCCGAACTGCGGCAGATAGCCGTCATGCGACGTGGTCAGCAGCACGCCGTTGGCGACCACCTCGCGATAGCTTTCCACGATCGACGGGCCGCTGATGACCGGCGCGCCCTGCAGCAGCCGCTTCATCGCCGACAGCTCGACGAACTGGCAGGACGAGGTCTCGTGATAGGTCAGCGTCGAATGCGCCGCCGTCGAGCGCGCGAAGCTGCGCCAGTTGTCGCGCCCGGTGGCGGGCATGCCGCAATTGATCACGATCCGGCTCGGCCCCGACGACAGTTCGAACGAAAGGCAGCCGGCATGGGCGTCGTGGCTGACGCTCGGCGGCGGCGGCGGGCCGGTGTCCATGATCACGGTCATCGCGCCGGCATCGAGCCGCTGAAAGCCGGTATGCGGCATGTTCGCCATCGGTGCGCCGTGGGTGTCGTCATAGGCGAGCAGGGTCGCCAGCAGGTCGGACGGCGCGTTGCTCATGCCGTTGAACAGCGCGAAACTGCCGTCGCCGTGCCGGAAGAAGCGCAGCATCGGCATCATGCGGTCGATCGCGTTCAACAGCGCCGGCGGCGGCGCGATGTTCCGGGCGGCGAAGGTCTGCCGCAGCGGCAACAGGTCGATCAACAGCTCGATCAGCGCGCCAGGATTGCGCGAGATGTGCCCGCCATCGGGCAGGATCTGCCGCTGCAGTTCGTCGGACAGCTGTCGTGTGGCGGTGCGGATGTGGCGGCCCTGGTTGGCCAGGCAGAGCGAGGCGTAGCACAGCGCGATCAGCACCTGCAGCCGCGGCACGCCGTCGATGTCCAGCATCGTGTAGCGCAGGTAGCGGATCTCGCGCGCCAGCCCGCGCAGGTAGCGCCGGTAGAACTTGCCGTCGGTGTCGCCGAGCACCAGGGGCGCCTGCGACAACAGCGAGATGACGCGCCGCGCCAGCACGTCGGCGCGGCGGGCGGTGGGCCGCTTGCGCGCGGTATTTGAAATCCAGTCGTCGACCAGCGAGCGGGCGTTGGCGCGGGTCAGCGCGGTATCGGCGGCGCGCAGATGCCGCAGCCAGCCGAAGCCGAGCAGCGCCACTTCCCAGTCTTCCGACGGCGGCTCCAGGTCGAAGATCGAGCGGCCGTGGCAGGTCACGATCTTGCCGGCGAACACGAAGCGGCCGGCATAGATCTCGGCGGCGCGGGTGGCGTCGGCGGTGCGCAGATCGTGCGGGGCGATGATCAGGCGATCGGTGCGGCCCGGCCACAGCCGCGACAGCGCCACCGAGCCACCGCTCGCGCGTGCCAGCATGCTCCGCGCGAAGCGGCCCATGATCAGCGTCGAGATGCGTCTGCGTTGAGCGACCGACACGCCAGCCCTTGATTGGAGGATTCCGTTTGCGAATCCTTTTAATCCGGAAACGCCGCCAAGACACCATCTTGAAACCGCGCGAATCAGCAGGAAGGGGCGGAAATCCGGTGCAAAATCAGGATTTAACCAGCCGCGCCGCGTAAAAGCCGTCCAGCCCGCCCAGGCGGGGGTCCTGATGCGGCAGATGGCAGGGCAAGGTCCGCAGATCGCCCTCGGGGGTGAGGATTTCCGCAAGGCCCGCGACCTCGCCGGCCTCGATCGGCGCCCGCCGCATCGCGGATTCGGAGGCCAAAAGGGCCGCCACCGCCTGCTCGCCTTCTTCCGGCTCCAGCGAACAGGTGCAATAGATCAGCGTGCCGCCGGGTCGCAGCAAGGTCACCGCGTGCAGCAACAGGCGCTTCTGCAAGGCGGCGAGTGCGGCGATATCGGCTTCCTGCCGCAGCCAGGCGACGTCGGGATGCCGCCGGATGGTGCCGGTCGAGGTGCAGGGCGCGTCCACCAGGATACCGTCGAAACCCTCGCCGCTCTTCGCCCCCTGCCATTCGGCAGCATCGGTGACTACCGTCTCCGCCTCCAGATCCAGCCGCGTCAGGTTGTCGCGCAGCCGCGCCACGCGGGCGACCGAACGGTCGACCGCGGTGACGCGGGCGCCGGCGTGCGCGAGCTGCGCCGTCTTGCCGCCGGGCGCGGCGCAGAGATCGGCGATGGCAAGGCCTGTGACGTCGCCGAACAGCCGCGCCGGCAAGGCGGCGGCGGCGTCCTGCACCCACCATTGGCCTTCGGTGAACCCGGGCAGCATCGTCACCGAGCCCTGCAGCAGCGTGCGCACGGTGCCGGTCGGCAGTGTCTCGCCGTGCAAGCGCGTCGCCCATTGGGCGGGGTCGGATTTCACGGTGATGTCGAGCGACGGTTCATGACTGAGCGCGACCGCGATTTCGCGCGCGGCGGTCTCGCCGTAATGGGCGATCCAGCGCGTCAGCAGCCATTCGGGAATATCGAGCGTCTTCGCCTTGACCTCGTCGATCAGCGGCTGGCCCTCGCGCGCGCAGCGGCGCAGCACGGCGTTGACGAGGCCGGCATATTTCGCGGCCCGCCGGTCCGACTGCACCAGCCGCACCGACAGATCGACCGCGGCATGATCGGGCACGTCCATCCAGAGAATCTGCGCGGCACCGATCAGCAGCGCGCTCTGCGCGCGCGGCGCGTCGGTCGGAATGCCGCGATCGAGCAGCCGCGACAGCACATGGCCGAGGGTGCCGAGCCGGCGCAGAATCGTTGCCACCAGCCGTCGCATCAGCGCACGGTCGCGATCGGACAGCGTCTTGACGCCGGGATGCGCGGTGGCGCCGTCGAGTTGTTCGTCCAGCGTGCGGTGCTTGTGCAGCACGCCGTCGAGAATATCCGCCGCGATCCGCCTTGCCGCGAGACCGGGCACCTCGGAAGGCAGTGCGAATCGTTGTGAGGACATGGAGCGCGACATCTCGGGGGAATCGGGCAGCGCTCAGCGTTTCAGCTTATGCGGCCGGAAGGAAATCACTTTTGCCATTGGAATATGCCAAATATAAGAATCGCCCTACCGATTTCATCCTCGCCGCATCATCTTTATGTACGAGTCTCGAATCGAGCGGGCTGTTCCCGCGGCTGGAAATTGAGCGATGACCGACGATCCTTCACTGCCCGCGGCGGCGGCCCCTGCCGGCGAGCGCAAAGAGCTGACACCGGCGGCCCGGCGCGCGCTCGCCGAAGCCGAGGCGCGCCGGCAGGCCGCCGCGGCCAATGCCAAGCCGGCGCCGAAGGAGCTCCAGGGCCCCAAGGGCCCGGAACCGACCCGCTACGGGGACTGGGAGACCAAGGGCATCGCCTCGGATTTCTGAGTCGGGTCAGTCACTTGCACGCGGTGCCGGTCGGCGGTGGGGCATCTGCCGATGGTCGAGGGTCTCGTGCCGGCGGTTTCTCGCGCTGGAGGTCGTGGTGCTCCTGCAGGTGGCCGACGCCGCGCTCGCATGCGGCAATCAGCGTCGCGGCATGGATCTCGACGAACTCACCGGCCGCGGGCAGGCAGCGCCAATTCCCGCTCGGAACGAAACGGCGAAACCAGCGCGATCATGCGGGCACCGACGAAAAGAGCCGCGATCTCGGCGACCCGCCGGATGTTTTCCACCCGTGCTTGATTGCTGCAGCCGAGATCGCGGTTGACGCCATGGCGGAGATTGTCGCCGTCCGTGACATCCAGGCCGGTGTCGAGCGGTCGGCCGAAGGCGCATCGGTGATTTCCAGCGTCGTGCCGATATGAAGATTGAAGCGCGCCATCGTATTCTGCTCACCTGCGTCGGGGAGGCAGTTGACAGCCTGGAGCTTGAATTTCAGATGAAGATTGTCGCCCGTACGACTACAGGAGTGTGCGCGCCGCGGCGCCGAAACGAAAAAGCCGCGCGATGGCGCAGCTTTTTGTAGTCTCGATCCGGAACCCCAGGGATCAGCGCGCCACCACCACCGTGGTGCCGACGGAAACGCGCTGGTAGAGATCGCTGATGTCGTCGTTCAGCATGCGGATGCAGCCATAGGAGACGAAACCGCCGACCGAGCCGGGCATGTTGGTGCCGTGAATGGCGTATTCGCCACCGGCCAGCGTCATTGCGGCGACGCCCATCGGGTTGTGCGGCGAGCCGCCGGGAATGACGTTCGGCATCGACGGCTTGTCGCGCTTGACTTCGGCCGGCGGCGACCAGGCCGGATTGCGATACTTGCCGTCGATCCGGGTGGTGCCGGCCCATTGCTTGCCGGCCTTGCCGACGCCGACGGGGTAACGCACGGCGTGGCCGGGATCGAGCACCAGATAGAGCCTGCGCTCGTTGGTCTTGACCACGATCGTTCCCGGCGAATAGTCGCCGCGGAAGCCGACCATGTCCGGGCGCGCCTCGGCCGCCGTCGATATCAAAACACCAGCCCCGATGGTGGCTGCCAGCGCCACCGCAATCCTCAACGACATCAATCTCTCCGCTTTCGCTTCGTCTCGCCCCCGCGGGGGCCTGAAATTCGATGCAAATCCCGCAAAACCCGGGTTTTGCCGCCGGTTTGCCCACGCATTTTTAACCGCTCGCGTTAACCAACGGGTTTCCACAAGCCCGGCGCCGGGCATCCGACGGCCCATAAGAAGAAAATGTTGGAAACAAAGTAAATGCCCGGAAAACAACACTCGCCGAAAAACGGCGCCGGCCGGGGAGCCAGCCCCTGACGATTGCGTGAGGGGGGCGTTTCAGCGCGGATTTTTGTGCCGAATTTCGCCGCAGCGACGATGCGCCCCCTCGCCCCGCGCTTCGCGGGGAGAGGTTTGGGTGAGGGGCTGTCTCAGCAAACTCTGAACAAAGGAGCGCGCTGTGAGTCCCCCTCGAGTCCGCCTCACCCGGATCGCATCTGCGATGCGATCCGACCCCGCACGCGGGGCGAGGTAAGAGAGACTGCGGGTTCTACGCCCCCGCGCCCTTCTTGTTCTGGCGGTGCTCGACGAGGTCGTCGACCACGGCGGGATCGGCCAAGGTCGAGGTGTCGCCGAGGCTGCCCGGTTCGTCCTCGGCGATCTTGCGCAGGATGCGGCGCATGATCTTGCCGGAGCGGGTTTTGGGCAGGCCCGGCGCGAACTGGATCTGGTCGGGGGAAGCGATCGGGCCGATGTCCTTGCGCACCCACGCCACCAGTTCCTTGCGCAATTCCTCGCTCGGTTCAGTGCCGGCCATCAGCGTCACATAGGCGTAGATGCCCTGGCCCTTGATGTCGTGGGGATAGCCGACCACGGCGGCTTCCGAGACTTTGGCGTGCGCCACCAGCGAGCTTTCGACCTCGGCGGTGCCCATGCGATGGCCGGAGACGTTGATGACGTCATCGACCCGCCCGGTGATCCAGTAATAGCCGTCGGCGTCGCGGCGGCAGCCGTCGCCGGTGAAGTATTTGCCCTTGTAGGTCGAAAAATAGGTCTGCTCGAAACGGGCGTGATCGCCATAGACGGTGCGCATCTGACCCGGCCAGGACTTGGCGATGCACAGATTGCCCTGGCATTCGCCCGATAGCACGTTGCCGTCGGCGTCGACGATCTCGGGCACCACGCCGAAGAACGGATTGGTCGCCGAACCCGGCTTGAGTTTGGTGGCGCCGGGCAGCGGCGTGATCAGGATGCCGCCGGTCTCGGTCTGCCACCAGGTGTCGACGATCGGGCAGCGCTCGTCGCCGATGACGCGGTGATACCATTCCCAGGCTTCCGGATTGATCGGCTCGCCGACGCTGCCGAGCAGCCGCAGGCTCTTGCGCGAGGTCTTCGTCACCGGCTCGTCGCCGGCCTGCATCAGCGCGCGGATCGCGGTCGGCGCGGTGTAGAAGATGTTGACCTTGTGCTTGTCGATGACGTTCCAGAACCGCGAATTATCAGGGTAATTCGGCACGCCCTCGAACATCAGCGTGGTCGCGCCGTTGGCCAGCGGCCCGTAGAGAATGTAGCTGTGGCCGGTGACCCAGCCGACGTCGGCGGTGCACCAGTAGATGTCGCCGTCGTGATAGTCGAACACGTATTGATGCGTCATCGACGCGAACACCAGGTAGCCGCCGGAAGTGTGCAGCACGCCCTTGGGCTGGCCGGTCGAGCCCGAGGTATAGAGGATGAACAGGGGATCCTCGGCATGCATGTGCTCGCACGGGCACTCCGTGGTCACCATCTCTGCGGCCTCGTGGTACCAGAGGTCGCGCGAGGGATTCATGTCGATCTTGGCGCCGGTGCGCTTGACCACCACCACCCAGTCGACGCCCTCGGACTTGGCGATCGCGGCGTCGACATTGCTCTTCAGCGGCACCTTCTTGCCGCCGCGCAATCCTTCGTCGGCGGTGATGACGATCTTGGACTGGCAATCGTTGATGCGCTGGGCGAGGCTGTCGGGCGAAAAGCCGGCGAACACCACCGAATGGATCGCGCCGATCCGCGCGCAGGCCAGCATCGCATAGGCGGCTTCCGGAATCATCGGCAGGTAGATGGTGACGCGGTCGCCCTTCTTGACGTTACGGGTGCGCAGGATGTTGGCCATCTTGCAGACCTCGTCGTGCAGCTGGCGATAGGTGATGTGCTTCGACTCGGAAGGATTGTCGCCCTCCCAGATGATGGCGGTCTGGTCGCCGCGCTTCTCGAGATGGCGGTCGATGCAGTTCCAGGCGACGTTGAGCACGCCGTCCTCGAACCATTTGATCGAGATATGGCCGGGCGCGAACGAGGTGTTCTCGACCTTGGTGAAGGGCTTCATCCAGCCGATGCGCTTGGCCTGTTCGGCCCAGAATCCGTTGGGATCGCTGACCGAGCGCGCATACATCTCCTGATACTTGGCCTGATCGACCCACGCGCGGGTGGCCCATTCGGCGGGCACATCGTAAATCTTCTCGGACATGTCTTCCCTCCACCCTTGCGGCCAGTGAACGCGGACACTGCAAGCCGTCTTCATTGTTACGACAATTATGCGTCGTGCCTAACGGGGCCGACAAGTCCAACCAATAGGACCTTAGACGGAACCGGTGCTTGCGGAGGATCAAGCCGGCGAGGCCCTGCGGCATCGCCGCAGGCCTCCGGCCGGCCATCACGATCGCGTTTCCGGCAGGTCAAATGGCCGCAGGGGAGGTCTGCGCGGACCCTGCGGCGGTAACCAGGAACCGTTGCCCGGCGACAGTGGGCTAGCGCTGGCGGCGATTACGCCCTAAATGGCCAGCCCGAGGCGAGAGCCACCGGCCGGAACCAAAGACCAATAACCGGCATTGACAGGGTAGCGTTGGAGCAAGGCGACTAAAGCCATGATGGATCAGCAGAATTTCGAGGCTACGCGGCCCGCTTCCGCCGATTCCGTCGTCAGCGTTACGTCGGGACAGCCGGGAAGCGTGGAATCGCTCGCCCGCGGGCTCGGTCTGAAGCTCGGCGACCAGAACGAACTGACCATCCGCCGCATCAAGCGCGGCAAGAGCTATTCCTTCGTCCGCGCCAACGGCACGCCGGTCAAGCATACCGGCACCATCAAGCGGCTGCACTCGATGGCGGTGCCCCCGGCCTATGCCGAGGTGCGCTATTCCCCCGACCCGACCTCGCATCTGCAGGCCGTCGGCCGCGATGCCGCGGGGCGGCTGCAATACCGCTATCACTCCGACTGGGAGAAGGTCCGCGAGCACCGCAAGGCGCACCGTTTGGCGCGGCTGGTCGCGGCGCTGCCGAAGATCCGCCGCAACGTCTCGATGCACCTGTCGGGCGACGAGGCGACCCGCGAATTCGCGCTGTCGGCGGTGATCGAGCTGATCGCGCGCACCGCGATCCGGCCCGGCAACGAATCCTACGCCCGCCTCAACGGCACCCGCGGCGCCACCACGCTGCTGAAATCCAACGTCGCCCTGGAAGACGACAGCCTCGTGCTGACCTTCAAGGCCAAGGGCGGCAAAGCCGTGCGCAAGGAATGCGACGCCGCCAAACTGGTGCGCGCCATCGGCATCCTGCGCGACGTACCCGGCAAGCGCATGTTCCAGTACCGCGACCATTCCGGCAATGTGCGCAGCGTCTCCACCACCCAGGTCAATGCATTCCTGCGCGAGATCGCCGGCATCAAGATTTCGCTGAAGGATTTCCGCACCCTGATGGCGTCCGCCGTGGTGCTGGAATCGCTGTCGCGGATTTCGCCGGCGGCGAGCGCCCGCGGCCGTCGCAAGCAGGTGCTGGACGCGGTCCGCGCCGCCGCCGATGAATTGTCCAACACGCCGGCGATCTGCCGCAAGAGCTACGTCCACGACACCATCGTCACCGCCTTCGAGGACGGCATCCTCGAACGCTTCGCCGCGACCATGAAGGGCTATCGCTCGCAGTCGAAGCGCGAGGCGCTGCTGGCGCAGGTGGTGACCGCGGCGGCGGCGTGATTTTTTCCAGACAGGGATGATTGATCCTCATGGTGAGGAGCGCGTCTTCGCGCGTCTCGAACCATGAATGCCCCGATGCCGCCATCCTTCGAGACGGCGCTGACGCGCCTCCTCAGGATGAGGACCGTCGATCACATCCCGCCCATCTTGCAGACGATCTTCCACTCTTCCGCCGTCACCGGCTGCACCGACAGCCGCGAATATTTCACCAGCGCCATCTCGGCCAATCGTTTGTCGGCCTTGATCGCGGCCATCGTCACCGGGGTCTTCAGCGGCTTGTCGGCCTTGATGTCGACGCAGACGAATTTTTCCGTCTTGTCGGTGGGATCGGGATAGGCCTCCTTGACGACTTCGGCGATGCCGACGATCTCCTTGCCCTCGTTGGAATGATAGAAGAAGGCGCGGTCGCCCTTCTTCATCTTCACGAGATTTTGACGCGCGGTGAAATTGCGCACGCCGGTCCAGGCCTCGCCCCTGGTGCCCTTGGCCACCTGCTGATCCCACGACCACACCGAGGGTTCGGATTTCACCAGCCAGTAATTCATGACGCCCACCATTTGCCCGTCATGGCCGGACACAGCCGTCCGAAGGACGGCGTCGCTTCCGCTCGCCTATGCCCGGCCATCCACGTCCTTGTTTGCCGCAGTCCTTTGATACCAAGACGTGGATGCCCGCGACAAGCGCGGGCATGACGAAGCGGGAATCATCCCTCCGCCTTGAACGGCCGCGTCAGCAGGCTCTCGATCGCCTCGTCGATGGTCAGAGCACCGCTCAGGATCGCCGCCACCGCTCTTGATACCGGCATGTCGACGCCTTGCGAAGCCGCGAGTTCGATCAGCACCGGCGCGGTGAATTCGCCCTCGGCGAGTTTCTGCGGCCTCGCCTCGCCGCGCCCGAGCGCGATGCCGAGCGCGAGGTTGCGCGATTGCGCGCTGCCGCAGGTCAGGATCAGGTCGCCGAGCCCGGACAGCCCGGCCATGGTCTCGCCGCGCGCGCCGCAGGCGCGCCCCAGCCGCATCAATTCGGAGAAGCCGCGCGTGGTCAGCGCGGCCTGCGCCGAGGCGCCGAGTTTGCGCCCCGCCACGATGCCGGCGGCGATCGCCAGTACGTTCTTCGCCGCGCCGCCGATCTCGACGCCGCGGACATCCGAGGTGTGGTAGGGCCGGAAGGTCGCCGATCCCAGCGCCAGCACCAGCGCCCGCGCGAGCGCATCATCGCTCGCCGCCAGGGTCACCGCGGTGGGCAGGCCGCGCGCCACGTCCTCGGCGAAACTCGGTCCCGACAGGATCGCGGGCTGCGCCGCGGGCGCGGCTTCGGCGATCACCTCGGTCATGAACTTGTGGGTGCCGCGCTCGATGCCCTTGGCCGTCGCGATCACGGGCGTTGCCGGGGCGAGATGCGGGGCAAGGGCGGCAAGCGCCTCGCGCAGATGCTGCGCCGGCGTCGCGATCAGCATGATGTCCGCGCGCGCCGCAAACGCAATGTCACTGGTCACGCCGACGGCGGAGTCGAGCAGCACATCGGGCAGCTTTGCATTCTTGCGGGTGGCCGCGATCTGCGCCGCGCTCGCCGGATCGCGCGCGTAGAGGGTGACCGCGCGCCCGGCCCGCGCCGCAACGCCGGCCAGCGCCGTGCCCCACGCGCCCGCGCCGATGATTGCAACCGAGTCGAACGACGCCATCGCTCCGCCTTAAGTCTTCTCCCTCTCCCCGCACTTGCGGGGAGAGGGGCGGGGTGAGGGGCTGTCTCGGCAAATTCCGAAGGTGAGGAGTGCGTGGCGACTCCCCCTCACCCGGAGACTTCGCTGTGCGAAGTCTCCGACCTCTCCCCGCATCCGCCTTCGCCCGAAGGCGGGCTTCGGCGGACAAGAGCGGGGCGAGGTAAGGACCGCGCCGTGCGATTGCTTGTCCATATCGCCCCTCAAAACCCCGCGCGCGTGTTGGCGTATCCCGCGGGCGCGGTGGCGTTGGCGTCGAGCAGCCAGCGCGCGCGGGGGGCGGTGTCCATGGTATCGACCAGTCCCAGCGCCAGCCGTTCCGCGCCGGCCCAGGCGATCATCGCGCCGTTGTCGGTGCACAGCGCCGGCGGCGGGACGATCAGCGTGGTCCCGGCTTTCGCGGCGACCTCCTGCAGCGCGCCGCGGATCGCCTGATTGGCGGCGACGCCGCCGGCGGCGACCAGCGCACTCGGTGCGCCGAACTGTTCGTGAAACAGCCGCAGGCCGACACCGAGCCGGTCGGCGGTCGATTCCATCACCGCGGCCTGGAAGCCGGCGCAGAGATCGCGGACGTCCTGCGGCTCGATCGGATCGAGTTTCAGGGCCTCGTTGCGAACCGCGGTTTTCAGGCCCGACAGCGAAAAGTTGGCGTCGGGCCGCCCGAGCATCGGCCGCGGAAATGCAAAGCGCCTGACATCGCCGAGGCTAGCGGCACGCTCGACTTCCGGACCACCCGGATAGGGCAGTCCCAGCATTTTTGCGACCTTGTCGAAGGCCTCGCCCATGGCGTCGTCGACGGTGGTGCCGAGCCGCACATAATTGCCGACGCCGATCACCGCGACGATCTGGGTATGACCGCCGGAGGCGAGGAACAGGCAGTACGGAAACGCCAGCGCGCCGGTCAGCCGCGGCGTCAGCGCGTGGGCTTCCAGATGGTTTACCGCGATCAGCGGCGTGTCGTGCACCATCGCGATCGCTTTCGCCGTGGTGAGGCCGACGATGACGCCGCCGATCAGCCCGGGGCCGGCGGCAGCGGCGACCGCGGAAAGCTGCGCGAAGCGCACGCCAGCTTCCTTCATGGCGCGGCCGACCAGCCGATCGAGCACGTCGACATGGGCGCGCGCGGCGATCTCCGGCACCACGCCGCCGAATCGGGCGTGTTCCTCGGTCTGCGAGCGCACGATGTTGGACAGGATTCGTCCCGACCCGTCGCCCAGCCGCTCGACCACGGCGGCCGCGGTTTCGTCGCAGGTGGTCTCGATCCCCAGCACCAGCATTGACGACGCGTTATCCAATTTGAGCCCTTGCATTAGTGCCCCGCTTCCGAAGTTCGTGACACGTTGCAGCGTCCTCTGATACGAACTTCGGAAGCATAAGGGGCACTAAAAACTATGATTTTTCCAGTGCCGCTTGTCGATTTGAAGTTCCTAACCGAACGTGCGGCAAGTGCTGTAGGAACTTCAAATCGGCGGCACTGGCCTTCGAAAGCGGCGTTTGCCTATCCCGGTTACAGCGCGAGGTATCAAAGTGCAATCGTTCGTTGATGCAGAATTTTCGCGGGCGCGGGGCTGACGATGGCCGTGCTTGTCACCCGCCCACAGCCCGATGACGAGGCCACGGCCGCGAACCTGCGCGCCAGGGGCTTTGAGGTGCTGCTGGCGCCGATGCTGCGGTTCGAGCCGGTCGCCTTCCGCGACGATGGCGGGGCCGATTACGGCGCCGTCATCGTCACCAGCGCCAACGCGTTGCGCGGATTGATGCCGAACCTGAAGGATAGCAGGCTGTTGAAGCTGCCGCTGTTCGCGGTGGGCGAACACACCGCTGCCGCCGCGCGCGGCGCCGGGTTCGAGAACGTGATCGTGGCCGGTGGTGACGCCGGCGCCTTGCGCGATGGCGTGCTCGCCGGCGTGAAGCGCAAGACGCTGAAGAAGACGAGTCCCCTGCTGTATCTCGCCGGCGCCGATCTGGCGCGCGACCTCGCCGGCGAACTCGGCGCGCGCGGTTTTACCGTCGTCACGCAAACCACCTACCGGATGTCGCCGGTGTCGGGCCTGCCGCGCGAAACCTGCGAGGCCTTCGCAGCCAACCGGGTCGAGGCAGTGCTGCATTATTCCGGGCGCAGCGCGCGCGCTTTCCTCGAGGCGGCGCGTTCCGCCGGCGTCGAAATATCGGCGCTTTCGCTGCCGCAATGCTGCATTTCCGCTGGCGTGGCCGCGGTGGTCCGCGACGCCGGGGCCGCCCAGGTCGTGGTGGCGGCTTCGCCGGACGAAAATGCCCTGTTCGGGGCGTTGGACCGTGCGTTGCGGCCCGTATCGCGCTAGAAGGTCGTGCCGAATCCGGCAGCCCGGCTGCCGCAACAGGGAACCACAGGGATGGTCGAGGACAGCCCCGAACAGATCGAAGCCTCAACGGAGCAGGGCCGCGCCCGGCGCGCGCCGCCGACCATCGACCTGGAGGCCTCTGACGTCTCCGGCGAGACCCAGTCCGCCGGTGCTGCGGCGGCCGAGCCGCCGAAACCGTCGTCGCCAGGCGGCGCGAGGTCCGCGATGTCGTCGGCCGCGATCCCGGCGCTGTCGGGTGCCTGCGCCGCCGCGCTGGTGCTCGGCGTGGCCTGGCTGTCGGGATGGCCAAGCGAGGCGCCCGCCCCTGCCGCGCCCGCGGTCAATTCCGCTGAGGTCGACGACCTCGCCGCGCGCATCGCCGGCCTCGAATCGAAAACAGCCAAGCCGGTCGCCGCCGCGCCCGATCCGGCGCTGGCCGCGCGCATCGCCGGCCTGGAGAAATCGCTCGCCGCCGTGCGCGCCGATCTCGCCGGCCAGCGCGCGCAATCGGAAAAGCTCGCCTCCGCCGTCAACGATCTCAAATCGGCGCCGCGTGAATCCGCAAGCTCCCCGGATCTTGCCGCCATCAACGAGCGCATCGCGGGCCTCGAGCGAGCGGCGCGCGCGCAAAATTCCGCGATTGCGCAGGACAGTGCAAAACCGGCCGACGACGTGCCGCTGCGCCGCGTCGTGGCGGCGACGCTGCTCGATGGCATGGTCCGGGTCGGCGATCCCTATCCGGCGGCGCTGGCGGCGGCGAAATCGCTGGCGGCCGATCCAGACGCGCTGAAGCCGCTCGATGGTTTTGCCGAGAAGGGTGTGCCGAATGCGGCGGCGCTCAGCCGCGAATTGCTGGCGCTGGTCCCAAAACTGTCGCCGCCGGCGCCGGACCCGGCCACCACAGGCTCCGGCCTGGTCGAGCGTCTGCAGGCGGGCGCCGCCAAACTGGTCCGCATCGAACGCACCGACGCGGTCGGCAACTCTAGCGGCAATGTGGTCGCGCGCGTCACCGCGGCGGCGCTGCGCAACGACTATCAGGAGGCGCGGCGCGAATTGAACGCGCTTTCGCCGGCCGATCGCGCCGCCGCGCAAGCCTGGATCGAAAAGGCCGATGCGCGCGACGCCGCGCTCGCGGCGTCCCGTCAATTCGCGGCCCAAGCCATGGCCGCGCTCGCCAGACCTGTTCAATAAACGCCCGGTCAGTAGGATTTTGATGCATCGGATCATTCTGTTTCTGCTGTTGATCGCGCTCGCGGCCGCGGGCGCGGCCTGGGTCGCCGATCAGCCCGGCGAGGTCGTACTGACCTGGGGCGTCTGGCGCGCGCACCCCTCGCTGCCGGTGTTCGCGCTGATTCTCGGCGTCGTCATCGTCGCGGCGATCCTGCTGTGGAGCGCCTTGCGCGCGCTGTGGAAGATGCCGAAAAAAATCCGGCACGGCCGGCGCGAACGGCGCCAGATGCGCGGCCGCCATGCCATCACCCACGGATTGCTCGCGATCGGCCATGGCGATGCCGCTCGCGCGCGGGCCCATGCCGACATCGCGCGCAAGCATGCCGGCAATGATCCGCTGGCGCTGTTGCTGCATGCGCAGTCGGCGCAGCTCAGCGGCGACCGGCAGGGCGCCAACGCCGCGTTCCGCGCCATGGCGGAGCGCGAGGACACGCGGCTTCTGGGCCTGCGCGGCCTGTTCATCGAGGCGCAACGATCGGACGATCCGGTCTCCGCGGTCATGATCGCGGAAGAGGCGCTGAAACTGGCGCCTGGCTCGACCTGGGCCTCGCATGCGGTGCTCGGATTCCGCTGCGCCCAGGGCGACTGGAGCGGCGCGCTTGGGATACTCGACAACAATCTCGCCTCCGGCCTGATCGACAAGGCCGCGTACCGGCGTCAGCGTGGCGTGCTGCTGACGGCCCGCGCGCTGGAACTGGAAAATCTCGACCGGGATCTATCGCGCGAAAGCGCGATGGAGGCGGTGAAGCTGGCGCCGACTTTGGTACCGGCGGCGGTGCTCGCCGCCAAGTACGAGAGCGAGGCGCATCAGGTGCGGCGCGCGATGCGCATCGTCGAGGCGGCATGGATCGCGCATCCGCATCCCGATCTCGCCGATGCCTATGCCCATGTCAAACTCGGCGATTCCGCGCGGCAGCGGCTGGTGCGGGTGGAAACACTGGCTTCGAAGGCGCCCGGTCATGTCGAGAGCGCGCTGGCGGTGGCGCGCGCCGCGATCGACGCCTCCGAGTTTGCCCGCGCTCGCGCGGCGCTGGCGCCGCTGATCGCGGCGCCGACCCAGCGGGTGGCGCTCTTGATGGCGGAAATCGAGCGCACCGAGCACGGCGACAGCGGCCGGGCGCGCGCCTGGACCCTGCGCGCGGTGCGCGCGCTGCACGATCCGGCCTGGACCGCGGACGGCTATGTCAGCGACCGCTGGCGGCCGGTTTCGCCGGTGTCGGGCCGGCTCGACGCGTTTCAGTGGCAGACCCCGATCGCGGCCCTGCCGTCGGACAAGGCCGCCGCGATCGAGGCGAAAGAATTCAACGAGGCGATGACGGCCCCGCGCCGGGTCGAACCGCCCCGCGAGCCCGCGATGACGCCGGCCGGGCTGTCGCCCCCGGCGGCGCAGGATAACGCGCCGGTTGTTTTGCCGGCAAAAGCCGCAGGCTTCGAACCGGCCCCCGCCCCGCCGCCGGCCGAATCCGCCACCGTGACCGCCGCGCCGCTGTTCCGGCAGCGCCAGGACATGCCCCGGCCCGCCGCCTCCGCCATTCCGGCGGTCATTCCCATCATCCGCCCGCCGGATGACCCCGGGATCGACGACGAGGCCGTTGCCGACGAATTTTCGGAACAAATCGATCCCGCGCAGGGCCAGGCCGGCGGCTGGCGCGGATTTCTGTCCCGCTGGGGCGCCTGATCGCAGCCTTTTCGTGGCAAATCCCGCCCCGGACGCGGGCCAGGGCTGCGTCGGCAAACCGTGTCAAAAAAGCGTCGCGTCGGCCGTGAGCCAGCGTTTTTCTTGCCAAACCGGGCGCTGCCCGATATCAGGTGCGGGCGTTTTCAGCTGCTTCCGCTGACCGCGCCGCATGGTCCGCCGCAATAGCTCAGTTGGTAGAGCACGTCATTCGTAATGACGGGGTCACAGGTTCGAGTCCTGTTTGCGGCACCAG
>Ga0182014_10002298_pt1 | contig 24168 bp, 22 predicted proteins | sample 612S2DmetaG_FD_120489 | JGI IMG/M metagenome (GOLD analysis project Ga0182014, IMG submission 120489) | Permafrost microbial communities from Stordalen Mire, Sweden - 612S2D metaG | ecosystem: Environmental > Terrestrial > Soil > Wetlands > Permafrost | place: Sweden: Stordalen | collected...
GATTGATGTGGCCTTATACATTGTGAGATATGTAAAGGGGACTGTTTGAATGCTAATTTTACACCCTACTAAACCCAACGCTGCACCGTCAGGGGGCACAACAGGCTACCGGCAGGCTCTTGGAGCAGAGCTGCGGCATCAAGAACGCGTTGTTCACACCTCCGGCGGCCTCCACGGACATACCCGAAACCTCACTGTTCATCGTCCATGAATTAACACCGGGCGCTGGGGAACACGCCTGCAACAACGTGGACTCCTGATCCCTTCCCAGGTCGGCCTCGCGGCACGTAACAGCGCCGCCTGATGACTCGACTAAACAGTCGTGCACGCTGGGGTGAATCCACATCTGGGGTGCGGCGGCCGCCCCTTTTGCAATCGCCGACGAGCCAAAGAACTCGTCCACATTGCACATGTGCGCGGTGTTCCCGTATGTTTGTTGACACATATAGTTCATGCCTACGATGCCATGCGTGTCCCCATCATTCTTCGACTTCGACGGCCCGACATAATGGGAAGCCTGTACAGCCCCCGTGCTCCAGGTCGGCTCAGCAGCCTCCGCGCTCATACCGCTCCAGGAAATTAAAAAAACAACTGCTGCAAGTAGCGCAAGCCTTCTCATTTTCGTCCCCCCTCTATGATTGTTAAATTTGACTGTCCTCAGGCAGGAAATATCCGTTGGACGCTCTACTCTCACTGCGGCACAGCGACCGTCAGCGCTATGAGAATTGTGACTCGCATCGCCTCCCGGAACTGCCCTTACCAAAGCGATACCCCAACCTGAGACATCGCGCAACTGCAAAATAATTCCGGCAGTCTGAAAGAATTTGAATCTTATTATTTTGCAATGCTGCTCTGACAATGATGGTCTATAATCTGATGCAGAATAAATATATGTTCATATTATGAGGCGCGAATCGTCCCTCTAGGATAGGGCTTGACTTTTGCCCCCGGCAGTGCAATAGTTGCACTATGGACAGTTTGTTTTAATTGTCCAGTTATTGAGGATGTTAACGGGTTTCTATGCCGATATTGCAAAGCTTTGGTTCCGTCAGCGTGCGGATGTACGCCGACGATCACCGCCCGCCGCACTTCCATATTGCCGCGCCAGACTTCCAAGTGCTGGTGAGGATTTCGGACTTGACGGTGATTGCCGGCGAAGCCAGCGAAACTCAGATTGCCGAGGCTCTGGCGTGGGCGCAAGCCCATCAGGAGAAGTTGGCTCTTCGGTGGGCTGAACTCAACGAAAGGGGCTGATCATGCCGAAAAAAACTTTACCGCGCATCATTGCCGTGACAACGGGCGAGAAGCCTTTGACCTTGCGCATCCGTTGGAACAGAGGCGAGGAAAGCCGCGTGGATGTTTCCGGCTTGGTAGAGACGTTCCGTATCTATAAGCCGTTGCGCCATTCGCCGGAATTGTTCGGGCGCGTAAGGGTTGGCGAGCATGGCGCGGATATTGTTTGGTCTGATGAGATAGACATGGCTGCCGACACCCTTTGGCGGCTTGCGCAAGAACAGGCGGGCGTAACCATGTCGCCGGACGCTTTCAAACATTGGCGCGAACGCAAAGCCTATACGCTCGAGACGGCGGCGCGTGCGCTTGGGTTAAGCCGTCGCATGGTGGCCTATTACGAACAGGGCGCGAAGCCTATTCCGCGCGTCGTTGCGCTTGCTACGCGGGCGCTCGACCACGCGGCTGTTGACCCCCCGTGATCTGCGGCTACGCCAGAGTTTCCACATACGGCCAGCGAGAGTCAGTAAGAAACCACCTTGCCTTCAAAATTATCGAATTGTCGGGTCGCTGACCCGACAATTGAATGTCTTTCTGAGTCCCCCCGTGTGTCATAAATCAAGATTCTTGACGCAAAGATGCACCAGTTCCGTACCCATGGGGGATTTTCCTGAAAAATGGTCTGGCGGTCTGGGATGGTTGGCGCCGCGAACTCGAATTGCCGGGAGGCCGGCCAGCCCCTGGATATCGGGGCGGGTAATCACAATCACAAAACGGATGTGAAGAAATGATATGGCGTGTTTGAAACATTTACAGTACAACACTGTCCTATTATTGTTAGACAAGCAGGGCAGGCTCTAATCCCGGCTTTTCGGCTTCCACTTTCTTGCCAGGCGCTGCGCCTCGGCGATCTGTGCCGGCGTCATTTTCTCGGCGAGACTGTCTTTGAAATCTTTTGCATAATCTTCCGCATATGTATCATTGACGTGTGCCGCCGCCAAATCAAACCACATGTAGGCCTGTATGAAATCCTGCGGCACACTGTTACCGTCGGCGTACGCCCAGCCCAATTCAAATTGTGCTTCATCATCTCCCTGCTCAGCCGCCTTGCGATACCATTTTATCGCCTCGGCGTGATCCTGTGGCACGCCTTGACCGTTGGCGTAAAGCCCTCCCAGTTCACGTTGCGCAGGAGGGAATCCCTGCTCAGCCGCCTGCCGGAACCATTTGACGACCTCGGCATAGTCCTTCGGTACGCCTTGGCCTGCCTGGCACATCAGTCCCAAAATATATTGCGCCTCAGCAAGTCCCTGGTCCGCCAAAGGCTTAAACTCTTTATAAGCCTTGACATAATCGCCTCTGTCATAAGCCGCTTTACCGTTTTTGAAACCGGCATGAGCAAGGGCGGCGAATCCTACCAGTACAGCGATAAAAAGCAGGAATTTGAATTTTGTCATTCGGCCTCCTCGGTTTGGCGGGTGAGCAATGAGAAAGGGGGCGAAGCAGGCGAACCTGGCGCAAAATGATATTACAGTAACATTCCGGCTTCGCAAGAATATTTTGGGAGAGTGAATCAAGGTGCAGGGCACAAATTGACATGGGCATACAGGCGTGGATTGACCAGAGAAAGTCGATTGCGGGGCATTCTGGCGGTTCCTGTGTGACCTGTGAGCAGTGGGCAGCGAAGAGTAATTGCACCGGGAGGGAGAGACCGATTTGAGTGGCGGACAGTGCTTCAGAAATTTTGCGGTACGTAATAGGTACGTAAAGAGTGAAATATCAGATAGTGAAAATTTGAGGTTTTGTAAGTTGGGGGAAGCGCATGGGAATCGAACCCTTCGTCATATAGACCCAGTAAGGGTTTGTAGGTGACAGGGACAACAGAGGGACACCGGTAAAGCGGTGGCGGGAATCGAACCCGCACTGACATAGACGGGATAAGGATTTACAGACCTCCGCACGACTTGTGCAACAACGAAGATTTCGAGAAGAAAATCAGGGCGAGAGGATTTGAACCTCCGAGACTGAAATATTTTATTGTTGTTCTGCTGTCTTAAGCGGCAATTTGGAGCTATGGACCACTTGCGGACCGCGAAAAGATCCAGGGGGCATAGAACCTGCACTGATAATGGAACCATGCGTCGTTCTTGCTTGCGAAACCTTTCAATCGATATCAGGAGTGAACCACTGTATCGGTAGCCCTTTGTTTCCTTTGACTACGACGGCTTGGCCGTGTTTCCTTGCGCGCACAAAACAATCGCGTTTGAGAGAGTCAAAATCAGTGTTCTTGGCGTAAGCTCGCGTTTTATTTTCAATAATTTCACGCCATACTTTGCCATCACTTTGCAAAAAACGCAACCCGATATGCTTTCCGGCAATTCTTCTCTTCCCGGAAAGATATCCTGGATCTGCGTCTAACAATTTGCGCAGGGTATAAGATAAAATGAGATCGAAAGATAGCGAAAAAGCGACCACATCTCTGCTGAAGCTGATGAGATCGGTAGTTTCTACGTTAGCATTAGCTTTGTGGGCTGCTTCATGGCGCCTCTGAAAGGCACTTACTAGAGGTGATCTAAGGTCTGGTATGCCAATACCACACCTTGATGCAATGCTTCCTAATACGTTCCACGGGTTGTCAATTCCAAAAGCTTCCAAGATAGCAACCATCTCCGTTGGTGAAATATTGGATTGAACATATCCGAAGGTGATGGATGATAATTCATAGTTGACATTAGCAGTGCTAGCTATTGATTTGGCATGCGCCTGAAAATAGGAAAAAAATTCCGTAGATTTGTCATTTAACAGCTTCTCTTGAAATCCTAGCGCTCTGACTACGCCTGCAGTGGCAGAGTATTTAATGCCATCGGGTAGTTGATTAAATTACGTAGTGCCATTTCCGATCCGGCTAAGGATCTCGGCCGTGCGAGTTCTGATAAAATCTTCGAGGATGGCATAACCCACAACGGCTAAACCATTTCTAAGCAATTGAGCTTGAGCATTATGTAGCACTTCTACAGGCGCACGTGATACAATTAGATCTGCTTCAGTAGCACCTTTATATGCTATTATATGCTCCAGAAATGTTGTCCTTGCCTTAGACACTATGATTCCTGTTCTAATAATATCTGCTTCATGATATCTATTCTATAGAAGACCCGGCTCGGAGTATTCGTCCCCAACCTCACAGCTGTATTAAAGGTTATATCGTCAAATGCCACTTTGGTCGTTTTCTTTATGGCAGCACTATGTTGAATAGCCTTCTTGCGTTCTTCATCGGTAAGCATGTCGACAGCGACCATCTGGGCATCATACATTCCCGAAAGCAACTGATCTCTCCAGGAGGATCCAACTGGTCGTTTGAAGGACGCATCGCCCCAGATGTTTTGACAGGTTTCAATGGCAGACTCGAAAGCAACCTTAAATTCCCTCAACTTTGCGTCTGAAGGCTGTCGATAGGTGACCATGAATTGATCCATTGCATCGCGGAAACCACCAGTAAATTCTTGCCAAATGTCTCGCAGAGTTAAAAATCTCAGGACAAGTTCGGCATCAATCATCCGTTGAAGTGCAGGCGACCTATCACCCTTGATTTTTAATTGCTTTCTCAAAAAAGCATTCTTAGCTAAGGCATAGATAAGGTCATTTAGCGGTCCGCTAAAAGCGACGTTTCGTAATTCCTGAGCAGCCATGGTTTCACCGCCCCGGTTTAATCTAGTAAAAACCTCAAATTTGAGCATTGGATCAGACTGCTTCAACAGAGTGATAACACGAAGGTAAGGCCTTACATCCAGTGCATTTTTCAGATCCATTGGCAGGTCGCTATATCGGAAATTCTCAATCTCCTGAAATCGCTCCAGAGCAACGAGTTTGAAGCCATTTGTCATGAATGAATGTATTGAGGTAATGCGCTGTTTCCCATCAACAACAGAGTATTTCCCGTACTCATCTTCGGCCAGATACACCGGTGGCACAGGAATGTTTAGCAAGAACGATTCAATCAAGGCCGACCGCTTTTGGAGGGACCAACGCTCACGCCGTTGAAAGGGTGGATTCACATCGATAGCTCCTTTAGTCACCATGGATTCAATCGAGCCCAATGAAAGGTCTGAGGCCTGGAAAACTAAACGGTCTTGAGAATCGAGGAATTTTTTAAGTATTTCTCTTTTGTGGACTATAAGCACCATTTAAAATCTCCTCCGCGTCTGACAGATGGAGCATAACCATCGATGAGAATGAAGGTTGTTAGTTCCGACAGTATCTCATATTATCAGAGTAATTCCGGGGCGTACAAGTATTTTCATTCTAGTGCGCCACTGGCTATCTGGTTTCAGTGAGAGGGGCAATTGTGTGATCGAGTGAATTTCTTTGAATCTTCATGGCATTCGAGCATGTCACTCGTAATGCTGTGGGGCTTTGAGGGGAGAAGATGGAAGCCGGGGCAAGTGGCTGTCAAGTTTAGACTCGCTGGGCAACTTCAGCCAGTCCCTAGATTCTGAGCTGAGTGCCCTTCATCCAATGCTTTTGATGCGGAGTGTGCAAGGCTAGTGCCGGGGATGTGCTTGTAGGGCAAAGTAGGAGCATTAACCGGCATGGCCTTGCATACGGAGCGTACCTTACTGCTTTTCAAAGGGCCTCCGGGTGGTGTGTCTCTTCAGTCCCTGAGTTCCTCGCCTCGTACCCTTCACAGTAATTCGACGGTATGAGGCAGGGAACTCAGGGACTAGGGAGGCGGTTAGAGATGGCCGACCACAGGGTGTGGAGCAGTGGAGCATGGACGCGAAGTGCATTATCGCGGCAAGTTTCGTGACGATCAGGTCCGGACACGTCATATTAAAATCTGCGCGTCCTGGCATGGGCGAGGGACGGCGGACTGAGCCTGCGACAGGATAGCCCGTGACCGTTGCTTGCAAAATGGCCAAACCAAACCTGTTGGGATTAATAAGCCTCGAAGAAAGGGAAGGGCGCCTTTCTTCGCCCTGAGCGCAAAAAGCGTGTTATTGCGCGTCACGCAGCGAAAACGTGGCGCGCACGCATTTTGGCGCCAGTAAAACCGAAACCGGGATTGCCTCCATGGGATGGGGTTGCGGTAGAGGCTCAGACGATATGGACAAAATTGCGAGGCTCGAAAAAATGGTGTTGATAAGTGACAAGTGTCAATATACGATACGGTCATGATCAGACGGTTCCAACATCGCGGCCTGAAGCGACTCTACGAAGATGATGACCGGAGGGGGATTAACGCCGAGCATGTTGAAAAGGTGCGCCGTATTTTAGGACAACTGAAGAGCTCTTCAAGACCGGAAGATATGGATATCCCCGGATTTAAGCTCCATCCAGTCAAAGGTGATTTGACCGGATTCCTGAGCGTCACAGTAAGCGGCTAATTGGCGCATTATCTTCAGGTTTGAAGATGGCGATGTTACCGACGTTGACCTGATCGACTACCATTAGCGGAAGGACAAAGAGATGGCGACGATGAAAAACCCTCCGCACCCGGGCGAGAGCGTTCGTTATGATTGCCTTGAGCCTTTGGGATTGACCGTAACCGAAGGTGCAAAAGCGCTTGGTGTAACCCGCCAGGCGCTCAACAACCTTGTTAACGGTAAGAGCGGGATTTCGCCGGAAATGGCGATCCGGCTTTTCAAAGCCTTCGGAAGCAGTCCGGAAACCTGGCTCAGGATGCAGCTCGATTACGATCTTGCCCAAGCGTGGCAGCACGAGGACAGGATTCAGGTTAAGAGGGTACAGCGGCCACACGATCAACCCCACTTGTAAGCGGCGGCCGATTCGTGAGAAACCAGGAAACACTTGGCGGCTATCGAGGTGGACAGGCCCATTGCTGCCCCCAAGGGTGCGTGCAAAACCTGGAGACCGGTTTCACCATGATTTGGTCATGCGGTGGTGGGCAAGGGCCTGCATAGCGGCCGGTGTGGAAGGCGTGAGCCTTTATCCAGGCACAAAACACAGTTCTGTAACTGCGCTTGGCAAGGAATTTACGCCCGAACAGATAAGGACTGCTTCTCAAATTTCCACGAACAAGGCTTTCTTGAGGTATTTTCGCCCAAGTCCAACACTTGTCAGGTCGATATACTCATCGGCTCGGGGGGATACTGGAAGGGCAGGGGGGGACACCAAAGGGAGAGTTGTCAATCTGAGGGAAACTGAAAGAAAATCAGAGAGATAATTGTTATTCTGGTACGAGATGGCTGGTTTCTCGTGAATCAGAAAGGAAGTCATCGACAATATAAACACACAACGAAGAAGGGCTGAGTTACAGTGGCTGGAGCTTTGAGCGACGACGTGCACCCTAAAACCCTGAAGAGCATTCTCATATAGGCAGGATTGGAGAGGTAAACAGATGAGGTACTCGGTTGTCATCGAAAAAGGAGAAAAGAATTACTCAGCTTATCTTCCGGACGTGCCTGGATGTATTGCTACGGGCGGCACCCCGGAAATCACCATTAAACGCCTTGCAGAGGCGCTCGAAATGCACTTGGCGGGATTAAGGGAGGACGGCCTGCCAATCCCGGAACCAAGTACACAGGTTGATTATATCACACTGGAGGAAGCCAGTTAAGGTCGATATACTCGTCGGCTCGGGGGGATACTGGAAGGGCAGGGGGGACACCAAAGGGACACCGCAAATTCAGGCAATGAAGCCTGTAAGGTAGCGTAGTTATTAGAAGTATGGCGGAAGCGCATGGGAATCGAACCCACCTGGGAACGCCTTCACGCCCCCACACCGGATTTGAAGTCCGGGAGCCCCACCAGTGAGCTTGGCGCTTCCGAGATGCTAGATATATACTGCTTCTACGAGCTTGGCAATCTTCCTCGTATGATAGACTTATTTGGCGCCCTGCCGAAAAAAATAACCACTCCGGGCCGTGCGAGCGCGTAGCGGGCAGGCCGACCGCCGCCATTCTCTACGCTATCCTTTCATGACCTGTCTATGATCACTGTCCATGACCAGAGCCGGGGCGTTCGCGGGAGGCCTTGATCAGCACTGCTCGTTTAAATCATAGATCCGGCGTGCGCTAACCTAAACCTCCACCAACTCGTATTCTCTGGATCCGATCCCGAGTTCTGAGGCGTAGATCAACTGACGCTCCCAGGCAATGTGCGGATAAACGGCCCTGATCTTGTCGGCGCACGGCTTCTCGATTCCCTTGAGACATGAGGATTCAAGATGAGGTTGGCTGTTCACCAGGTCCGCACATGCCTGGTCTATCGCAACGGGGTCCACTGAAGCGGTTATGCCGATATCGCCGACAATCGGAGCATCTGCAAAGGGATAGCAGTCGCATGCGGGGGAAATCTGGGTAAGAAAATTGATGAAAAGAGAGCGTTTTTCCTTTCCCTTGAGCGCCCCGGCAGTGTATTCGACCATTTTTTCCATGAACTTGGGCAGGCCTTTTTCCCAGTCGATGGTGAGCGCACCCTGCGGGCAGGCGTGAATGCAGCGCGCGCAACCCGCGCAAAGTTCCTGGTCGATCTTCATGACCATGGTGACAGAGGCGCTCGAGGCCGGCATATCCAGCGGCCTTTCGACCAGGACTATGGCGTCGTGGGCGCATTGCTCGAGGCAAACCCCGCAGCCTATACACTTCTCGTAAATTATTTCCGGGGCAACCTCCGAATGCTGGGCCATTTTACCTTTCCGTGAAGCTGTTCCCATTCCGACGTTTTTTATTGCGCCGCCGAAGCCTGACGCTTCGTGCAGTTTGAAATGGGCAAGCGAGACCAAAGAATCGGCGCGAACTATCGACGAGCCTATAAACACTTCCTTAAAGTGCTTAAGGTTTACCTGGACTGCCGCCTCGTCGCGTCCGTCGATGCCGTCTGCAATGATAAGGGGAGCGCCGATAACCGGGTAGGCAAAGCCGTTGAGAATGGCCGTATTCAAGTGGTCCACCGCGTTGCCGCGTGAGCCGGGATAAAGTGTCCCGGAGTCGGTAATAAACGGCCTGGCGCCTGCTTCCAAAAGCGCATCCACAACGGGACGAATGAGCAGGGGCCTGATAAAGGCAGTGTTTCCTCTTTCACCGAAGTGAACCTTGAGCGCCGTAAGTCCCTGTTTCCTGACGATTTTTTCCAACCCGGCGGCCTGCGCCAAGCGCTTAATTTTTGTCAGCAGGCTATTGTCATGTCCTGTGCGCAAACTGGTAAAATAAACCAGGCTCGCCATCACACACCTCTATTCGTGATAAATTTGCTTCCATCCAGTCTCCATCAGGAAACTCCGGATAAGGGACCAGCAGTTTCCGATGCAGAATACAGAGCCGGCTCAGCCCCCGACAGGCGCCAGCAAAACGGCAATGATCCCTGCAAGGAAAATCCCATCGAAGGTCCCGGCCCCGCCGATCGACGCCACGGGAGCACGCAGATATCTCAGCTCATCCAGGTGAAGAATGTCCGCTCCGATCAGGGTCCCCAGTGTTCCTGCGACGTATGCCGCAGGAGCGGCGAAACTATAATCGAATATCATCGCCGCAACTGCCGCTGCAAGGGGTGGAATCAGCCACGGGACCGCGATTCCAACGCCGGCGATCGGACGAGCGTTCTGATAAACGACATAAGTGACGGCCGCAAGAGCGAGCATCATTCGGATCGGATGAGGGGAGCTGATTAGAAGGTAGAGTGAAAGAACAGCAGGAATTACCGCGCCTCCTACGTTTATCGCCAGCACCATTTCATTTGGCCGATCGGAACGTGGAGGACGGAAACGCATTCCGAAAAAGGAGACTGTGTGCCAGTCGTCGACGTCCTTTTCAAGCGGGATCCTGCGCAGGGGAATGTTGATCATGCTGCCGACAATGCACAGGAACAGCAGCGTAAATAGATATTCGGGCGGGATGCCGATTTTGCTGAACGCCCATGAAAAAAGCCCGAATTGGATCAACCCGAAAGCCACCAGAAGCAGGAATACGAATATGAACAGAAAAAAAACCAGAAAAGGTGGGAAAAACATCTGACCATCCTTTCGGAAACGGCCCAGGGTTAAGTAAGGTTCAGGCAATGATTGCAGACACAGGTTATCGTTCTTTATATGCGCCGGGCGCAATAAACGGCCCGAATTCGCGCCTGATATCCTGCAGTTCCTTAATGGTCGATCTCCATATACTGAAGTACTCTTCCGGGCAATCGGGGGCAGTGCGTTTGTAGAAGCGGATGGCGCGCGAGATTTTCGCTGTCCATGCATCGATCCGGAACTTGAAGAGTTCCTGGTAGAGTTCCTTTGAAAAGTCCTCTTGGAAGATTTGCTGAAATAGAGATTTGAGGTCCTCATACTTCGGAATGAATCCAAGCGGGGTCCGGTAAGCGTCAACCTCGTTGTAGATGCGCTGCTCGGCCCAATGGAGCCATACTTTCTTGGCGAGTTTGTGAGTGAGAAAATCTCCTTTTTCATCTCTGAGGAAGTAATTGACGGCATAGATTCTCGGGACTTGCTTCATGCCCTCGACAAATCGAATATTGTTCCTGATATAGGCGCCTATCGGGTAGCTGATGAAATCCAGGTTCGCCATTGGCTGAGGCGCGAGCACACCCTCTTGCCCGATAGTGGCCGAGGTTGTCTCGGATTCCAGCGTGCAGGCTTTGAGGATAATTCCGCTCTCCCAGTCCGCAGATTCTTCTATGGGGACCGAAGTGTCACTGTCCCTGCCCCCGTAGATTACGCCCCTGACCAGCACGCCGTTCCGGTCGTTGTAAACCGGGTCGATGTTTTCGAGATATCCAAGCCTTAGCGTATAGCGGGCGTTACTGTGCGCAAAAGGAATTGGATTGTCCTGCCGGTCTGTCTTATCCTCCGACCATTCTCCCGAAAAATTCCAGCCGCGCATGGGATGATCAACCCCCATGCCCAGCCAGTAAGGTTCATTGTCCGGACCCGTGAGGACGTTTGAAAAGATCATTTCGAGCCCCGGGGTCTGAAGGGTCTTGAAAATGAGGGGGTCATCCAGCGCATTTACATCTTTTATGATACCGAATATGCCGTTTTCGACATTAACCGCTCTGAACTCCCCATCTATATTTCGGAAATAGGCGATGTCGTCCCCGATTATCTTTTCACCAGGCAGCATCGCCGTCGCAGTCTTGCCGCAGGCTGAGGGAAAAGCCCCGCAAAAGTGAGTCGAACGCGCTTTTTTCTCATTTTGGATAGACATGACGAACATATGCTCGCATAGCCAGCCCTCGGTCCCAGCGAGCTTGATCGCCAGGCGCATGGCGTGTTTTTTCAACCCCACGCTATTTCCCGCATACTGATTATTTGTGGAAAGAACTATGTAGTCCTCCATATCCTGGTAAATCCGCCGCTTTTCGAGGTCCAGGCAATTACCGTTCTCATCCAGACTGCCCGCGCTGTGCACAAACCGGAAAAATTTGTCCTTGGACGCCATCCGGAGGAAGTGCTCATATCCCCGCCGGTAGAGCAGTTCTTCGGAATGACAAACATAGAAAGAATCGGTCATCTGAGCGCATGCTATTGAAAAGGGGCTGTGGGTCGGACCTTCGCAACTAAGTTTTATGATCGCCTGTTTGCCTTTCATGATGCCTTTGAGAATGCCCCGAACTTCCGCCAGACCTTCCTCCCTCTCCTTGGCGAGAAGCGCGCCCATCAGTGGAACAAGCTCTTTTCTCACCAGGTTCTTCGTGGCGCCGGGCGCTCGGCCCTGGTCGTTAAAACCATCGTAATGGATTGTGTGGCCCTCTTTGGCCAGGGGTTTTTCCTCTTTCAGTTCCAATGATTTTTTACGGATATATTCCGCATCTTCGTCACTATCGTCACACATGTAGACGGAATCGGGTTCGCAAAGTTCGGTGTACTCGCCTACGAACTCGAATAGTGCGGGGTTGTCGAGTTCGAGGAGTTTTCGGTAATTCTCGGCGGACATCTTCTCTTTCAAAAGCGGCGCATAACGTTTGTTATCGATTGATGACATGCTTGAGCATTCCTTCCGGCTGATAGGTAGCGTTCAACTCGACGAGAAACCAGGCAGAGACTGCATCCGGATAAAGGTGGCCGAAGCAGGTCTCAATATAAGTTCGCAAAGTCTTTAATGCTCCCACTGTAGATGGATAAAACCGCATCCCACAGAGTCGTAAAACAGGGCTGTTCAGAAGCGCAGATATCTGTTTGTGCGGCATCGCCGCCGCGGCGGATTCGAATGCCGGGGCACCCCGCGTTCTCGGCGGCCCTTATATCCGACTCATGATCTCCAACGAAATACGTTTGCTCAGGGCCAATGCCGGCAAACCTGCAAGCGGCAAGTATCATGGCTGGCGCGGGTTTGCGGCACTCGCATCTTTCATCCGGACGGTGGGGGCAGTAAAAGGCGGCCAGAATGCTCCCGCCGTGCTCTTCAACGTGCCGAATGACTCCTTCATGAGTTTTCCAGAAATCGTCCGGGTGGATCAGACCTCGATTGACTCCGGACTGGTTGCTTATCACAATGACCCCTATGTCGTTGCGGTTGAGAAGCTCGAGCGCTTCGAGAGCGTCCTGATAAAAGCGAACTTCTTCAAAGCTCTTCACATAATCGGGCCGGTTCACATTCATTACGCCATCCCGGTCCAAAAGGAGGAACCGGCTGTTTTTCGGTTGGGGAGAACTGAGCCATACAAGCATTTCTACCGGTGCGTCCTATCTGAATCAAAATATACTCAAATCGAGCATGTAAATGGTGTATATTATAAACATGCCGGGGTTGAAAGTGGAAACGATCTTGATCTTTCCACCATTTTTACTTTTGACAAGGGACCATGCTCCAGACAACCGATCTAGAAAAACTGCAAGATCAACTCGGGTACCGATTCCAGGATAGGGACCTTCTTTTCCGCGCGCTTGTGCATCGTTCCTTTGCATTCGAAAATCAAGACGTTGCGGCTGATAACGAAACGCTTGAATTCCTTGGAGATTCGGTCCTTGGATTGGCGATAACCCATCTGTTGATCGAGCTTTTTCCGGACTATGATGAAGGAGAGTTGTCCCGGCTCCGCTCTTCTATCGTTAACGAGCGGGAGCTGGCGCAAATCGCATCGAGCATCGATCTGGGAGATTTTCTTCTCCTGGGAAAAGGGGAGGAACTTTCCGGAGGGCGCCAGAAGCCTTCGCTTTTGGCCAACGGACTCGAAGCGCTGCTTGCAGCCGTGTACCTCGACGGTGGTCTGGATTCATCGGTACGGCTGGTTCAAAAGATGTTTCACAGCTATCTGGAACAAAGGGAAGAGGACTATCTGCTCAAAGCTCTTGATAAAGACTACAAAACTCAGCTCCAGGAGATCACGCAGGCGAAGCTGAAGCTTACCCCCATCTATTTTCTCGAGGCCGAAGAAGGGCCTGACCACGATAAGACTTTCTTCATGAGGGTTGCAATCGCGGATCGTGTGCTCGCCCACGGTTTGGGCAAGAGCAAGAAGGAAGCGCAACAGGAAGCCGCCCAAAAGGCCATCGCCGAAATCGAAAAAGACTCCGGACTGCTCCATTCAGATGTTTTCTAAGAAAATGATCTATCCCGTTTTCCTGCCCCACGCAGGATGTCCGTTTCAGTGCGTTTACTGCAATCAGCGCGTGGTGGTCTCTCACGATCGTTGGGAAAGCGGCATTCTCGAGTTTGTAGAGTCTGGTTTGAGAGCATACTCCAACCAGATTCGCAGGTCAGGCCGCTCCGGCGAGATTGCCTTCTATGGGGGCACCTTCAGCGCGTTGCCCCTTGCGTTGATCGAAGCTATCCTTGCCGCCGCCGCTATTCACGTAAAGCAAGGGATTTTTACGGGGATTCGTTTTTCAACCCGCCCGGATTGTCTTGGCGGCGAGGTCGTGGACCTCCTTTCAAGATACCCGATCCGAGCGGTTGAACTAGGCGTTCAGAGCCTGTCGGACTCTGTGCTGCTAAAGAGCAGGAGGGGGTATTGTGCGAGACCGGTCTATGATACGGTAAAGCGGATCAGGGATGAGGGATGGAAGCTCGGCATTCAACTTATGGCCGGGTTGCCTGGAGACACTCAAGCCCTGTTTTTGGAGTCAATGCGCAAGGCGATCGAGATCTATCCCGATTTTCTTCGCATCTATCCGACCCTTGTCCTTGAAGGGACCGCTTTGGCTGACTCCTTTAGACAAGGCGTTTACGCTCCACTGAGTCTCGATGAAGCCGTAACCTGGCTTGCGCCTGCGTATGATCTGGCGCTCAGGGCCGGCATACCTGTGATCAGAATGGGCCTGCAAGCCGACCCTGCCCTGGAAAAGCCCGGAGTTGTTCTGGCCGGACCTTACCATCCGGCCTTCGGCTGCCTCGTGAAATGCCGTTGGTGGCGGGACCGCATAGATATCCATTTTGCCTCATTCCCTCGACTTTGCGGGGACGGCGTTGTTTTGCGGGTCCCACCAAATCAGGTGAGTGACGTTATTGGGCACGGAAAGTCAAACCTTCGGCACTGGAAAGCGCGATGGGGCGCAAGCGCAAAGGTTGTCGGCCAGGCCGGCCTGGCGGGGATTGAAATGATAGTCGAAAATAACTGTCAGCGTGCAGTTCTTGGCTCCGGTTAACTGCCAACCGTGTTTGACGCTTACTCGTAATGTGCAGGAGGTCTTCCATGACGCCCACTGGGGAAAAAAAAGAGTTCAAATCCGGATACATTGCTATCGTAGGGGCGCCGAACGTCGGAAAGTCCACTCTGCTCAATCAATTGCTGAAGCAAAGAATTTCCATAACGGCACCCAAGCCCCAAACGACCAGGAACCGAATTCTCGGAATAATTAATGGAGACGGCTACCAGATCGTCTTTGTGGATACCCCCGGAATACATAGAGCGCGGGATGAGTTCAACCGCGGGTTGGTGGAAACAGCGCTTTCCACGCTGAGGGAAAGCGACGCGGTGCTGTTCATGATAGAGCCCGAGTCAGACGGGCCCACAAATGAGTACATACTGGGCAACCTTCGCCGGATTCATACGCCCGTAATACTCGTGATAAACAAGGTCGATGCGCTGAGAAATAAAAGCGACTTGCTGCCCCTGATCCAGCGTTATCGGGAGCGGTTTGAGTTCAGGGCCGTAATTCCAATTTCCGCCCTGAAAGGGGAGGGGACGGGGGACATTCTGGCGGAGGTCCTTGCGCTCGTGCCTGAAGGGCCGCAATATTACCCTGGAGATTACATAACGGATCAGCCTGAACGCTTTTTTGTCGCAGAGCTTATCAGAGAGAAGATTCTTCACCTAGCTCACCAGGAGATTCCATACGCGGTCGCTGTGGTTATCGAAAAATTCAGCGAAACACCCGAAAAGGACCTCATAGAAATAGAGGCGACAATCAATGTGGAGCGTGAGTCCCAGAAACCCATCATAATAGGGAAGGGCGGGCAGATGCTCAAGGAGATCGGGAAACAGGCCCGAAGGGAAATAGAGACCTTCCTGGGATGCCACATATACCTGGGTCTTTTTGTGCGCGTTCAGAAAAACTGGAGAAAAGACCCAAAAGCCCTGCTTGAATTCGGATACCCCCAGAGGCGATGAGCACAGTGACATCAGTCAAAGCCGGCAGCCCGAATTTGATGAAGAAACTGGATTTGCTTAGAATCGGGAACGAGCTTGGAATACGTTCAATAGTTACAGGACGGCGCGCTGATGGTCCGGTAATAGCCGGGAAGATGCTCATAGCGCGCCCTTAATAAGGGGAAAGTCGAGATCAGTTCTAATGATTCTGCTCGGGATGTATTATCACTCTTCTGTTTGGTTCCCTGCCGATGCTCATGGATCTCAGGCCGCTTTGTTCGGCCAGCAAATGCTGCAGCCTGCGCACGCGGGAGTTTTGAGGCAGGAGTTCAACGGGGCGGCCGTGTGCGCCAATGGCTTCAACGGCCGTCTGGGCCTCTGATATCCCCGCCGCCTCATCTTCGTTCATCACATCTTCAATTTCAGAAGGGAAAAGCGAGCGCAGGAAGTTCTCCATCTGGGTTGTAGTGTTGCTCTTCAGAACATATCTGGGCGTTCCCCGCGCTTCGGCTTCTCGAATACTGCCCGGCTGCCGCTTCTCCTGGGATTTCAGGATGAGAATGAGGTCGGCCCTGTCGATGTCGGAAGCAATTACCGCCGGCGCCCGAAGTTTCTGGATTACACGTTCGAGCCTTATCCGGCTCACTCCATAGGAGAATATCCTGATATTTTTCAACCTCTGCCGCCTGCGCGCCAGTTTGAGAACGGATCCGACAGCGAAGGTCTCAGCAGCAGCCTTTTGGGCTGCAGGTTTGTGCACTTCGATCGTTTCAGCCCGGCTGACCTTCACCAGACCGCTTTCCGTCCTCGTTCGGATTTCGGGCGCCAGCGGGACCCCCCTCAGAAACCGGTCCACCACCTCGGCCACATTATCGTAGACAGCCAATCTGCCGCGCTCCTGGATTTCTATCATCACGTTGAAAGTTGGAGGCGCTTTGCGCTCGAGCACCGTCTTTTGAGTTCTGCGCCTTCGGGCCTCTTCATCGGAGAGGGTTACAGCCTGTATCCCGCCAACCAGGTCCATCAGGGTAGGATTTTGAAGAAGATTTTCGAGGGTCCTGCCGTGTGCGGTGGCGATGAGTTGCACGCCTCGTTCGGCAATCGTGCGCGCAGCGGTCGCTTCGGCCTCCGTCCCGATTTCGTCTATTACGATGACCTCCGGCATGTGGTTTTCGACGGCCTCGATCATAACCGCATGCTGCTTGTGTGGTGAAGGCACCTGCATGCGGCGCGCACGGCCGATGCCGGGGTGCGGAATATCTCCGTCTCCGCCGATTTCATTTGAGGTGTCCACAATGATTACCCTTTTGCCCAGATCGTCCGCTAAAACCCGCGCCGCCTCACGCAGAAGGGTCGTCTTTCCCACGCCGGGCGGCCCCACCAGCAGCAGCGATTTGCCTTCTTCAACCACGTCCCGGACAATGTCCACGGTGCCGAAGACCGCCCTTCCAACACGGCACGTCAGGCCGATGATCGACCCGGTTCTGCTCGTCATGGCCGATATCCTGTGCAGGGTGCGCTCGATTCCCGCCCGGTTGTCCTCGGAGAATTTCCCGATATGGGAAACGACGTAGGTTATATCGTCGCGTGAAACCTGCTCATTCGAAAGATATTCGATCATATTGTCGAATCGGGCTTCCGGGTTTCTTCCAAGGTCGAGAACGATTTCCATAAGAGAAGATAGGTCCTGTCTGGACTCGACCCTTTCGCGAATGTGAGGAGGGAGCACCTCCAGCAGCAATTGGAGATCGTCAGTCGCACTTGCAGCGTGATTCATTTTATTTTCTCCAGGAACTTCGTTGATCATCCACCCCGCTACGCTCGCCATACGTGGTTCAAATCTTTAAGGCGCGCCTCTCTAGATAACCAAAACGCCGGAGCCATCCATCTTGTTCTTTTTGAGGCTTAGCAGCGCCTGGTTCGCTTCGCGCAACGGGAAAATCCGGACCTCGGGCCTGATGGGGATTTCGGCGGCGATCTGAAGAAATTCCATGCCGTCCTGGCGAGTATTCGCCGTTACGCTGTGGATGTTTTTTTCGTAGAAAAGGTGATTTTCGTAATCCATCTGAGGGATGTCGGACATATAGATACCCGCAACGGCCAAAGCGCCGCCTTTTCTTAGATGCTCCAGGGCTTTGGGGACCAACTCCCCGGCCGGTGCAAAAATGATCGCGCTGTCCGTCAGGGCCGGCATCTCTTCGGGTTTTTCACCGACCCATTCTGCGCCCAGCCTTGCCGCCAGCTCTCTATGTTTTTTGCCTCGCGTGCACACGTAAACTTTGCAACCCATATGCAGAGCGACCTGAATCACGATATGGGCCGAAGACCCGAACCCGTATATCGCCAGGCTTTGACCGCGACGGAGCCCGCTGCGTTTCAGACTGCGGTGTCCAATAATGCCTGCGCAGAGCAGGGGCGGGGCCTGTTGGTCGGAAAAGATATCCGGGATAGGATATGCGAATTGCTCATTTACAACAGCGAGCTCAGCGTACCCGCCGGGCTCGTGATAGCCGGTAAACCGAGCGCTTTCGCACAGGTTCTCCTGACCGCTCCGGCAGTAAACGCATTCCCCGCACGTATGGCGCAGCCATGCTATGCCGATTCTTTGGCCGATCTCAAATCGCTTCGATCCTGCCCCGAGCTGATCGACTATCCCCACGATCTGATGTCCAGGGATGACCGGATGTCCAGGGAAGGGCAGCTCACATTCGACAACGTGAAGGTCCGTGCGGCAGACGCCGCAGGTCCTTACCCGGACCCTGACTTCCGCAGGGCCGGGGGAAGGATCGGGAAGCTCCATCCACTTAAGAGGGGCTGATTCAACAGGCGCGCATTGCTCAAGCACCATCGCTTTCATGATCTCCCCTTTCTGCAAGGAAATTTATTGCCGGTTGATTTGTTTGCGCAAATTCTTCATAATTGCCCAAGCCTAAGGGACGCAAGGGAGTTTAATTGTCCAACGAAAACAATACCAAAAGAACGCGGCCTCACAAAGCGCCATTTATTATCCGGCTGGCGGCATGGGGGACCGCAGTCTTGCTTTCTTTAGCGCTGTCGGCGATCATCGCTCTGCACGTACCTGCGATCCAGAAGGAAATCATACTCAGGGGCGTCACCCGGATAGAGGCCGCCACGAACTTCAGGGTGGCGATCCGCTCCTATCAGTGGTGGCCCTTTTCAGGCATATATTTGACCGATGTAAAGATCGAGTCGCAAGGAAAGCAGATCCTCGAGTGCGACAAAGTTCGCCTCAACTACAAGTTATCAATACGGCGGCCCTACATCATCGTTGAAGAAGTTTATCTTGAAAAGCCGTTTCTACAGCTCGAAAGAAGCGCGGACGGCAAATGGCTCATCCCGGTCACCCCTGGAGGAATATGGCAAAGAAGGGAAGCCGAGACTGGAGGTGAGCCATCTGAGCCATTATGGGCTTTAATTCAACTTCCCAGGATTCTGATTGTTGCGGGCACAATTGAAGCCAGGCAGCAGGGGAACACAATTCTTTCCGTTAAAGATATTTCCGGGGCCGTTCATCTCAAGGCGGCACCGGGCGCCGAAGGCCCCAAGATTCAGATTAATTTCGAAAATCTTCATGCCAGGGCGCAGATCGGCGAATCGGCAGCATGGGACATCGATGGCTCCGGAGTGCTCGATGGACAAGAGTTGGAGGTTGGAAGCATGCTTCTGTCCGGCCCGAATAACTGCCGGATAGAGGCAGCGGGACAATGGGACATTGGAAAACTTGATAATGGCAGAGCAAATCTGGTCATCACCAACTTGCCGGCGGACGCCATCCCGTTTCTTCAGCCGAACCTCAGCCAACTTTCGGCCCTTTCCGGAAGCATTGCCGTAACGCGTTCCGAAGGCAGGTGGTCTTTCGACTACGATATGTCAACCGATCCGGGTTCGGTAAGAGGCGTTCTCCAGATCGAAAAAACGCCCGGTGGTCCGCACTCTGTCAGACTTGATTCGCGCTTCACCGATTTGAAGGTCCATTTGTCGTCCAATTTGCCAGAATCCAGACTGAACGGTCGTATGGAGATCAAAGCGTCAATCGAAGGAGTAGACCTTCTGGATGCTAAATTCACGGCTCATCTCGACCCATGCTCGGTCGGCGCCGAGACTGTTCAAGTATGCGAACTCGATGGGACATTTGCGCAAAGTGTTCTCAACGTCAGGAGCAGCGCAGTCAAATGCTCTCTAGGCGATTTCAGGTTCACCTTGATCGCCGATCTGCGCGGTCTGTCAGATGTCAGGCACAAAGGCGGGATCAAGGCGGAGGTCAGTCTGGAAAAGGGAAACCTGGAGAAAATACATGCCGGGCTCCAGCAAAAGGTCGCGGGCCAGATCTCCGTCGAAGCCAACTACGATCCGGGTAATTTTACAAACCCCGGACTCTGGCAGGCAAAAATAGGCGCCAGGCTGAACATTCCGGAAACCATCTCTCTCAAAGGCTCTGGAACTTATAACAATCAACAGCTCAAAGCCGATTATGACCTCGATTTGGTGGATGCCCAAAAAATCCGCCTGCTGTTTCCTCAATGGCAGGGGAAGGGTAGGGTGGTTTCGCGAGGGGTGTTGAACGGTAAATGGCCTGATTTGTTCTGGGATGGTGAAATTAATTGGCCACGTTTTCAGTATTCAAATTATCAGGCCGATCAGCTTTCCATTAGAGGAAAGGGAAGACTCGCCGGGCAGGAAGAGCGGCGCGAAATTTCTCTGAAAGCTCACAATGTGGTTTTCGACGGCAAAAGGATCGCTTCTCTCAACATAGATCTCGAACAGCAGAAGGACTCGTGCGCTTTCCAGTTTAAGGGAGATGGACTTCTGAGTCACGTCTCCGCCCGGCTTTCCGGGAAGCTGGACAGGATTTGGGAATTCCCGCTCATGTCCGTTTCGACCCAGGGTCAGCTCGACTGGAAGGACCTGAGCGGGACCGTAGATGCAAGGTTCGACATCGAAAAAGATGGAATAAGAATCCATTCGGCATCCTTCCAGCATGGCATTCAGAAAATATTGATTTCCGGCGGCGCTATATCGGAGTCCAGGGTGGAACTTTTGCTTTCCATCGAGTCGATCGACGCTGTAAAGATATCTGAGTTGCTTGATCTGAAGGACCGCATGAGCGGCGCAATTTCCGGGCAGATACATGTGAGCGGCAGACCCGATGAGCCGGAATGCAGACTCAGTATTGAGGGGAAAGACTGTATCATCAATGACGAACAGCACATCGAGACCCTCGTTTTGCAGGGAAATTATTCGAAGGAAATCCTTGCCGTCCAAGGGACGGCAAGGACTGCTGCAGTCCGAAATCCAGTGCTGATTTCGGCCAGGATCCCCATCCGGCTCAGCTTTAAGCCACCCCAATTTGACGTGAGACTTTCTGAAGAATTCCATTCAGACGTCAAGATTTCAGGTCTCAACGCTGAGTCGATTCTGCCTTCTTTGGACTTTTTATCGAAAGCAGGCGGACAACTGGAGGGGGACATACACATTGCGGGAAGTCTTAAGCAACCGGTTGTGAGCGGCGCCGGGACGTGGAAAGACGGCTCCTTTCAGGAAAAAAGATGGCCCCATGCGGCTGAAAATATTCAAGCCGAGTGGCAGCTTGACTCTAAGAACCTTTACGTCAGAAAGGCCGAGGTCTCTCACCTCGGTGGAACTGTCCTGGTGACGGGCCAGATAGATTACCCGCAATTCAGGACGCTTAATTTCAAAGCCGAGGGCAAGGATCTCCAGGTGCGCGATATTTATGGAATAGAGGGAAAAGTATCGGGCCATGCCGAGATAAAGGACAGCCCCCAGGCGGCCGAACTGACCGGAAAACTGCTCTTCTCAAAGGCGCAGATGAGCCTTGGCAAACTGGAAACGAATATCGCGCAGAATATCCAGATCATCGAGCCGAACGCCAGCGGAGATTTGCTTGAACTCAGAATCTCGAAGCATCCGAGCCAGTTTGACGGCAGACTCACTATGGACGTCTTGCTCGAATTGCCGCAAAGCGGGACATGGGTGACCGGAAAGGGCCTTAAAGCTGAGATAAACGGCACTCTAGAGCTGAAAAAGACCCCCGAGGGTCCTGTCTGTCTCGCCGGAGAATTGCAGGCGCTGAGGGGCGCCTATAGTTTTCAGGGAAAAGAACTCAAGATAGTCGAAGGCTCACTGGTATTCCCCGGCACGCCCGAGGCTGAGCCACGACTCCGCATACTATGCCGCAAAGACATAAGGGACGTTACTGTTCAGGCGTTGGTTTCGGGACCTTTAGGCCACCCGAAGATGGTGCTTAGCAGCATACCTGCTATGAACCAGGTCGATATTCTATCTTATTTCATGTTCGAACGTCCTGCGGGAGACCTCAGTGTAGGCCAAAGTTCCCAGTTGCAGAGCGGGGCTGCTTCCTGGCTTGGTTCCGAAGGCTCCGACATGATCAAAAGCGTTCTGGGAAAGAGCGTTGTTGCTCCGGATGCAGTAGGCTACAGGAGTTATAATGGAAAATACGATCATAGATTCAGCTATGACGAGAGCCAAACGGCCATCGGCAGGGAGACAGGCATAGTTGAAATTGGGAAGGACATAACTCCCGACCTCCATGTCGTGTACGGAAGGGAAGTGAAGGGAAATGAAGGCAACGAAGTCCAACTTGAGTATAGAATAAATAGAGGCTTCTCACTCAGAACACAGGTTGGCGCCGAGCAGAGCGGGGCCGACATCTTCTGGAGCCACGATTTCGGTAAATAATGCTTCGGCAAAAGGAGTTTTCCTATGAAAATGAATGAGATACGCGTCATCGCCAAGAGTTTGGGAATAAATTCTTTCGGAAAGAACAAGGCTGATCTTATAAAAGAGATTCAAAGAAAACAGGGCAATTTCGATTGCTACGGGAGCGCTACGGACTATTGCGATCAACTCGACTGCCTTTTTCGCTCATCCTGCCTCTCAGAAAAACATTAAGAAAGGAAGGACGGCAGCTTGGAAATCTTCAGCAAGCCTGACACCGACAATGCCGTTTTCTTGCAGATCCAGAACAGCAAGAAACCGCAGCAGATAATCAACGTTATCATGACCGATCCGGATGCGCATTTCGAGACTCGGGGCCTGAAGGGGTTTTTCGACCTGGACGAGATATGGATAGAACGGAACGAATTTCTCGTGTCAATGGAGGAATACGCCATGTTGTTGTCCTTTCTCCTGGAGACCATGTCGGAGGCGCAGGACCTTAATCTTCCTTACAGCTACATGGAGGATTTCGAATATAAAGGCCAGCGATATTCGCTCGTCAGGCAAGACAGCCACAGGGTCCTTAAAAAGAAAGGGCAGCTCTGAGGAGCTGCAAGGTTCTTATTCCAGTTTTGTTCCCTCAAGAGGTGCGAATCCTCTGCGAACCGTATTTTCAACTATGTTTCGGGCAATCATGAAGTGCTGGAGATAGTCCGGGCCACCAGCCTTGGATCCAATACCTGACATTTTAAACCCCCCGAACGGATGGCGTCCCACAACGGCGCCGGTGCATCCCCTGTTTATATAGAGGTTCCCGGTCCTGAAACTCTCCCGGGCCTTGCGGATATTTGCGGGGCTTCTGGAAAACACTCCTCCGGTCAACGCGTATTGTGTCCCGTTCGCCACACGAAGCGCTTCATCAAAGTCTTTCACTTTTATTACAGCAATCACAGGCCCGAAAATTTCCTCCTGGGCCAGTTTACTTTCAGGGTCAACGTCAGTGAAAATGGACAGGGGGACGAAATAGCCGTTTTCCAGTTCGATTTTGCGTTCGAACAGCGGGTACCCGGCATTTTTGCCGATCTCGATGTATCTCAGCACCTTATCGCGCGCGGCCGATTCTATGAGCGCCCCCATGAAATTCTGCGGGAATTCGACAGGTCCGATGTTGACGCTCTGCGCGGCTGCTTTCAACCGCTTCACAAAACGGTCATAAATGCCCTCGATAACCACCAGCCGGGAGCATGCGGAGCATTTCTGCCCCTGGTATCCGAAAGCCGACTGAAGCACATAAATGACGGCTTCGTCCAAATCGGCGTCCGAATCAAGAATAATGGCGTTCTTGCCGCCCATCTCGACGATGACGTTTTTTACGACTGAAGATCCCGTTTGGATTTCGTGCGCTTTTGCCAGAATATGGAGACCCACGTCCCTGCTGCCCGTAAAAGCGACCATAGCGACGTCGGGATGTCCTGTCAGGGCGTCTCCCATTGCGCCCCCCGGGCCGGGAAGGAAATTGAAAACCCCGGCAGGCAACCCCGCCTCTTCGAAAATGCCGTTCAGCATATACCCCGTGACCGGTGACTGGGATGCGGGTTTATAGACCACAGTATTCCCGGTGACTATGGCCGCAGAACTCATCCCGGCAGAAATGGCCAAAGGAAAGTTCCAGGGAGCGATAACCACCGTCACCCCGCGCGGTTCATACAGCAGAAGGCTCGTTTCACCCAGCAC
>Ga0182014_10002299_pt1 | contig 24162 bp, 19 predicted proteins | sample 612S2DmetaG_FD_120489 | JGI IMG/M metagenome (GOLD analysis project Ga0182014, IMG submission 120489) | Permafrost microbial communities from Stordalen Mire, Sweden - 612S2D metaG | ecosystem: Environmental > Terrestrial > Soil > Wetlands > Permafrost | place: Sweden: Stordalen | collected...
GATTCTGCCCGGTGTTCACGATGGTTGCCATGTCTCGCATCAATCCTGCCAGCGGCGGGGGCGCCACACCAAAACGCTGCCAAGGCCAGAAGCGATGCAGTGATCGAAAACCCCCGGCCGCCGACCAGAGCAAAGCCCAGAAAGACGACGTTGCCCCTCATGTTGGCGACGAAGACGTGCCCCATGGCCAGTCATCCTGATCGCCGAGCCGCTGGGTTTCTGAGATCGGCCGCGTCCAGCGGTGTAGGCGGATCGGGCCGGTGGGCATCGGAGCCCTCGAGGCGGCCGCGCGCGGCCGCCGTAGACCGACACTTCATCAGGAGGTAGGACCCATGAGGAGCTTGACACGATCGTGGACGGGCCGCGCCGCGCTGGCCGCGTGCCTCCTGGCGCTGCCCGTGCTTCTCGCCGCCTGCGGCAGCACCTCGACGGCCGCCTCGACCTCGCCGAGCCCGGCGCCGGCCGCCTCGACGAGCGCCTCGCCGACGGCGGCGATCACCAGCGCCTGGCAGACCTTCTTCTCCGGTGCGACCCCGGCGGCGACCAAGATCGCCCTGCTGCAGAACGGCGACCAGTTCGCCACCGTGATCCAGGCGCAGGCAAGCTCGCCGCTGGCCAAGGCGACGACTGCCAAGGTGACGGCGGTGACGGTCACCTCACCGACCACGGCCGACGTGACCTACTCGATCGTCCAGGGCGGCCAGGTGGCCCTGGCCGACCAGAAGGGACAGGCGGTGCTCGACGGCGGCGTCTGGAAGGTCTCGGCGCCGAGCTTCCAGGCCTTGCTCAAGCTCGAGCAGGGACAAGCGAGCGCTTCGCCTTCCGCCTCGCCGTGAGCGGCAGCGCGTAGGGCGCACCCGATGGCACGCCCCGCAGTCGAGGGGGGCAGCGGGGCGGCGGCCGCCGCAGGCGGCCGCCGCCCCGCCTTGGCGACCCTCACCGCCGTCCTGTTTCTGACGTTCCTGGACACGACGATCGTCAGCGTCGCGCTGGCCGACGTGCAGTCGAGCCTGCACGCCGGCGTCTCGCAACTACAGTGGGTCGTCAACGGCTACGCGCTGACCTTCGCCGGTCTGATGCTGGCGATGGGCACGCTGGGCGATCGTCTGGGGCGCAAGCGCGTCATGCTCGGCGGCCTGGCGGTGTTCATCGGCGGCTCGCTGTTCGGCGCGCTGGCGCCCACCGTGTCGACCCTGGTGGCCGCCCGGGTGATCATGGGCGTGGGCGCCGCCGCCAGCGAGCCGGGCACGCTGTCGATCATCCGCCACCTCTACCCCGAGCGCGCGCGGCGCGCCCGGGCCCTGGGCGTCTGGGCCGCCGTCGCCGGCCTGGCGCTGGCCATGGGGCCGGTGCTCGGCGGCGTCCTGGTGGGCCTAGGGGGCTGGCGAGTGGTGTTCTGGTTCAACCTCGGCGCCGGGCTGCTGGTGCTGCTCGCGGCGCTTCTCACCATCCCCGAGAGCTCCGACCCGCAGGCCGGCCCCATCGACGCCGCCGGCTTCATCCTCGGCCCGCTCGCGCTGGGCACGGCGATCTTCGCCGTGATCCACGGCGAGACCACCGGCTACCGCGACCCGGCGGTCGTCGCCCTTTTCGTGGTGAGCGCCGTGACCGCCGTAGCGTTCGTGGTCGTCGAGCAGCGCAGCCCGGCGCCGATCTTCGACCACGTCTACCTGCTCAAGGTGCCCTTCACCGGCGCTCTGACGGTCGCCTTCGCCGCCTACTTCGGCATCTTCTCGATCTTCTTCTTCACGGCGCTCTACCTGCAGGTCGTGGTCGGCTACTCCGCCTACCGCACGGCGACCCTGTTCGTGCCCATGGCGGCCGCCATGATCGCCGCCTCGGCTCTGACCGGCCGCTGGGTGGCGCGCGCTGGGCCGCGCCTACCGACCGTGTTCGGCTGTCTGGCCGCCGGCGCCGGCGTGTTGCTCACCGACGTGGCGCTGCGCGGCCCGGTGAGCTTCGCCACGCTCGCACCCGCTCTCGCTCTGGCCGGCCTGGGCTTCGGCGTCGCGGTCGTGCCGGTCACCACGGTCGCCCTGGCGGTCGTGCCGGCCGAGCACTCCGGCATGGCCGCCGGGGCCACCACGACTGCCCGCGAGCTCGGCTCGGTGGTGGGCGTGGCCGTGCTCGGCTCGCTGGTCAACGGCCACCTGACGGTCGAGTTGACCAGGCGGCTCGCCGGTCTGGGGGTGCCGGCCGGCTTTCGCGACATCGTCATCAACGCCGTCGAGACCGGTCAGGTGCCCAAGGGCAGCAGCGGCGCAGCCGCCGCCCAGCAGGCCTTCGGCCCCATCGTCGCCCACGTCATCGACGCCGCCTTCAGCGCCTTCCGCAGCGGCCTGTCGATCTCGCTGGTGGTGGCCGGCGCCGTGATCCTCGTGTCGGGACTGATCGCCTGGGTCACGCTGTCGCCGCAGCGGCGAGGACCCGAGCTCGAAGCATAGGCCCACCCACCGGGCGCGGCGCGGCGCGGCGGGCGGACCGCACAGCGCAGCGACGGAGCGCGGCGGGGCTGCTGCCAGGCCGCCCCGCCGCGCTCGACGACGCCGCAGACGCAAAAGGGGAGGGGCGGCCGGATGGCCGCCCCTCCCCCGTCACGCCTGTTTTCGGCGGCGTCTTACTTTTCGTGCTTGCGGGCGCCGAAGGCGTCCTTGAGTTCCTTCTCCTGCGCCTCGGTGAGGTTGGAGCGCACGAGCGTGGCGCCGACTCCCTTGACGGCGGCCAGGAACTTGTCTTCGGTGAGCTGGCCGATGAGCAGGAACCAGCCGGCCTTGCCCGGCGGTACGGCGTCGCCCATCTCCTGCAGCACCTTTGAATCGATGCCGGTCTTGCCGAGCTTGCCGAACAGGGCGCCCATGCCGGCGCCGATGGCAAGGCCCAGGAAGGGCACGAAGAACAGCAGGCCGAAGAGCATGCCCCAGAAGGCGCCGCCCATGGCGCCGGCACCGACCAGATGGCTGTCGTGCTTGACGTGAGGCTTGCCGTCGAGGTCGCGCACGACTTCGGCGGCGTCCTGCAACTGGACGATCATGTCCTTTTGCATCTCGGCCAGCTTGAGGCCGAAACGGTCGGCTTCGACTTCGTTCTCGAAGCCCAGGACCATCAGTTCACTCATACGCGCTCCTTGGGTCGGTGGCCGTTCCGGCCGCTTGCATCGAGAGCGTATCACGCGCTCTCGTGAGGTGTTGAACGTTCCGGAGCCGTCAGCCGCCACAGCGGCGCACACCGGCCGGGCGCGGGCGCCTGCGGCGCCCGCGCCCGGCCTCTTCCCCCTCGATCAGGCGACGTCGGTCGGTTCGACCGCCGGCACGGCGTCGAGCGGCCGGCCCCCCAAGGTGTGCTTGAAGTACAGGTAGGCCACCGGTCCGGCGAGCATGGCGATCACGCCGCCGATGCCGTACCAGCCGAAGGTCCAGCCGAAGATCGAAAACGAGGCGTGGCCGAAGATCGTGGTACTCGTGTCGGTCGCGTTGGTGTAGAGCGTCAGCAGGGCGATGAAGATCGCCGGCACGCAGATCGCCACGAGCGTCGCCGTGCCGCCCCAGATGCGGAAGGGCCGGTCGAGCCCGGGTTCCTTCTGGCGCAGGCGGATGGCGGCCACGAAGATCAGCAGGTAGTAGAGCATGTTGAGGAAGACGTCGATCACGACCAGATTGGCGAATGTGCCGATGATGAGCACAAGGTTGAGCCCCGCCAGGAACAGGATCGAGATCCAGGGCGTGCCGAACCTGGGATGCGCCCTGGTGAGCGCCTTGGGCAGCAGCCTGTCCTCGGCCATGGCGTAGGCCGGCCGCGAGCCCGACGTGAGGTAGTCCTGGTAGAGCGCCAGGTTGCTGATGACGGCGACGCCCAGCATGACGTAGCCGAGTACCGGCCCGCCGAGCGCCTTGGTGATCTCGACGAACGAGATGCCGCCGGTGGTGGCCCACTCGCTCCACCTGCCCACGCCGGCCAAGCCCGCGAGGGTCGGCAGGACGTAGAGCGCGACGACGATCGGCATGGCGATCATGAGACCACGCGGAATGAGCTTCCGCGGGTTGTTCACCTCGCCGGCGATCGTCGACATGGAGTCGTAGCCGGAGTACATCCAGACGCCGACCGCGAGTCCCAGGTTGAGGCTGCTGCCGATCGACTGTCCGTGGGGCACGAAGGGCTGGAGCGGCGAGCCGTGCCATTTGGCGAAGCCGAGCACGATCTCCACGAGGAACGGCGCCGCGATGACGATCGCGAACACGACCGAGCTCAGGGCGATGATGTTGAGGCCACGGATGTTGGTGTAGGCGAACACCGCGATGAGCACCGCGCCGATCAGCCAGAGTTCCCAGCCGTTCAACTGCGGCCACCAGGTGGCCACGTACCCCTGGACCAGGGCGATGTAGACGGCCGAGTCGACCCACTGGCAGGTCCACGACCACCAGCCGCACTGGAATCCCCAGAACTCGCCCAGGGCGCGCCGCGTCCAGGCGTAGTAGCCGCCCTCTTCGGGCAACGCCGAGCCCAGCTCCGAGCAGACCAGCGCCATGGGCATGGCCCAGAAGACGGGCAGCGCCAGGAGCATCAGAAGCGTGAGCCCGGGCCCTGACGACGAGACCATGTCCTCGATGCCGAAGGGGCCCGAGGACACGAAGATGAAGATCATCGCCACCACGGCGAACAGCCGGATGTTGACGGTCCGCAGCTTGTCGGTCGTGCCCAGCGGCTCGATGACGCGAAGCTGGTCGGTCATGCGACCCTCCCCCCAGAGTATCTGCCTCGACCTGGCCCGAGATTACGCCTCGAGCGGCAGGTCGACCACTCCCCACGGCGTACCGTGCTCGGTCATCAGCTCGAGGAACGGCGCCGGGTCGATCTGCTCGGGCGCAAAGACGCCCGGCTTGCTGAAGATGCCCTTGGCCAGCAGCAGGGCGCCGCAGGCCGCCGGGATGCCGGTCTGGTAGCCGGTGCCCTGCACGCCCATCGTGCGGAAGGCCTCGTCGTGCGAGGTGATCTGGTACATGTAGCGGCGCACCCGCTTGCCGGCGATGGTGCCGTCGGCCAGCGCGCCGACGCAGACCGCGCCGTGCATGCGGCCGATGAGGTCGACCGACTTGGGCAGCCGGCTGACCAGCAGGTCGAGCGGCCGGAAGTGGGCGCCCTCGAACTCGATCTCCTTGTTGTGGTCGAAGCCGAGCTTGCGCCAGGTGAGCAGCAGGTTGACCCACTGGTCGTCGAGAGCGATGAAGAAGTCGGCGTCGCGCAGCCCCTTGTCGCCCAGGAACATGGGCATGAGCTGGGCCTCTTCGTGGTCGACGTTCCACACCTTGAGCTTGCCGACCGGGGCCGGAAAGTCGAACTCGCGAGTCGTGGTGAGCGACGTGCGGCGGATCTTCTTGCCGTTCTCGAAGGCGTGCGGCGGCAAGATGAGGCACTCCTCGACCATGGTGGTCGGCGAAAAGCTCGGGGCAAAGTCGACGCCGTCGACCGAGCTGTTGTCGCCGTCGAGCACCGTGAGCCGCTCGACGGTGTCGAACTGGTCGTAGAGTGCCCGGGCGAAGACGTCGCTGGCGCCGGGGTCGATGCCGAAGAAGACGAGCGCCGTGAGGCCCTTCTTTTTGAACTCGCCGTCGAGGGCGATCTCTTCGTCGACGTCGGCCGTGCCCACGACGTCACGCGGCCCGGCGGCCGCCATGTCCAGGTAGTTCGTGCCGGTCTCCACGCAGGCGGCCATGATGTCGAGGTTGTACTCGGGGATCAGGGCGTTGAAGCACAGCTCGACGCCGGTCAGCGCCTTGACGAGGGCCTCCTTGTCGGTGGCGTCGAGCGGCAGCGTCTCGACCTTGCCGGGCGGCAGCTTGGCGGCCACCTCGGCCAGCCGCTGCTCATCGACGTCGGCCAGCACGACGCAGCTCACGTCGGGATCGGGGGCCATGGTGCGCGACGTCACCTCGCCCACCGAACCGACACCCAGTTGCAGGACCCGCATGTCTATCACCCTTTCGTGTGCTCCAGCCGTCCGGCCGGCGCGTGCGAACTTGTCGAGTGGGCGGCCGAAACTTGCTCGGAAGATTTGACCGCGGCCACCGACGGTGACGGGATTCTCCCAGCTATCGCGGCCAACTGACAGGCCGATTCCTTGCGCAAACTTGTTCACGATCCGGCCGCGGAACTGCTCGTACTTGACCATCCCGGCGGCGCCCGATAGGTTGCCGGCATGAGCGCCTTTCTGAACGTCCAGCGCGCGGCCCGGCGGCTCGGGGTCTCGCCGGTGACCATCCGCCGCTGGACGGCGACCGGCTTTCTGCCCTGCACGCGCACCGCCGGCGGCCACCGGCGCATCGCCGTCGACGACATCGAGGAGCTCGCCCGGGCGATCGGCGGCAGCTCGCAGCTGGCCGCCCGGCGCGCCCGCGAACGCGAGCTCGACACCATCGTCGAGACCTCGATCGCCGTGGCCAGCGAAGTCGACCTGCAGCCGCTGCTTGCCGAGATCGCGCGCCGCGTGACGCACCTGCTCGACTGCGACTTCTGCGCCGTGTCGGCCTACGACCGCGAGCTCAGGCTGGTGCGCACGCTGGCCGAGTACGACGCTACGGGCAAGCGCCTGCCCGACACCGAGACGTACGACGTGCGTCAGTACCCCCTCACCCGCAAGGTGTTGGACGAGCACACCCCGGCAGTGGTGAATGTCGACGACCCGCGCGCCGACGCGGCCGAGGTCGCCACCCTGCGCAGCGGCGGCGACCGCAGCCTGCTCATGCTGCCGCTGGTCTACCGCGGCGAGGCGATCGGCCTGCTCGAGGCAAGCGACGCGCGGCGCGCGCGCTCGTACTCCCGCCAGGAGCTGCGGCTCTGCGAGGCGGTGGCCGGGCAGGCCGCCGTGGCCTTGCACAACACGTCGCTGCGGGCGGCGTCGCGCTCCGGCCGCGATGACTTGAGAAGGCTGTGCGAGGCGCTGCGCGACATGGCGCCGGCGCTCGCCGCGACCCTTGCCGCAACCGACGAGGGCGCGCGTTTCGAGGGGCTGGCGCACGCGGCCTGCGAGGCACTGGGGGCGGTCTCGTGCGTCGTTACCGGGCCGCGGCGCACGGCCGGCGCCGCCCAGCCCGGCGGGCCGGGCGCCGGCCACGTTCTGGTCGGCCGCGACGCTGGCGCCGCCGTGGCGATCACCGTGACGCTGCCCCAGGCCCCGTCGGACGGCGTCGCCGAGCTGCTCGACTTGCTGGCCACGGTCGCCGCGGCCGGCGTGAGAGAGCCCGCCCCGGCGGCGCCCGCCTGAAGCCCGTCCCGGGGCGCCCGCCTAACTCAGCACGCGCCGCCGAAAGCCGTCGATACCCACCCACGACAGCACGACGGTGAAGGCGATCATGCCCGCGTAGATGGCCCAGATGGGCATGTGCACGACGCCCGACGTGAGCGCCAGGCGAAAGCCTTCGCACATGTAGACCAACGGGTTCACCAGCACGACGATCTGCAGCCAGCGGATGGGCGCGAGCGACGCCCAGGGGTAGTAGACCGCGCCGAGGAAGGTGATCGGCAGCACGACGATGGCAAACAGCAGGGGCACCTGCTGGGGCTTGACCCGGGTGCCCATCGTCAGGCCGAGGGCCGCGCTGAGCACGGCCGCGATCGGCGCGATGGTCAGCAGGAACAGCCAGTGCACGTGCAGGTGCACCGGCGTCGCCGGAATGACGGCCGCCAGCGGGAACACGACGAGGCCGGCGATCAGCGCCTGCACGGCGCCGGCGGCGATCTTCTCGACCGCCACCCCCCACACCGGCAGGGGCGCCATGACCCTGTCTTCGATCTCGCGCGTGTAGCCGAACTCCTGCACCAGCGGCAGGGCGACCGCCTGCACCCCCTGAAAGATCATCGACGTCCCCACCACACCGGCCATGAGCAGGGTCGAGAAGGCCGCCTCCGACGACGACGAACCACCCACCCCCTGGCCGATCTTGGGAAAGACGTAGGTGAACACGAACACCAGCAGCAGCGGCTGCATGACGGTGCGGATGGCAAACACGACGATCGTCTTGCGCAGAACGCGCAGGTCGCGCAGCAGCAGAGCCCAGAAGGCCGCGAGCGACGCGCCGCGCGATGGGCGAAAGCCCATCGCGCGGCGCGTCGCGAGATGGTCGGCGACGGCGCTCATTCGCGCAGCTCCTTGCCGGTCAAGGTGATGAACACGGTCTCCAGCGTGGGCTCGCTGACCGACAGATCGGTGATGGCAAAGCCGCCCGCGTCGGCCAGGGCCACGATCCGCGGCACCACGCCGTCGGCGCCCTTGAGGAACACGGTGACCGCACCGTCGCCGGTCTCGGTGCGGGCGCCGTCGCCGAGGCCGGCCGCGAGCGCGGCGGCAAACGCAGCCGGGTCGCCGGTCGTGGCCACCCGGGCGATCGTGTCGGCACCGACCGAGGCCTTGAGTCCGCGCGGCGTGTCGAGAGCCAGAATACGGCCGTGGTCCATGATCGCCACCCGGTCGCAGAGCTGGTCTGCCTCTTCCATATAGTGCGTCGTGAGCAGCACGGTGAGACCCTCGCCGTGAAGGCCGTGGAGGATCTCCCAGAGGGCCAGGCGGCTCTGCGGGTCGAGGCCGGCCGTGGGCTCGTCCAGGAACAGGATGTGCGGCCGGTGGGCGATGCCGCGGGCGACCATGAGCCGCTGGGCCATGCCGCCCGACAGCGTGGCGACGTCGGCCCGGGCCCGGTCGGCCAGGTGGAACTGCGCGAGCAGCTCGTCGGCCCGGGCGCGCGCGGCGGCCTTGTCGGCGCCGAAGTAGCGGCAGTGGAAGTACAGGTTCTCCCAGACCGTCAGGCTGCGGTCGAGCGTGTTGGACTGAGCCACCACGCCGATCGCCTGTTTGGCCAGAGCCGGCTCGGCGACGATGTCGACGCCGCCCACGCAAGCCTCGCCGGCGGTCGGGATGACACGTGTCGACAGCATGCCGACGGTCGTCGTCTTGCCGGCGCCGTTAGGGCCCAGTAGGCCAAAGATCTCGCCGGCGGCGACCGTCAGGTTGAGCGACTCGACGGCGCGGATGCCGCCGGGAAAGGTCTTCGACAGGCCGACCGTCATGATGACGTCGTCCAGGTTACAAGCCAGCCCCCGCTCCAGGGCGGCTGCCGCGGTGGGCGCAAGCCCCTGACTGCTACTCTGCACGCGCGTTCCTCTCGTTGCCCGGCGGGCGGCGACCCGCCGAGGCACCACCGGCGGTGGCGCTGCCGGCGCCGAAACGACCCCCCGCGGCGCAGCCCGCCGCGGGGGCGCCGACCACGAAGGGTCGTCGATCACCAGGTTGTCGCCCCGCGGGTCGTTCGGCAAACTAAAAGGCGGGGCGGCGCCTGTCCTACGAGGTGGCCAGCAGCCGCCGCAGGGCCTCTTGGGGGCCGTCGAGCAGCGGCGCGCCGTGATCGAAGCAGAGCATGGCAAAGGGCAGCTCGAGGAGCCGTTCGACGCTGCGCCGGGTCTCGGCGGGGTCTTCGTGATACTCGGGCGGTATGAAGTGCAGCACGCCGCCGCCCTCGTGCGAGACGAGGTCGGAACAGAACAGCACGGCCGGCTCGGCAACGCGCAGGAACGAGTAGTGGGGCCACTCCGGTCCCGGCGTGCGCACGGCGACGAGGCCGCCCGGCAGCGTGTCGCCCTCGCCGTAGCGGCGGTCGGGCTCTTCGTCGGCGGCGGTCGCGTCGACCGGCAGCCAGACCTCGGCGCCGAGCTCGCGCCGGTAGCGCCAGGCGGCGCGCTGGTGACAGCGGGCGGTCAGCACGACGGCGCCCGGCCTGGGCAGGGCGGCCAGGGCGTCGTCGGCGAGGCGCACCGGGTCGACAAAGACGCAGTCGTCGCCCGACACGAGGGCGTGCGAACTCGACATCGCGCCGCCGATAGCGGCGTTGTGAATGTACCAGTGATACAGGCCCTCGACGATCTCCTCTGACTGTTCGGCGACCTCGCGTGGCTCGGTCATGGCTTCCTCCTTTGAGACTGGTATGCCCGCCGGCGCAGGCGCCCGCGCGGCGCCGGGCTGCCCCCCGCCGCAGGGATCCGCGCGGCGCCCGGCCGCCCCCGACTCGCCCTAGTGCCGCGCGACGAGCTCGAGGTCGGCAGTGAGGGTGGCCACGTCGATGCCGGGCGGGTCGTGCCGCAGCCAGACGGGCGACAGCAGCGCGTAGAGCTCGTCGCAGTAGGCGGTGTGGAACCCCCACGAGGCCTTGACGGTCGTGCCCCAGGTGACCACCGTCGGGCCCGCGGCATCGTAGGCGGCATAGACCACACAGTGACCGTTATGCGGGTTGGGCTTGTGGTGCGGCGTGCCGTCGGGCGTCACCGTCCAGGCGGGCAGATCGCCCGGCGAGTCGGGCAGCACGGCGTCGGGCAGCTCGACGCCGACGTACAGGCAGCCGAACAGGTCGATGGCCAGCTTGGCGTTCTCGACCGACTGGGCGTCGACCTCGACGAAGGCCTTGACCGTCTGGCGGTCGATGCCGCGCGTACGCCAGTACTTCAGAGCGTCGAGGAGGGTGGTGCCGCGGTCGGTCGGATTGCCGCCGGGACCGTCGTCGCGCGGATCGTAGCCCGTGACGTCCGAGTAGGCGCGCAGGACCATGGCCGTGGTGATCGCGAGCTGACGATGCTCGGCGTTGGCGGCCCACAGCATGTCGGCGTGGGCCTGTCCGGCGAGAGCGCAGTCGCCCACAGTATCGTTGCCGAGCATGCCCCAGGCCTTGACCGCCGCCGCGTAGTCGACGGCGGCCGGCGGGGTCGGCGCCGCCGGCGTCACGTACTTGGCCAGCATCAGGTTGCGGTCGTCGTCCTGCTTGGGCAGCTTGCCGAGCTGATAGACCGAGTCTGGCATGGCGGTGCTCCTTTGCGCGGCGGTGTCCGGTCGGTCGTAGCGCGAGTCAAGCAGCGCTCAGACGGCCGGTCAAGGGTCGACTGCCGTGGCCTCGGGCGTCGTGGCCGCCGGCGCGGCGACACCGAGCTCCGATTCGAGCGCGAGCAGCGCCTTGCGCTGCTCCAGCAGGGCGACCTGGCGTTTCAGCGTGGAAAGCTCGGCGTACGAACCCGCGGTCGCCAGCAGACCCGCCTGTGCGATCTCCTGGCGCTTGAGCTGCAGCTCCCTGGTCAGCACCGAGATCTGCTGGTCGAGCCCGGCGCTGCGCAGGGCGGCGACCCGGTCGACGACCTTCTTGGAGCGCTCCAGGGCCAGGCCCACGGCGCCCGGCAGCGCAGCGGCCGTGTCGGCCAGGCCGGCGGCCTCGGAGGTGGCCGCCACGCGCAGCGACGACAGCGCGCTGCCCGCCGAGAAGCCGAGCTTGATGGCGCGCTTGCCGAACAGGGTCTTGGCGATCCGCACGGTGGCATGACGGCAGCGCCCGTCCATGACCAGCGCCGCGTTCGAGGAGCGCTTGACCAGCTCGCCGGCGGTGGCAAGCTCGTAGGTGGTGAGCCGCACGCGTCGCGGCAGGCGAACGAGGATCTCGTTCTCCGCGACGGGCGGGCGGGCGGCGGAGCCGGCGTCCGGGTCGACTGAGCCGGCCCCCGGGTCGTCCTCGACGATCACGACCACGCCAAGCGCCTCGAAGGCGGCCTGCACAGCCGCCAGCGCCGCCGCATTGGCGTCGTCGCCGGCGCCCGACGACCGCAGCCGCCCGGCGTCCAGGACGGGCAGCGCCTGGGCGGCGACGAGGGTGTCGAGCTCGAGCAGGAACTCGTAGTCTTCGAGCCGCTGGGCGATCGTGCCGGCGCGCCAGGCGCGAAAATGCTCGTCGAGCGTGCCGACTTCGGCGCGCGCCGTGCTCAGCGCGCCCTCCAGGGCACGGACCGCGCCCAGCGCCTCGGCGCGTGCCTTGTCGTCGGCGCCGCCCGGCACCCGTCGCAGGGCGTCGGCCAGGCTGCGGACGAGCTCGGGCACCAGAGCGGCGCAGGTGTCGAGCGCCTCGCTCTCGTCGGGATGGGCCGCCCTGTAGGCGGTGGCGACCGCCAGCGTGTCGGCCGCCGCCTGACGCTCGGCTGCCGTCTGCTTACCGGACGCCGGAAGCGCCGGCGCGGCGGACGCCGCGCCGGCAGGCTCGCCGCCGGCGCCGGCGCGCGCCAGCCTGTGCGCCGTCGCGGTCGCCGCGCCGGCGCACGACAGCGCCATGGCGGGGCTGCCCAGCAGCACCCCGGCGATCGAGGCGCCGGCACTCACGACGCCCACGGCGACCGTGCCGGCCCGGCCCGTCAGCTCGACCGAGCTGGTGACGAGCCGCCCGTCGTCGGTCCACTCGAAGGCCACGCCGGTGTCGACCAGAAGACCTTCGGCGATACGCAGCAGCGACGGCTCGTGCTCGCCGACGACATCGAGGGTGACGGCCGCCTGGGCCGACGTGTCGTCGCGTCCCAGGACGGCGTCGTGGACGAGGGTGCGCGTGCCGGCGATGCGGACGCACGATTCGGGCAGACGGAACGGCAGCTCCAGGTCGCTCATGCGGCTCTCCTTCGATGGTGGGTGGCGCCGACCGGCGCGCGACCCCCGAGAAGCCTCACACCGGCAGCCGCGCGCCTGAACACGCTGTGCCAGGGAGACTACTACGAAGAGGCGGCGACTGGAGTCGGGCCGCGCCCATCGCTGCGAGCTTCCTGCCAACCGTCGGCGACCTCTGTGCCTCGTCGCGCCCTGCCGATCCGCGTGCAGCCCCGTCTCGACAGCGAGCGCGCCGCGCTTGACCGGCGAGCTCGGCAGACCGGCGCCGGTGCCTCGGGCTCGCGCGCGGGCCGGGGGACGATGCGGCCCGGCCGCTTGCGGCCGGGCCGCATCGTCCCCTATAACTGAGGGCGTTCAGAGGGGACCTACGGGCTAGGGGTGGTCATGAGACATCGTATCTTCGTGCTGGTCGTGGCCGGCGCTCTGGCGACGTCGCTGCTGGGCGGCGCCGTGCGGGCGCGGGCGGCCGGTTCGCCGGCCAAGCCGACGCTCAGGGTGCTCGTCGTCCTGAAGACCAGCGCGAACGCCGGCGAAGTGGTCGGCAAGCTCGCTCGCGACCACGCCGTGGGCGTCTACCGCTACCGCTACTTCCCGGTGGTGACGGCCACGGTCTCGGCGGCCACGCTGCAGTCTCTGCTCAAGGACGGCAACGTGCTCGATGTCGTGTCCGACCACAAGGTGCCCGCTCCCCAGGTCCCGACCGTGGGCAGGCGCGCCGCCAAGGGCGCGCCGGCAACCGGCCGGGCCGCGGCCGCCGCGGCGCCGCTGGAGTCCGAAGCCCTGCAGCTCACCCACGCCCAGGACGCCTGGGCCATCAAGGTGAAGGGCCAGCCGGTCATGGGGCAGGGCATCCGCGTCGGCATGCTCGACACCGGCACCGACCCGACCCATCCCGACCTGACCAGCGCCATCGCCGCCTACCGCGACTTCACCGGCGACGGCCTGCAGGACTCCGACGGCCACGGCACGGCGACCTCGAGCTGCGTCGCGGCCCAGGGCCGGCCGGTCTACAACCCCACCACCGGCACCATCATGCGCATCGAGGGCATGGCTCCCCGGGCGCAGGTCGTCATGGCCAAGGTGATCGACGTGGGCGGCGGCTGGGACTCCAACATCATGCGCGGCATCGAGTGGCTGATCGCCCAGAAGGTCGACATCATCTCGTGCAGCCTGGGCAGCACGTTCATCCCCCCGAACGGCGCCGACCCACTGGCCGTGGCCTTCCAGGCCGCGATCGACCGCGGCATCACGGTCGTCAACTCCGAGGGCAACGAAGGCCCCGGGCAGGGCACCGAGGGTTCCGCACCCGACCTCAAAAACGTGCTCGCCGTCGGCGCCACCACCGGCTACCGGCTCTTCGCGCAGACCGGCTACCTCGCCGCCCCCGGCGCCTATAGAGGCGACCAGGTCATCACCTGGTCGAGCCGCGGCCCCAACTCGCTCGGCGACTTTCGGCCCGACATCATGGGCTTCGGCGCCTGGGGCTGGGCCCTGGCTCCCTCGGGCCCCGGAGACGTGTACGGTGACGTGGGCGCTCAGGTCTTCGGCGGCACGAGCATGGCCTGCCCGGTGGTCGCCGGCGACCTGGCGCTGGCCGAGTCGGCCTGGAAGCTGACGCATGCGGGCCGCCGGCTGCCGGCGCCCTCATACTGGAAGAACCTGCTGGCCAGCACGGCCACCGACCTCGGCTACCCGGCTCTCGACCAGAGCAGCGGCCTCGTGAACGCCGCCGCCGCGGTGCGCGAGGTCCTCCGGCAGGGCAAGTCGATCCTGGTCTCGGTCGGCGCCGATCCCCAGACCCCGTCGAGCTGGTCGCCCAGGATCGCCGCGGGCGGGCGCGCCACGACGAGCGTGACCGTGAAGAACACGGGCAGCAGCGCCGAGCGCGTGACGCTGACTCCGCGGACCTTTACCACCTTCAGAACGCTCGCCATCAAACCCATCACGCTGACCGGTCCCGACTACTCCAGCGCCGCGTATTTCACGGTGCCGGCCGGCGCCGACTTCGTGCAGGCGCGGGTCACCTGGCCGTCCGGGCCCAACGTCTCGCTGCAGACCGCCGTGTACGACTCGGACGGCAACTTCGTATCGTACGGTGAGACCGGCGGCGGCTACGGTCACCTGTCGTACGATCAGATCTCGCTGGTCGGCGTAGCCGCCCAGCGCCCGGTCGTGGCCCGCGGCAAGCCGTGGGAGATCGACATCTCTCCGCGAGACGGCATGGCGCCCAGCGGTCCCCAGGTAGCGCACCTGCAGGTCAAGTTCCTGCATAAGGTCGGTTCGACGGCGATCGTGCTGTCGAGGTCGAGTGTGACCATAAGGCCCGGTGACTCGGTGAAGGTGAAGGCCGGTGTGATCGCGCCCACGAAGGCCGGCACCTCGTTCTACGGCATCGCCGTCGGCAACGGCGCCACGACGACCACCGTCCCCATCGCCGTCCGCGTGCCGGTCACGCTGAGCGGCGGCCACGGCGCCTTCAGCGGCACGATCCAGGGCTCGACCGTCGAGTACTCGGGCGGCGAGCTCTACTTCTACGATGTTCGCGTGCCGGCCGGCACACGCTCGATCACGGCCGCCCTGCACTGGCCCGACACGGGCAACCTGGTCGACCTCTACCTGGTCGACCCGCACGGCGACCTGCGCGACGCCAAGGGCGGCGATCTGCTCTGGTATCCGGACTACTCGTCGTTCGCGGTGCCCGACGCGGCCTTCGGCCACACCGCCGAGCAGGTGATCTGGAACGCACCGCAGGCCGGCACCTGGCAGGTCCTGGTGTGGGCCGCCGGCTTTAACGGCGAATCGTTCGCCGAGCCCTACAGCGGCTCGGTCACGCTCAACACGCCGGTCGTGGCACCGGCGAGCTGGACGGCCACGGCGGCGCCCGGCGGGCAGGTGAGCGCCGACTTCACGGTCGCCAACGCCGGGGCCACTACGCTTTCGGCGTACGCCGAAAGCCAGGTGGTCAGCGGCGGCACAGCGCTCTACGACGACGACGCGCTAGCCCCGGTGAGCGGCACGCTCGCAGCGACGCCCGACGGCATCTCCCCCATCCTCACCTTCACTTTGCCGCAGGACGTGGCCCTGGTCACCGCCAGGGCGACCTGGACCGGACCCGACACGCTCGTCGACCTGGGCCTCTACGACCCGAGCCAGACCGACAAGTCCGAGAGTCTCGCCTCGACCAGCCTTGGCAACGCGGTCGTCGTGCCCGACCCGATGGCCGGTCTGTGGACTCTCATCCTGGGCTACGGCAACCCAGCTTTGCCGCCGGCCAACGCCGACTACACGGTCACGGTCGACTATGTGGCGCCGACACCGATCCCCGGGTTGACGGCGTCGGCCACACCCGACTCGCCGCTTGTGGTCGGGCCGGGCGGCCGCGGCACGATCCACGTGACGGTCGACGTGCCGGCCGACGCGACGCCCGGCGAGGTGATCGGCGGGACGCTGCACTTCTCGACGGTCGGCGACGGCATGCAGGCCGAAGGCGGCGACCACCTCGGCGCGGTGCCAGTGACGATCACGGTGGGGGCAGGCAGCTAACCCAGGGTCAAAGGCGCAGACCGCTGTCGTCGAGGTAGGCCATCGCGGCGTCGAACTCCTTCATGAAGACCGATACCTCCTCTCCTTGAGAGGCGGTCAGCCAGACCGCGATGCCCGCGCCGAGCACCGCCCCGGCGAAAGCCCGCACGGCAAGGTCGTCGGCGGGCCGCCCCACTCGCGCCGCGAGAGCCTCGGCGAACCCGCGAAACGTGGTGGCGAGGTCGTCGAGCATGCGGGCGCGTAGCTCAGGGACCCCGACGATCAGGTCCTGGCGTTCGAACTCGAGCGCCAGCTGGTCGGGTGACAGCGCCCCGAAGACGGCGGCCATCGAGGCGCGCAGAGCCTGGATCGGGCTGAGCTGCGCCGGCTGCTCGGCGAAGGAGGCAAACAGCAGCGGGTCCAGAGCGTCGTGAATGACGACGTCCTCCTTGGTGGGAAAGTAGCGAAAGAACGTGCTCGGCGAGACCTCGGCGGCCTCGGCGATCTGTTCGACGGTGGTCGCCTCGTAGCCCTGCGTGCGAAACAGCCGCAAGGCGGCCTCCTGGATGGCCTCGTGCGTTCGTGCCTTCTTACGCTCGCGCAACCCGGACAAATCGCTCACCTTCGTCTCAAGCCACTCATCTGCCGCTCCCGCACGGCCGACCCGATTCTGCACCTTCGCCCCCGCTCGCCGCAACGCCCGCAGGGCCATCCGGCGCCGATCCTGCCGGCTCGCCCGGCGCCGACAACTCCGGCGCCTCGATGGGTTCTGAGCGCCGCGGCAGGAACGCCAGGGCGAGCACGATGCCGGCGACGGCGATGCCGGCGCAGACCGCCAGCATGACGTCCATGGCATGCACGAAGGCGGTGCGCACCGCCTCGAACAGCACGATCGAACCCAGCTTGTGGGCTACGGCGACACCCTCCGCGACGCCGCCACGGACGGTCGCGACAAGACCGGCCGGCACCACCGCCGTGTGCAGACCGGAGCGGTAGGCCGAGCTCAGGATCGAGCCGAGGATGGCCACGCCGAACGTGCCTCCGACCTGGCGCAGCGCCATGATCAGACCCGAGCCCACGCCGCTGCGTTCGGCCGAGAGCGCCCCCATGGCGGCGTTCATGGCGGCGGGCAGGGCAAAGCCCAGACCGGCCCCCATGACGACCACCCACAGGGCGGCGTAGCCGTAGCCGCTCCCCACCGTGGTGAGGGCGCCCATGAACAGGCCCACGGCCAGCAGCACGAATCCCCAGGCCACGGTGAGCTTGGCGCCGATCGGACCGGCGAGCCGGTCGGCCAGCACAAGGCCGACTACGAGACCGCCGATCATGGGCAGCAGCCGCACGCCGGCGCCCAGCGGATCGACGCCGACGATCGCCTCGTAGTAGGTCGGCACCGTGAACAGCAGGCCGAACATGGCAAAGGAGACCACGGTGGCAAGGACCGTGCCCCACAAAAAGCCCGGCGAGCCAAACAGCGTGAGGTCGATCAGGGGCCGCGCGGTAACGCGCCGGGCAACGACGCGCTCCCAGGCCACGAAGGCGACCAGCACCAGGGCGCCGGCGACCATGCAGAGCAGATCGACGGGCTGGCCCCAGCCCTTCTGCCCCGCCTCGATCAGACCGTAGCTCAGCACCGTCAGACCGGCGCTCGACAGGACTACGCCCGTGTAGTCGATCCGGGCGCGGTGGGCGCTGCGCGATTCGGGCATGAGCACAGCGACAGCCACCAGGGCGACGACGATCACCGGCACGTTGATGAGAAACACCGAGCCCCACCAGAAGTGAGAGAGCAGCCAGCCGCCGAGGATCGGCCCCAGGGGGTAGGCCACCATGGTCATGCCCATCACGACGGTGATCGCCCGCTGGCGCTCGTCTTCGGAGAACAGCACGGGGATCACGGCTATCGACAACGGCACGATGAAGGCGGCGCCGAGTCCGAGAAACGCGCGCGCGGCGATCAGCTGACCAGCCGACGTGGAGTAGGCGCAGGCCAGCGAGGCGGCCCCGAACACCACCAGGGCGACGAGCAGGAGCTTCTTGCGCCCGTAGCGGTCGCCCAGCAGCCCGGCGGGCAGCAGCATCGCCGCAAAGACGAGGCTGTAGGCGACCACGAACCACTGCAGCATGCCGCCGTTGGTGATGTGCAGCGAGACGGCCACGGTGGGCAGCGCGAGGTTGAGCACGGTCAGGTCGAGACCCACGACGAGGCCGCTGACGGCCAGCGCGCCCAGCGCCCACCACCGGCGCCTGCCGGCGGCCATCGCAGAGGCATTCATGACAGAGACAACCTTTCAGTAGCTATATCCTACTGATAGTCTCTCTCACTTAACTGTCGATGTCAAAGTATTCGCGTCGCGGTGCCTCTCCCCGCGCAGGCGAGCCGGATCCGACCGCACCGGAAGCGCCGGTCGCCTCGGGTGAGTCGTCGCAGGAGTCTGCGAACGTCGGCGCCGGGCAAGGCACGAGCTCGATGTCGACGCGGCCGCAGGCAGGGCGCATCGCTGTGCCGATGCGCTCGCGTCCGGCCATTCGGGGCCGGCTGCGGAACGTGTCGCCGGCCTATCGCACGAGTGGGCCGGCGAACCCGACCGGCCGGTCGCGCACGACGAGGCGGTTGCTGGCCACTGTCGACCCGCGATTGCCGGCCGCGTCGGTGGCCGCCACGGTGAACCGATAGGCTCCCCTGGGCAGCCGGCCGGCAACAACACAGCGCTGCGTGCGTTCGACCTTGACGACCGCCGCCGCGAGCCGTTTCACGAGCTTGCCATGCACGTTGCGGATCCTGATCGTCACCGTCGCGGTCGCACTGCCGGGCCGCGGGTCGCTGATGAAGAACCGCAGAACGACAGGTTGGCCGCGGATCGCGGCGGCCGGCCACAGGGCGACGGGTGTCGGCCGGCGGGTGTCGATGAGCACCCTGCCGCGGCGCGCCGCTTCGACATTGCCGGCGTTGTCGATCGCGCGATAGAGGAACGCGTGGACGCCGTCGCCGCTGTGATCGGCCGGCGCCGCGACGGTGAACGACAGGCTCCTGGCGAAGGTTGTACCGCTCGTCCAGGTCTTGCCGCGGTCGAGCGAGTACTGCACGGCGGCGACACCCGAGCCGCCCGGCCCGTCGCTCGCGGTCAGCACCACGCGCACCGATCGGCTTTGCCAGGTCGCGCCGGCGCCCGTTGCTGCGGAACGCACGCCGCCGGGCCCTTCGACCGTGCCGGCGGCGACGGTCGTCGGCCGCCGCACGTCCGACCAGCCGCCGCGAGTGCTCGTCAGCATCGTGCCGGTCGTACCGGCGACGAAGCCGTGGTGCACGTCGGCGAAGGCGACCGCCGCGAGATCGTGTCGAGTGGGGCAGCCTTGCGCACGCCAGGTCAGTCCGCCGTCGGTCGTGGCGAGGATGACGCCGCCGACGCCGACCGCCCAGCCGTGACGCTTGTCGGCGAAGGCGACCGTGTACAGGTCGGGGGCCTTTGCCGCCGAGCGGCGCACCACGTTCCAGTGAACGCCGCCGTCGCTGGTAGCGACGATGACGCCGCTCTCCCCCACCGCCCAGGCGCGCAGCGCGCCACAACTCGTCACACCGTTCAGGTAGTCGCTGGTCGGCGCCCTCTGCCTGGTCCAGACGGCGCCGCCGTCGGTGGTGGCCATTATCGTGCCGTGGTCGCCCACGGCCCAGCCGTGGTCCGCGTCGGCGAAGGTGACGCTGTACAGAGCGTCGGCGCCCAGCGTGCTCTGCGCGCTCCAGGCGGCGCCGCCGTCGGTCGTGGCGACGATGACGCCGCCGCCGGACGCGTCGTCGGCGCCCACCGCCCAGCAGTCCCGGCCGCGGGCAGCGACGCCGACCAGCGTCGCGTTCGTCGTCGGGGCGGCCTGCGCCGACCAGACGGCGCCACCGTCCGTGGTAGCCACGACGGTCCCCTTGGGTCCGACCGCCCAGCCGTCGAGAGAGTCGGAGAAGGCGACCCCGTAGAGATCGTGAGAGGTCGCCGGGTGCTGCGCAGTCCAGCTCGCGCCGCCGTTGCTCGTGGCCACGATGGTCGGCCCGGGACCGACCGCCCAGGCGTGAGCGGGGTCGGTCGCAGCCACCGACAGAAGAGGGGCGGAGGCCGCCTGATGAGCCGTCCAGCCGGCATTCGAGGCAAGGGCGGGGCCTGCGGCGACGGCGGCCAGGGCGCCGGCCAGCACACAGACGGCGACCAGGACAAACGGCGCACGCTTCACGATGGACCCTCCCGGTGAGGGCGGTCGCCCGACCGCGTCGTGACCGCCACGCCGCTCGCTCGACCGCGTCTCGTCGCCGGGCCTTCGCCCGACGCCGTGTTTTCTGGTCTCCGCTCGACCGACCCGACAACGTCGCCAAGGACTGTCGGCGCACTGCGTCGGATGCTCGAGGGCCTTGCTTTGCACCAAGCGTACCACGACGGCGCGCCGAGGCCCTCGCGGACCGGGCGCGCGGAAGCGGCCCAAGGGCCCGGCTCCGAGGCCGCCGCACGGCGTCACGGCGCGGCGCAACGCCGCCTCGCGCGGTTATTCGGCCACGGGCCGGGGGAACAGCTAGCGCAGCAGGGCCTCGCGCGAGAGGCCACCGGCAGCATGTCCGCCATCGCGGCGGAAGCCCGAGCCGACCGGTGCCGATCAGCGGCGCCGGCCAGCGGCAAACGGCGCGCCGGTCGGGAAGGAGAAGACGATGGGCTTGACGATCGTTGTGGGGTACGACGGTTCAGATTGTGCCAAGGCCGCGCTCAACCAGGCGCTCCGCCTCGCCGGACCGACCGGCAGGCTGGTCATCACCTACGCCGATGCGCCGCCCCGCATCGGAGCGTCGTCGCTGGTGCCGCCCGAAAAGGTCGTGGAACTGGGCAGAAAGGTCACCGCCGAGGCGCTGGCGGTGGCGCGGCAGCGCGGCGTGCCGGCCGAGGTCGTCCTCGAGGACGACCGCCCGGCCGAGGCGCTGCTCAAGGTCGCCGCACGGACCGGGGCGGACCTCATCGCCGTCGGCACGCGCGGCGAGTCGCAGCTCACCGGCCTGCTGCTCGGCTCGACTCCGTACCACCTCGTGCACCGCGCCACCCTGCCGCTCCTGGTCGTGCCTCTGGAAGCCTAAGGGCGAACCGCGGGCGGCCGTCGTGCGTCTCTTGCCCAGAGACCATCGGAACCATGGCCAGGGAGGCACCGTGCGCCGCATCACTGTCATTGTCGTCCTGCTCGTCGCGATCTGTGCGGTGCTGGCGGTCGTGATCACCACGAACCATCGCGCCGCGAGCGCCGCCGCGGCGCCGCTCAATCCGGTGCGCGGCCACCCCACGGCGACCGCCGACGCCCGCCTGCTCACCGCGCCGCTCGACCGCTTCGGACTGGCGCTGCTGGCCCGTGAGGGGCAGACCACGGACGGCAACGTCGTCATCTCGCCGCTGTCCGTCCACGACGTGCTCTCGATGATTCTGAACGGAGCTCAGGGCCGCACGGCCGCGCAGATGCGTCACGCGCTCGGCCTCGACGATCTGAGCCTGCCGGCCACGGACCAGGCCTGGGCCGACCTCATCGCCGCCGCCCAGGGCGGCGCACGGCCGGCCGTGCAGATCGCCGATTCGCTCTGGCTGCGCCACGGCATGGCCTTCTCCCCGGCGTTCCTGGCCGCCGGACGCGACTACTTCGCCGCCGCCACGCTGCCCCTGCCCGGCGACCCCGGGCAGGCCGCCGCCGCCATCAACACCTGGGTCGCCGGTCGCACCGTCGGCATGATCAAGCAGATCGTCGAGCCGAGCTACTTCAGCGACGCCACGATCCTCACGGTCGTCAATACAGTGCACGTCAAGGCCGCCTGGCAGGTGCCGTTCGACTCGGGCCGTACGCAAGCCGCGCCGTTCAGGCTCGCCGGCGGCACGGTCGTGCGGGTGCCGACCATGAGCGGACCCGTCACCGGGCCCGTCGCGCGGACGGCCGCCTACGACGCGGTGGCCCTCGCCACCAAAGGTCCGGTCACCGCCTGGGTGGTCGTGCCGCGCGCCGGCCAGACGCCCGACTCGCTGCTCGCCCTGTTTGCCGCCCACGGCCTGGACTCGCTGTACCGCGCGGCCCGGCCCCAGCCGGTCATGCTCGACCTGCCGCGGCTGCACACCACGTTCTCGGCCCCGAACCTGCAGCCCGAGCTGGAAGCGCTAGGCATGGTCACCGCCTTCTCACCCCAGCAGGCAGAGCTTCAGGGCATCGTCGCCCCCGGCACCCAGGGACGTGTCTACATCGAGCGCATCGTCCACAAGGCCGTGCTCGACGTGCGCGAGAGCGGTGTCGAGGCGGCGGCCGCGACGGCCGGCATAGTGGGTATCACCGCCGAGCCCTACGCGCCCCTCACCATCCGCGCCGACCGCCCGTTTCTCATGGTGCTCACCGAGAAGGCCACGTCGGCGCCCCTGTTTATGGCGCTGATCAGGGACCCGCGCGCGTAGCTTCACAGCGCCGGCGGCGGCGCCGAGCCGGCGGCGGCGCGGCGCCCTCCCTACCGCACGGCGACCTTGACGACCGAGGTGAAGGCCGGAAAGTCGTAGCCTGCGTACTTTGCCACATACCAGGTCGTGCGCTGCGGGTGCAGCAGACCGGTCGCGAACTTGCCCGACGCGATCTTGTAGGTGCCGCCCTTGAGCCAGCCTTTGGCGGCCAGGGTCGCCGGCTGGCCGGCCACCCTGGTACGTGAGTAGATGACGACCTTGCCGGCGCCCGCCGGCACCTTGCCGCTCAGCCGGACGGCCTTGCCGCGGTGGATGGCGCTCGCCGAAGCGTTGAACGTGCAGACCTGGAAGTAGTCCCACAGGTCCACGGAGCTGTCGGTGGCGTCGAGCCGGTAGGTGTCGATGTCGTAGGTGTCGACGATCGCGTTCGGGCGGATCTGCAGAGACACGATCCGCGTGCCGACGCCGCTGGAGGTTATCGGCTTGTAGTCATAGGAACTCGTCGGGCCGTAATAGCCGACGAACTGCGATATTTCGCCCGCGGGCCAGCCCTTGAGAACCATCGTGACCGTCGTGCCGGGCTTGCCGGAGTGCCGGCAGGTCGGCCCGGCCAGGTAGGCATACTGGGCCCGGCGCCAATCGAGGCTCACCGTATCGGGCGCGGTCGCGCCGGCGACGACACTTACCGGGGAGGCGCCGAGCCACTCCGTCTGGGCCAGACAGGTGGGATAGTCCAGGCTCCCCGCGAAGTGGTAGTAGTAGGCGACGACGTCGTCGAAGGCGGCCGGTGGCGCGTAGGCCAGACCCGACCCGCCGGCGAGTGCCACCTTGGACTGCGCCTTGCCGTCGGCGCCCGCCACCAGCACCTCGGCACGAGGGGCGCCCGGGGCGTTGGCGATGGTCACGTTCACCGCTGCCGGCCGGAGCTCGTAACTGTACGGCGCGGGCGTAGTGGCATCGTTGGCGGTCGAGAAGTCGTTGCTCCAGCTCTCCAGATACTCAAGCGCCGAGCCCGTCGACGGGACCGTATACCAGGCTGTCAGGTCGTCGCTCTTCGGGGTGACCGACGAATGGGAGGTGACGCCCCGAAACGCGAACGCGCCCGTGCTGTCGGTGCCGGGCGACCCAACCGCAGTCTCGTTGGAACCCCCGAGCACGTACTTGAGAGTGCTGTTCTGCTCGCGTTCCCACCAGCCCCAGTCGACCTCTGCCCCGACCACCGGCGTGCCGGCCAGGTTGAGCACGTGGCCGCTGATGTCGTAAACGGGAGCAGCGCCCAGGCGAGAGAAAGCCGGCCCCGCAGGAGCCGCGCGTCCGGCTCCGAAGGCGACATGTCTGCTGCGAAGGACCGGGTGGCCGCCTCGGCCGGCGGCGTGTCCCACGCCGGTCGAGGCCGGCGCGCTCGACGTCAGCACGAGGCCGACCGCCAGCACGGCGAAGGCGCATACGGCAAGACGTCTCATGGACCCTCCCCTGGCTGTCTGTGTAGGGTACGCCGGCGCGCCGGTCGGCGCGGCCGTTTGAGCCCATGGTAGACCCATGGCGCGGCGGCACAAAGGCCCGGCGTACAAGGCCGTCGCCTGACTCGCGCGCGCGCTGAGCGCGCGACGCCCGGGCCTTACCCCGCCTCAGTCACTCGTAGCGCAGCGCCATTGTCGGCTCCACCGAAGCGGCCTGCACCGCCGGGCCGATGCCGGCCAGAATGCCCACGGCGGCAGCCACCGCCAGGGCAAGGCTCACCGTCGTGGCCGAGAA
>Ga0182014_10002301_pt1 | contig 24145 bp, 23 predicted proteins | sample 612S2DmetaG_FD_120489 | JGI IMG/M metagenome (GOLD analysis project Ga0182014, IMG submission 120489) | Permafrost microbial communities from Stordalen Mire, Sweden - 612S2D metaG | ecosystem: Environmental > Terrestrial > Soil > Wetlands > Permafrost | place: Sweden: Stordalen | collected...
CGGGCCTTGGAGCGTTCCACCCGGCGTCGGACGGACTGGGCGCCACCGAGTTGGACCCCGCGAGAAAGACGCCGAACGGCGGTAGTCCTTCGGGGCGAAAAAATGCTCCTAAGAAGCCCGCTCTTCGGACACCCGAGGTGCGATCGTCGCCGGGGCTGACACGAGAGGCACCCCGGCCGGCCCGGCACCGCTAGCGCCGGGACTGGCGAGGGGCACCACGGCCGCTGTCGGCGCGGATGTTTGCGAACTGCCGCCACCCCCGCCGCAACCAGCAATTGCGGACATAGAGAAAACAAGCGCGATGGCCAGACGCGCTTGTCTCGCGCAATACACTCCCATACGCACGGGTACTTCGGCCTACCGAATAGTCCGTTCGGGTAAACCATCGTTCGCCGTCTTACTAGTCGAGGCAAGTTTTTTTCAGGGACTGAGCGTTTTCTCGGTTAGTTGGGCTCGATGATAAAAACGCACCGGTCGAAGTGCGATCGCAGACCGTACGCCTTTCCCCGTGCGGCAAAGGGCGCGTACTGATCGTTGCTTCCGAGTTCCCCTTTCGGGAAGTCATCGGTGTCGAGATATCCGGCACGCTGGCGGCGATGGCACGTTCCAACATAGCTATCGTCCGCCGGATGTTTCCGACGCGTTCTCCGATCCGGGTCGTCGTCGCAGACGCCATGACGTACGCGCTGCCGGACGGTCCGGTAGAGATTTTCCTCTACCGGCCCTTCGGCGAAGCCGGAACGGCGACGCTGCTCGCGCATATCGAGACAGCGCTGCAACAACGTTCACACCCGCTGTCCATCGTCTACTACAATCCGGTCTGGGGCGCGCTCTTCGACGATTTGCCGTTCTTGACGCGCGCGCACGCGCTGTCCGTTCCGTACGACCAGAGCGTCGGATTTAGTCCGGACGTCGACGATTCGGTCGTTATTTGGCAAGATCGCCGATTCGCCAAACCGCCGTCGCTGAAAGCAGGCCGTAAAATCGTGGTCGTCGCCACGGATACGTAGTTTGGCGGTGCCGCGCCGGCTTCCAGCCAAGGCAGCGTGCCAGCGTAATAGTCGCCCGACACGCGCGGTCAGGTCGAGCCGGGTAACGGCACGGGTCTGGGTTGCGGACTTTCGGGCCGCTCCCAAATCGGGATTTGCGACAAGGCCGGATCCTGCCCATCGAATTGAAATGTCGCGATGTAGTCTTCGTCGACGGGCCGGCCTTTACGGACCGCGGGGGCATACGCTGACGAGACGGCGGTTTCGAGCGCCGCGGCGGCGAGCGCCGGATTGGAAATCGAGACAATCGATGCGTTCAACGGCATGCCTTTGGCACTGACGCGCACGCGCACGCGTGCCTGTCCCGTGTGTCCGATTGCCAACCGCGACGAGCCGCGTTGCGTCAAGCGTGCCGGAGCGTCGAGCACCGGCGGCGACGGTTGTGCCGGACCCGTCGTGCGCAATGCGGCGATGGCGGCTGCTTGCGCGGACCGCATGTCTTGCGCCGACATCGGCGGTCGCCAGCCACTGAGCTGTTTGCGCGAAGTCCCCGCTCCCGTCATCTGCACGGTGCCGCCTCGCGCCTCATAACGATACGAAAACGCGGCGTCATTGACGGGATCTGCCGACATCACCGTGGCCAGAACGGCGTCGGCACCAGGGGCAATGACGACGGGATGACTGAACGCACCGCAGCCGACGGCAACGGCGTTGCAGTCGCCGACTTGCCCGCTGGAAATCGTCACCGGCACCGGCCCGTGGTTTCGCGCGCGAATGAACGTGAACAAACCTTCGCTCTCGGTCCAATCGGTAATGAGCGGGTGCGGCGCAGCGGAACTCTTCGGCTGCGGCGTGCTGGTCGGCCGCGGCGTGTTTTGCCGCGCCGGGGTGCTCGCCGGCGACGGAGCAGCATTCGCAACGATCGCCGCTTTTGGCGGCTCAGATGCACGCGGAGACGTACGCGCCACCGGCGGACCCGCCGCCGCGCAGCAGGCCCGATTGATCGTGGCCACCGCATTGGTCGCAGCCGAATTATTGGCCACCGGGATAAGGGCGACCGGTTGGTTTCCGGATTGACATTGCGCCGGATGGCCCGGCTTGAATGCAACGTAGAGATAAAAGGCCGCGGCGGAGTTCAGGATTCGCGCGCCGGCGACGTCGGTCAGTTGCGCGTGGCAAGACGCAATCGGAACGTCGGCGCCATTTAGGCGTGCCGCATAGTTCATGACGATATCGTGACCGGAGAGCACGACGCGCGATTCGGAGTTTACGGGCGCGCGGTCCGGATCATGGACCACGACTTGCCATTGCCACGTCTGCGCTTGCGCTGGCGCTGCGCGCCACGATATAAGGAACGGTGCGCACAGCGCCAGGATGAGGCCGGCCACCGCGCGCGCGGGCATGGCATTCATTAGAGCAGAGCGGGTTTTGTGAGCTGATTTTGAGCTCCTGCGTACGACCAGTAAGCCCGCTTCCCCGTACAGCTTACGAGCAGGCTATCCCATGCTGGAGTGATTCACGCTTTTGCTCGAGGCTAGGGCGCCCAGCGTTTGAAGCTGTCGACGAAGCGGCGGTCCATGTATTTCGACTCCGGCCACGGTTTATCGACGTCGCCGTTTTGCACCGTTACCTCCCAAAACGTCTTCATCGAGGCCTCGGGCAGGTTTCCCGTCTCGTCCATGCCGGCAACGGCCGAATCGTATGCGCCGGCCGCATCGGACTCCGTGAACTTAAGTTGATCCATCAAGATCTTGATTGATGCATCGCGATTGCGGCGCGTGTAGCGTGCCGCCTCAACGTACGCGCGCAGAAACGTCTCGATCGCGTTGGGATAATTCTTGATGAAGTCGGTCTTCGCCATGAAGAGATTCTTGGGCCAGCGCGGCGCGACGTCGTGCTCTTGCGTTCCCAGCACGGTAAAACCGGCGGCGGCGGCGCGCCACTTGTACGGCGCCGAGAGGATCGCGGCATCGACCCGGCCGGATTCGAGGGCTTGAAAGTCGCTCTGCGCGGCGCCGCCCTGCACGATCTGCACGTCGCGCGTCGGTTCGAGGCCGTGTTTCCGCAGGTCGTAGCGCGTTAACGCGTCGGTCAACGAGCCGAACGTCGCGACGCCGACCTTCTTGTTCTTCAGCTGCGCCCACGTCTTGATCGACGGCGCGGCGAGCCACGAAAAATCCGCTTGATCGAAGCCGGCGTAGAAGCCCATCACTGGTTGCCCCGACGTGATCAGGTTGATCAGACCATTCATCGACGCCAGGCTGATATCGATCGAGTTTCCCGCCAGCGCTTGCGAGATCTCGGCGTCGCCGCGGAACGGAATGAGCTGCACGTCGAGTCCTTCGGCTTTGAACGTGCGGGCAGCGGCAACGTAGACCGGCAGAAAGTTCGAACCGTACGAGGCGAGGCCCAAGGTGAGCGCCGACTTCTCGGGGATCCCCGGTGCGGCGGCTGCCGCCGGCGGAACCGCGCCCGCAATCGTGGCGGCAGCGCCGGCGGCAACGAAGTCACGTCGCGACCATATCATTCAGCGATAGTCCTCGCTGAACTACAGCCAATCCCGCCGGCGCCCGCGTAAGCCCCTTAGGCACGAATGTTCGCGCCAAAATGGAAGACTGATCGAGCGAAAATATGGTGGGCGATGACGGGCTCGAACCGCCGACCTTGACCGTGTAAAGGTCCTGCTCTCCCAGCTGAGCTAATCGCCCGGGACCTCGTCCTTCGCCGGGGCGGGCGGGACGTCTTTGCGCGCGAAGGCTGAGCGGGATGCGACGCGGACCCGCCATAGACGATTCGAAGCCGATCTGGCGCACCATGCTCGTGTTTCTGCTCCCGCTGATGCTCTCGAACGTGCTCCAGTCGGCCTCGCAGACGTTCACCAGCATCTTCCTCGGCCGCTTGATCGGCGTGGGAGCGCTCGCCGCGGCCTCGTCGATCTTCCCGGTGCTGTTCTTCCTCATTTCGTTTTTCTTCGGGATCTCGAGCGCCAGCACGGTCCTCATCGGCCAGGCGTACGGGGCGCACGACCAGCCGCGCCTCAGCCGCTCGGCCGGCACGACGCTCTCGTTTGCCGTCGTCTTCGGTATCGCCATCGGCATCGTCGGCCTGGTCTTCGATCGCGACATCATTGAGCTGATCAAAACGCCGCCCGACGTGCTCGACGACGCCGTCGCGTACGCGCGCATCATCTTCAGCACGCTGCCGATCACGTTCATCTACCTCGGATACACGACGTTTCTGCGCGGCATCGGTGACTCGCGCTCGCCGCTGATCGTGCTGATCGGCAGCTCGCTCGTGGGCGTCGTGATCACGCCGGTGCTGATCCTCGGGCCGCTGGGTATGCCCAAGCTCGGGATCATCGGTGCACCGATCGCGAACATCATCTCAACGACGCTCGGGTTGATCGCGCTGCTGATCTATCTCGAGAAGAGCGATAACCCGCTGGCGTTCGGCAAGCTGCGCCACTATCTCGCTATCGACGTCCCGCTGCTGATGACGTTGATCCGGCTGGGCGTGCCGACCGGCATCCAATTCGTGATGATCTCGCTCTCGGAGATTGCCGTGATCTCCTTCGTCAATCGTTTCGGCTCGTCGGCGACCGCAGCGTATGGTGCAGTCAACCAGATCGTGAGCTACGTGCAATTTCCGGCCGTCAGCATCGGGATCACGGCATCGATTTTCGGCGCGCAATCGATCGGAGCGCAACGGACCGACCGGCTGCGCAAGATCGTTCGCGTGGGCGTCACGATGAACTACATCATCGGCGGCATCTTGATCACGATCGTCTACCTGCTGGCGCGCGAGATTCTCTCGCTCTTCATCACCGATCCGCCGACGCTCGACACGGCGCGTGGTCTGCTCTCGATCACGCTCTGGAGCTACGTGATCTTCGGCAACAACAGCGTGCTCTCGGGCATGATGCGCTCGAGCGGCAGCGTGCTCTGGCCGACGACGATCTCGATCCTCTCGATTTGGTGCGTTGAAGTCCCCACTGCGTGGGTGCTCTCGCACGGTCCGCTCGGATTACAAGGCGTGTGGTATGCCTACCCGATCACGTTCGTCGTTTCGTTGAGCCTGCAATCCGCATACTATTTCGGCGTGTGGCGACGCCGGCCGATTCGCGCCTTGCATGCTTCGCCGATCGCCGATGCGGAAGGCATCGACGAAACGCAGCCGGCTTAGCCCCGCACCCGGCCTTGGCGAACGAACTTCCACAGATCGGGCATCGGTCCGACGGGAACGTGGATGACCTCGAGCTTGTTGCCTGCGATGGCGCGCACGAGCGCGTCGTGTAAGGCCCGCGGCCCCTCGACGGTCTCCGCCCGAATGCCGAAACTTTCGGCCAGCTTTACGAAATCCGGATTGGCAAGTCTCGAGGCGTGGACGCGGTTGCCGTAATCGAGCTGCTGCGCGCGCAGCACGTTCCCGTAGGCGCCGTCGTCGAAGACGACCGCAACGAGCGGCACGTCGTGCAGAACGGCCGTCGCCAACTCTTGGACGTTGAACATGAAACCGCCGTCACCGCTGATGCTGACGACCGGGCGATCGGGCCGCGCCACTTTCACGCCGATCGCGGTTGCCAAGCCCCAGCCCAACGTCCCCTGATATCCCGGCGAAATGAACGTCCGCGGGTGATAGACCGGATAGCCGAAGCGTGCCGCGTGGCCGATTTGGGTGACCTCGTCGACAAAGATGCCATGCTCCGGTATCGCTGCGCGCAGCGCTTCCAGAAAGGCAAGCTGCGGTTGGAGGTAGGCGCTCTCCTGGGCAAAGGCACGGCGAGACTGCGCGATCCGCTCGACCTGTGATACGGCCGCTCTTTCGCCGGTTTCGAGTTCCGCGAGCAGCGCATCGAGCACGACGCGTGAGTCCCCGAGGATACCGACGGCCGGCGTTCTGAATCGTTCGATTTCGTCGGGATCGATATCGACCCGGATGATCTTCAAGCGATCGTCCAAGCCCCAAACCATCTGCTCGATTTGCAACCGCGTTCCGATCGCGAGCACGACATCGGCGTCAGCCCAAAGCTTGAGCCCGACCTGCAAATTGACGCTCAGCGGATTCCGTGAATCGATCACGCCGAATCCCATCTGGCCGGCGATCACCGGCATTTGGAACTGCTCGGCGATCGCGGTCACCCGATCGCCCGCGTGCTGCGCACCGCCCCCGACCACCATGAGCGGCCGCTGCGCGCCACGCAACAGTTGCGCAGCCCGCCGAACGGCCGGCAAATCGATAACGGCCGCACCGCTCGAGGCCGGATGTTCGACGTGGATCTCCGCGCTTTGGCGCCACACGTCCAAGGGACACTCCAACCCGGCGGGACGCGGCCGCCCGGTCGTCATCTGCCGAAAGGCCTCGTTGACGAGCGGTATCGCGTCTTGGGGTTCTCGAATGCGTTCGGCCCATTTCGTCAGACGTTGCATCACGCCGAGCTGATCGGGTAACTCGTGCAGAAACCCCAACCCGCGGCCGATATACGCCTGCGGAATCTGACTGGTCAGCGCCAACACCGGCGCATTGCACGCGTATGCCGTACACAGCGCGCCGGTGCTGTTGAGAAATCCGGGACCGGGCACCACGCAATATGCGGCCGGTTTGCCGGTTGACATCGCCGCACCGAGCGCCATATACGCAGCACCCTGTTCGTGCCGGGTATGGATCAGCCGGATGCGATCGCGATACGCGTAGAGCGCCGCGAAGAACTCGTCGTTTTGTACTCCGGGAAGACAGAACAGTGTGTCGATCCCGTTGGCGTAAAGGCCCGCCACGACGGCTTCCGCCGTCGTCATTATCGGCACCTAGGCTTTTGCTTTGGGACTTTCGACGGTTGCGGTGGCTGAAGCCAAGTGGGCGAGGACGGAGTCGAGAGCCGGCGGCGGACTGTCGAATCCCATCGCTGCTTCGTAAGCGCGGCGCACCTCATCGGGCTGTCCGGCCTGGAACGGATAGAGGCGAAAGCCCGCAAAGGGATGGGCGTCGAGTTCGGCGCGCGTCAAACCGTCGACGAGCGAACGGCGATTCGCAACCGGTAGCGGGATGCATTCGTTGGCTTTCGGATCCCGCACGATCGCCTTGGGATCTTCGCCGCGCGCGACGCGTTCGAGATCTTCGAGAAAGCGCTTGCGAACCATGATCACGCCGCGATCGCTCGAGCCCAGATGCTCGTTCCAGCGATCGGAAATCTTGCCCTGACCGAGCCACGCCACGAAATCTTGGTTCATCACGTGCGTCGTAATCCACTTGCCGGTCAACTCATCCTTCACCGGCCCGTGCCAGGTCGGAATCGTCGCCTGAACGTAGGGTTCTCGTTCTTTGGGAACGCGCGCGAAGTGCCAGGTGACGCTGAGCATGTTCTCGTCGTCGATCGGCACGCGCCACTCGAAGTGATCGCCGGTGTAGAGCGCATTCGGCCATAAGCACGTGCGCCCGACGGTCCACAGCAAGTCGCTCTCGTCGGTGTCTTCGGTGACGCGACGGTACACGAAACCATGTTCGAACTCATCGAACGCGAGCTGCATGTGACGCGGCGCGTAGGGAGCGGTTTCACCGCGCAGCCGCAAGCTCCAGTTGCGATGCATCCACTCGAAGTGCACGGGGTCGATGGAGTTTTCCTGACCTTGCAGCCAGTTGCACGGCACTTCGGAAATGACGATCTGCTTGAAGCCGTGCTTCCAGGTGAACGGTTCGTAGTTCGGCACGAGCGGTGCCGGCTGCGGTCCGAGATACGCCCACAGCAGGCCGGCTTTCGCCTCGACCGGATAGGCGGTGATGCGCACCTTGTCGCGATAGTGCGCGTCGGGATTGGCGACGTCCTCAAACGGCTGCTCGACGCACTTGCCGCTCGCATCGAATTGCCAGCCGTGATAATTGCACCGGAGCCCACAGTGCTCCACGAAACCATACGAGAGATCCGCGCGGCGGTGGGGACAGTGCCGGTCGATGAGCCCATACGTTCCGGAAAGATCCCGATAGAGCACCAGGTCTTCGCCCATCAGGCGCACGGGCTTGATGGGGTTCGTCTCGAGCTCGCTGACGCCCGCGATCGGCATCCAGTAGCGCCGCAGCAAATCGCCCATCGGCGTTCCCGGCCCGACGCGCGTTACGAGTTCGTTCTTCGCTTGCTCGAGCATCGTTCAATCCTCCGCGAGGGAAGCTCCGCCGGGGTAGGCCGGGACTCATTCCGGCCGCCGCAAAATCGCGGCCGGCGTTTCATCCTACGGAATCGCGGCCGCGTCTTGGGCGAGTTCTTTGGCCGTCTCGTGCAGCTTGCGCATCCCGATGACCCGGTCGAGCAGTACCTCGTCGGCGGCCAACGCCGCCGAGGTGGATGCGTGCACGATACGGCCGCGTTCGAGCACGATCGCGTCCGCCGTCATTTCGAGCGCGAAGGCCGCCCGCTGCTCGACGAGGATCAGCGTGGTGCCTTCCTCGGCAACCAGCCGGCGCAGGCAATTGGAGACCTCCGCGATGATGACCGGCGCCAACCCTTCGAGGGGTTCGTCGAGAATCAGCACGGCGGGATTCGTCATCAGCGCCCGGCCGATCGCAAGCATCTGCTGCTCGCCGCCCGAGAGCTGATTGCCCATGTTCTTGATGCGTTCGCGCAGCCGCGGAAACAACTCGTACACGCGCTCGCGGTTCCACGGTCCCTTGCGGGCCGCAATCACCAAGTGCTCGTCGACCGTCAGCGATGGAAAGCACTCGCGGCCTTGCGGGACCCAGCCCAGCCCCGCCGTTACGCGCTCGTGCGGCAGCGTGCTGGTGATGTCGACGCCGCGCATCGCGATCTTGCCGCTGCGCAACGGCAGATGGCCGAGCAGCGCGAGCATCAGCGTCGACTTGCCGACACCGTTGCGGCCGAGCACGGCGAGTGACTTGCCCGCATTCAGCGTGAAGTCGACCTCGTGCAGGACGATGCCCTCGCCGTAACCCGCGGTGATCGATTCGGCGTGCAGGAGCGTATCGGCGTCAGACATGGACTTCATCACCTAGATAGATGCGGCGAACTTCCGGATCGGCGGCAATTTCGGCCGGCGTGCCCTCGCACAGGATCCGGCCGGCGACGAGCACCGTGATGCGTTCGGCGAAGCGGAAGACGAGATCGATATCGTGCTCGATGAAGAGCACCGCGATATCGTCGGGGAGCGAAGAGATGACGTGCAAGATCTCGCCGCTCTGCTGCTGCGGCACACCGGCCGCGGGTTCGTCGAGCAGCAGCACTTTCGGACGCGCCGCCAAGGCCAGCGCGATCTCGAGCAAACGCTGACGGCCGTACGCGAGCTGCGCGGTCGGTCGGTCACAGTCCTCATCGAGATGGAGCTGTTCCAGAATCGTATATGCCTCGTCGATCGCTTCGTGCGACCGTTTGAGGCTGCGCCAAAGCGATGCCCCGATGCCGCGCCGTTGACAGACGACCATCGTCACGGCTTCGATCGGCGTCAGGCGCGGGAAGAGCGTGTTGATCTGGAACGTGCGCGCCAGCCCGCGCAGCACGCGTTGATCCGAGGTCAGCGCGGTGATGTCCTGACCTTCGAGGACGATCTTGCCCGAGGTCGGCGCGAGGGCACCGCCGATCACGTTGATCAGCGTCGTTTTGCCCGAACCGTTAGGCCCGATCAGCGCGTGGCGGCAACCTTGCGGCAAGGTGAAGTTGACCTCGCGCAACACGCGCAAGGCGCCGAAATTTTTGCACAGCTCGACGGTCGCGAGCGCGTCCCCGGGCGCGTTCACGCTTTGTTCCGTTTCGAGCGGATCCACACGACCAGCCGGTCGACGCCGCCGATCAAACCACCGCGCGCGAACAGCACGAACAGCACGAGCAACAGCCCGACCCAGAAGTTCCAATAGACGGGGTTGAGATCGGAGAGCCGGTCTTGCGCGACCATGTATGCCGCCGCGCCCACGAGCGCTCCGATCAGCGTGCCCATGCCGCCGATCATCACCATGATCAGCGCCGCCGCCGAACGGTCGAAGCCCAACGATGAGAGCGCGACGGTCTGCGTGATCTGTCCGAGCAGCGCACCCGCGACGCCGGCCAGTGCGGCCGAAACCGTGAACGCGACCATGTAGCGCTTGCGCAGCGGAACGCCGATCGCCGGCACGCGCCGCACGTTCTCGCGAATGCCCTTGAGTTCCAGGCCGAACGGTGAATTCACGATCCGGCGCGCGACCAGATAGAGCAAGAACACGACGATGAACGTGTAGATCACCGCGGTTCTGCCGTAGAAATCGAACGAAAATTGACCGAAGATCGGCGCGATGTTGATTCCGGAGAGACCGTCGTCGCCGCCCGTGATCGCGCGCGCGCTGTGCGCGGCTTCGTAGAGCAAGAGCCCCACGCCCAGCGTGATCATGATCAACCCGATACCCGTGAGCCGCGAAACGACGACGCTCAACGCCAAGCCGGCGAGCCCCGCGATGATCGCCGAGATGATGAGCCCCGAGATCGGCTCGGTCCAGCCCGCGCGAGCGAGCAAGCCTGCCGTATACGCACCGATGCCGAAGAACGCCGCGTGCCCGAGCGATGGAATCCCCGCGTAGCCCACGAGCAAGTCGAACGAAAGCGCGAAGAGGCCGGTGATCAGTACTTGCGCGATCAACACGAGGTGCGTCGGAAAGACGACGATCGAGATCGCCGCTGCGACCCAGAACGCGACCTCTTCCCAGCGCCAGCGGCTGGCGAACGCGAACACCTTGTGGGCGCGTTCCTGCGAGGTCGTGGCCGGCGCGGGTGCCGGAATTTCTATCGCGGTCATGCTTTAGCGAACAATCCGTGCGGTCGCCAGAACAGCACGATGACCGTCAAGGCGTAGATAATGAACGGGCCGGTTTGCGGAACGTAATACTTGCCGGCCACATCGACGACACCCAGAAGGAGTGCCGCAACGAGCGTGCCTTTCATCGAACCGTGCCCGCCGAGCGTCACGACGATGAGGACGTAGGCCAAGAAATCCAGTGCGAACGTCGGGCTCAAGCCGACCAGGTTCACGCTCAGCGCGCCGCCCAGTCCCGCCAGCGCGCTGCCGATGAAGAATGCCGACATGAAGAGCCGGTCGACGTTGATGCCGCAGCTCGCCGTGACGCGGCGATTATCGACCGCGGCGCGCACCTTCGCGCCGAAGCTCGTGCTGTCGATGCCCCAGATCAGCGCCCACACGACGAGCCCGCCGGCGACGATTAGGAACAGCCGGTAGACGTCGATGTCGAAGTTGCCGATTTGGATGCTGCCGCTCAGATAGGGCGGCATCCGGACCGGCTGGTTGACCGAGCCCCAGATGAACGTCACCGACGCGACCGACATCGACACGATGCCGACGGTCAGCATGATCTGATAGAGCTGCGAGACGTTGTAGAAGCGCCGGAACAGCAGCCGCTCGAGAACTCCGGCGAAGATCGCCGTTGCCAGCGCCGCTACCGGCAGCGTGACCAAAAACGGCCAGTTGTAGGTGTTCATCAAGGTCACGGCCACATAGCCGCCGAGCATCGCGAACGCGGCGTGCGAGAGATTCGCAAACCGCATGAGCCCCTGCGTCACCGCGAGGCCGGCCGACATCAGGAACAGCAGCACGCCGTACGCCACGCCGGAAAAGACGATGTAGAGAAGATTACCGACGTAGTTCATGGATGTTCGCTAGGATCCTTAACCATCGGATACGTGTCGATCTCCGTGTTCACCAGTTGACCGCCTTTGAGCTCGGTGCGCCGGATGTAGACGTTTTGTACGATGTCGCGCGTGTCGGGATCGATCGCGATCGGACCGCGCGGGCTCTCGAACTTGAGCTGCTTCACGAGCTCCATCGTCTTGTCCGGATCGATCGGGCCTTTCTGCGCCGCGAGCACCTTGTACATCGCGGTGAACGCATCGTAGACGCCGACTCCGCCGAAGGTCGGCGGCAATCCGCCGGACTGCGCTTCGAAGGCCTTCACGAAATCGCGGTTCATCTTCGAGTCGTGCGCGCCGGAGTAGTTCATCGTGCTGATCACGCCGATCGCGGCGTCCCCGATCGCCGGCAGCACTTGTTCGGTGAGCAGATCGCCCGAACAGAAGATCTTGATGCCGGCTTTATCGAATCCGGCCGCCTTCGCTTGTTTGAGGAACGCCGTACCCGAGCCGCTGGCGTTGAGGAAGATATACACGCCGTCGGGATGCGCATCTTTCATGCGCTGCAGATAGGCCGAGAAATCTTCGGCCGCCACCGGCACGCGAATCTCGCCCAGTACCTTGCCGCCCGCCGCCGTGAAGGTGTTCTCGAACGTTTGCCCCGAGTCGATGCCCGGACCGTAGTCCATGAAGATCACGTACATGTTGCGCATGCCGCTCTTGTACGCGTACTGCGCCAACGGCACGGTGACTTGCGTTGCGGTCATGCTGTAGCGGCTCATATACGGGTTCTTGGCCATGATGCCCGAGGTCGTCGCGTTGACGATGAACACCGGCATTTTGGCTTGCGTCGAAACCGTGCCGACCGCGACGGCGTTGGGCGTGAAGATCAGGCCGGCCAGCAGATCGACGTGCTGCTGCACGATCAGTTCTTGTGCGAGCCGCTTGGCGTTATCGGGCGCGATGCCGCCGTCGTCGCGTTCGATGACCTCGACTTTGCGGCCGTTGATCGTGTCGCCGTGCTGCTTCTGGAAGAGCGCGAGGACGTCGTTGAATTCCTTACCCGCGGTGCCGCCGGCACCCGAGAACGAATAGACGACCCCGATCCGGATCGGCGGCTGCTGCCCCAGCACCGCGCCGCCCCCGAGCAACAGCAGCGCGAACGCTAAAACAAGCGCGAAGCGACATCGATTCATTACGCCGAACCTCCCGGAACCGCGGCCGTGGTGGCCGGTGTGATTGGGGGGATGGAAATTTTCTTCCTGTCCGGGAGCGGACGACGCTCGCGATGTTGCAGCGCCTCCACCAGAAAGTCGCGGAACTTCGTCGTCGCCTGCGGCAGATAGCGCCCGCGCGCCCAGGACAGGCCGAAGGTGCGAAAGCAACGCGGCGTGCGAATCGCCAAGGAGACGGCGTTGACGTCGGCGCTCGGGCCCAGCTTCGGAACGAGCGCGACCCCGAATCCGGCGCCGACGAGGCCGCGCAGCGTGGCGACCTCTTCGCCTTCGAACGCAATCTCGGGCGCAAAACCCGCTTCGCGGCATAGGTCATCGACCGTCTGACGCAGCCCATAGTTTGGCTTGAGTGCGACGAACGGATCGCTCGCCAACTCGATCAGGTCGGCCGTTTCGCGTCCGGCCAGCCGATGCGAATCGGGAACGAGGGCGACCAGTTCTTCATCCCAGAGCGGAAGCCACTCGATCGCCGCATCGGCGAAGCGCGGCGACGAGAGGCAGAGGTCGATTTCACCGCTCATCAGGCGCTGCTGCAAGAGCGGACCCGGACCCTGAAGCAGCCGGAACTCCGCATCGGGGTTGCCGGCGCGGAAACGCCGGATCGCATCGGGCACCGTGCGGACGCCGAGCGTGGCATAGAAGCCGAGGGCGATCGGGCGGGTGCGCCGGGTCTCCGAGAGATCGTGCAATTCGCGCCGCGCATCTTCCAATTCCGCGATCACGCGCTCGACGCGCCGCGCCAGCGCGCGGCCACAGGCGGTGATGCGGATGCCGCGGCCGTCACGCTCGAAGAGCGCGACCCCGTAGTATTCCTCGAGGCGAGCGATGCTGCGGCTCAAGGCCGGCTGCGAGATCGCGAGCACGTCCGCGGCCCGGCCGAAATGCTCTTCCTTTGCGGCGGCAGCAAAGTAGCGCAACGCGTCGATATCCATGTTGCCCTCTCATGTGCCTAGCGCATAAGGACCGCCACGAATCATAACCGGTGCGTACCGATAATGCAAGAAGGTTCCACCATCGCGGCACGCGCATCGAGGGGCGATGCGACTCGACGTACACGCGCACTATTTTTCGAAAGAATACGTGGCTCTGTTGGAGAGCTACGGTTTCGGAGCCGACCGCCTCGAACCGGGATACCGGCTGCTGCACCAAACGCGCGAAGCCGATTTCGCCGAACGGTTCGCGGCGATGGACCGGGCCCACGTCGACAAGCAGATCCTCTCCGTCTCGGGCGTCTCGCCCTACACCTACGAAGAGAAGCACGCCGTCGAGGGTTCGCGCTTCGCGAACGACCTCTACACCGCACTCGCACGCGAGATGCCGGCACGCTTCGCCGCGTTCGCCATCCTGCCGATGCCCCACGTCAAGGCCGCGCTCGCGGAACTCGCCCGCGCACTCGACGAACTCGACATGTGGGGCGTCACGATGAACACGTCGATCCTGGGCACGAGCCTGGCCGATCCGTCGTTCGATCCCATCTACGCCGAACTCGACAAACGCAGCGCCGTGTTGTTCGTCCATCCCGCGGGCCTCGCGTGCGGCTCGGCCGAGCTCGTCTCCACCGGCCTCACCTGGCCGCTCGGCGCGCCGTTCGAGGACTCGATGTCGATCCTCGAACTCTTGCAGAGCGGCTTCACGCAACGCTTTCCGCGCATCCGCGTCATCGTGCCGCACCTCGGCGGAACGCTGCCGTTCCTCATCCAGCGACTCGACCACATGGCCGGGCGCTTCATGCCCGGTAAGGGTGTGCCGCGCGAAGAGCTGCGCAAATTCTGGTATGACACCGTCAACGGCTACCCGCCGTCCTTACGGCTCGCGATCGAAACGTTCGGACTCGAGAAGATCGTGTTCGGTACCGACTGGCCGTTCTGGAAAGGCGAAGCGCATCAACTCGCCGCCGACTTCATCTCGCAGGCAGGGCTCAGCGCAGAGCAGATCGCCGCGATCGATTCCGGCAACGCCCGCGCGCTCTTCGGCGACCGCATTTAGTAACCGCCGCGCACCGCCGTGTCGGTGACGAGCCGGCGAATCGCGGCGATGACGCGTTCGAACGGTGCGCGCCGGTAGGCGAAATGTTCGTCCGGCGGCGGCGGAAAGACCGCCATCGTCGCGTTCGCTTCGTAGAGCAGAAGGTTGCCCGCGGCATCGCGTCCGAAGTCGATGCCGCCGTAATCGAGCGCCAGCGTCGCGGCGATCTGCTCGAGCGAAGCGATGCCCTGCGCGCCGAGCACCGCCGCCATATCTTCGAGAAACACCGCTTCTTCCGCGCGGTGATCCGGGCGGTCGTTCATGTCGGCGGAGAAGTAGTGCACCTTCCAGTGCGGTGAGATGGCGAGGTGCAACGGATAGAGCTTGCCGCCGATGAACAGCACGCGATATTTGCGGTACATCTCATCGGCGCCGCGGCCGTCGAGGTATTCGATTGCGAGCAACTCGATGCCGGGCAGCGTCTCGCGCACCGCATCGAGCGCCAGCGGCGTGTGCACCCAAGCGAAATGATTGCCGGTATGATGGCCGGGCGAGCGCAGCAACAGCGGGAACCGGAAGCCGCGCTTGGTGAGTTCTTCGACCGTCACCGCACTGCGCGGGAGCGCGATCGTGCGCGGCGTGATGACGCCAGGAATCGTTGCCAGCCGTTGGGTGACGCTCGCGCGGCTGCTGGCGAGCACCGCGTCCGGGTGGTTGATCACGGGCGCACCCGAGCGCGCGACGATGTCGCGCGCGACGCGCAACGGCTCGAGCGAACGGTCGACGTCGCCGATGCCGTTGAACACGACATGGTGCGGTGGGAGCTCGAGCCAGGGCTGATACCCTTCGGCGACGACGCTGTAAAGCCGCACGACGCTGCGATCGAAGAACGGATGGGTCACGACGTTGCCGCCGTGTGCCGCCAGCAGCAGCAGCACGTCGACCGGCTTGCCCTGGCCAAAGTAGGGCGCCACGCGCACGAGCGGTTTCACGAACGCAAGCTGATGGTGCTTGAGCGCGGAATCGTCGTTGCCGGTGTAGCGGTAGAACTGCGAGAGCGCGAAGTGCAGGTTCGAGTAGTCGCCGCGCACGCGCAGCCCGGCAAGATACATGGATTCGGCCGCTGCGTTCTCGCCGTCTTCGAACAGCGCGTTGCCGAGGTTGACGTAGCCCATCGGCTCGTCCGGATGCTCCACCACCGCCTTGGTGTAGAGCGCGCGCGCGACGACGCGCTGCCCGTGCATGTGAAGGAGCGAACCGAGATTGGTCAGCGCGCCGAAGTTCACCGGGTCGCGCTTGAGCACGTCGGCGTAGCTGCGTTTGGCCGCCTCATACCGCGCGAGGTCTTCCTGGCAGCAGGCGCGCGCGAAGAGCAGCTTCACATCGTCGGGCTGCTCTTCGATGAGGGCATCGATGCGCGCGAGCGATTCCTCGTCGGCGAAGGCCTGCGCGCTCACACGCATCGCCATCGTGGCACGACTCGGCACCGGCTCGCGCGAGCCGGCGTCTTGGGGATCCATCAATTCATCATCGGCGCCCGGGGGCGCCGAGATTACGCGTCGAGCGAGCGGGCGCCCGTAAAGGTGAAGATCGGCTCGCGCTCACCCGAGAAGAACGCCATCATGTCCGAGACCATCGCCCGGCAGCTGTCTTCCGTCATCTGATAGCGGCGTTCGGCGGTCCGGCGGTAGATGGCCGACACGTCAGCTCCGCTTACGGCGTCGACGGTGGGTGCGTCCACGAATGATGCCGTCGCGGCGCCGTCCGCTTGCTGGGCCACGATGACGGTTTGCCCTTCGTACGACCAATGCACGACGTTGCCGTCACGCCACAGCGTGAGGTTGTCGCCGAAGCTCGAGAAGAGCGGGGCGGTAGCGGCAGCAAGATTGGAGGACGTCTGGGCGCTGAACACGTTCCCATCATACGTTCCGGGAACCGGCGTCGCACCGGCCACGTGGTTAGCGTGAGCGCCCCAAAATTAGAAAACGGTCGCATCCACCCGATTGGGCGGAGACGGCCGTTCTTCTATTTTACGGGGGGCGAGGCTCAGCGAAGGTGCTGGGCGATCGCCTCTCCGACGATTTCCGGCGCGCCGGTCGGCTGCTGGAAAGCGACCGACATCTTCTCGCCGTTGTCGAACGTGATCGTGGCAGCCGATTCGCTGCTGTCCAGCGAGGCAACAACGTTGCCGGCGTTGCTCACCCAGTGCGCTGAGTCCCACGACAGTTCTTGCGTGCGGACTTCACGACCGAGGCGGGCGTGGACTTGATCGTTGACCGAGTCAATCCATTGATCGAAATTCATCTTCTTCTCCTGAGGTCGTTGTCCGTTTGGATAAGACCACCGTAAGCATACAACCGCTCCTGGCCAATTGCAATACATGAGGCGGTCTTTTTTGCGGATTCGCTATCCAGATGGATAATACGTGAGGCCCATCACTCGGTTCGGACGGCATTGGTCGTGCGTAAATCGCCATTTGTATAACGTTCTGCCCCTTGCGGCCGTGTCGGCCCGTCGTGAACGACCGCTACGATGGAAGCCAGCCCGTGATCCAGCCGGTCGGAATCCGCTCTCCGGCACCGTCCACCCCAGCCGCCGCGGCTGTGCGTTTGGCCCGTTGGCCATCTGCACCACTGCCGGTCGACGCCATCGCGACCACCCGGACCCTACCTTCCCCCGGCACGCTTTCTCCGCCGGCGTCGATCGTGCGCCACAGCCCTGCCGGACCGTCGGTCTCCTTGCGGACCAGCCCGCAGGCAGCTGCCCGCATCGCCGCCGGCTTGCACCAGATCCGCAGCGTCGACGGCAGCCCGCTGGCCTACCCGAGCCAGGACCTGCGCGCGATCGAATCGGCCGATCCGCACCAGCACGGCCAAACGCACGGCCTGACCGAACACGTGGGCAACGATTTGGCGGCCGACGTCCGGCGGCTGGAGGCGGAACCGCAGATTCGCGCCGCCGGCGCTTATACAGATGAGGCAAGTGCGCAGCTGGCCACCGACCGTACGATCGCAAACCCCGCGAACCAGCGCGCCATCGCCGCCTTCCTCGCCGACCCCGGACGGCTCAAGACGGCGCTCGAGCGGGTCGATGCCGGTCGGACGGTCGGCACGACGGCGACCCGCGCCGACCTCGAGGCCGGAAGGCCGGTGCTGATCCCGGGGCGCACGGCCACGGTCGTCCTGATCAAAGACCGCACGTTTCCCGAGGGCTACCGCGTCCTGACCACCTATCCCGATACCCGGCCCGCCGAGGTCGACGCACGAGGGAGTCGCCAACAATGATCTACGTGGACACCCCCTATCCCGAACTGCGCCAACTCTTCGGCGCCTACCTCAACGCCGAGTTTGCCGGCGAGTACGGCACCGTGGCCGCAGCGCTCGCAGCTTACCGGCGCGAAACGGGGGCGGGACATCGCGCGGCGGCATGCGCCGAGCTCGATCGCATCACCGCTGCCCCCGGGGCGCTCACCCGGCTCGACGCCGAGCTGGCGGCACTCGGCTGCGAAGTGGCACTGGCGAATGCCGGCGAGGCGTGGGGGTTAGCGGCCACGATCCGGCGCGCGCTCAGCTGATGTTTTGTGCCGCCAGCATCGAGGTGTCGACGTACCCGGTCTCACCGTATTTTGCGACCAGCTCTTGGATGCGCGCCATGATCGCATCGGGCGGTTGCGTGAGATCGAGCGCGTCGAGAAACGGCTGACGCGCGGTCAGGCCCGTCGGCCAGTACACTTCGCAGCGGTTCCCTTCGGGATCGTAAAAGTAGATGCCGACGGCATTCCCGTGCGTCACGACCATGTCGAACGGCACGCGTTGCGCTTTGAAGCGCGAATAAAATTGCAGTACGTCGGCGAGCGTGTTGCAGCGAAATGAAATCTGTTGCAACATCAGCGCGCCGTTCGGCACGTCGCGCCCGCGCATCAACACCAGTTCGTGGTGTTCGTGATCGGGTTGCGCGCTGAGAAATACCATGCCCGCTTCGTGGTCTTCGTCGGTAACGGTCAGCCCGAGGACGTCGCGGTAGAACGCCTCGGTGGCCTCGAGGTCGTGGCAGTGAATGCCCACGTGACCAAGCTTTGCTATTCCCATGAACGGGGCTACGTGCCGTGCTGGGGAGCGACCTTCACAGGGGCGCGGTTTCGGACGCCACCTTGCACGCTTCGTAACATTCGCAAGCTGCCGCGTGGAGCGCGGCGCGATCGAGGATCTCGACGGCACCGCGTTGATACGTGATCGCCCCCAGCGCCTGCAACGCCTCGGCGGCTTCCGAAACGCTTGCCCGGCGGACGCCCAGCATGATGGCCAAGAACTCGTGCGTGAGAACGAAACGGGCTGCGCCGACGCGATCGTGCGTCATCAATAGCCAGCGCGCGCAGCGCTGCTGAATCGAATGCTTGACGTTGCACGCCGCGAACTGCTGCGCGCTGAACAGTGCGCCGCGGACGCTTCCGCGCATGCTGCGTGCGAACGTAGCGCTCCCGGCCAAACGTGCCTCGAACCGTTCGATCGACATGCGTCGTACGGAACCGCGGACCTGACAAAACGTCGTCCGCTGCGCGAGCTTCGAGTCGAGCGCCGCATCGGATTCGACGAAACCCTCGTTCCCGACCGTTCCCACCTCGACGGCATCGCCGTTCTCGAGCGTTGCTACCACCGACATGACGGCGTCGATCGGAAAGTCGACGAACGCGATCGAACTGCCGGCAACGTGCGTATTGTCGCGCGCTTCGAGCGTGACCAAGGTAAGGTCGCCTTCGAGATCGGCGCGATCGCTCAAGGGCAACGAATCCAACAGCCGGTTACCTGAGATGAAGGCCGATACGGCGGGCGAGCGGCCGCGTAGCATGGCATTCCGATCAGCAAAACGCGCACGAGGCAAAGTGCCTGGCTGACGGCGTCTTGGGCACTCATTATAGCACACTCGGTACGCCACCGGACTGAGCCCACGGCGCCGTGGCAGCGGAGGGGCGCGCTCAGTGCGGCAGAAGGCTCGTGCCCTTATGCCAAAAGCAGTACAGCTTTCCGCGTACGGCGGACTCGAGCAGCTCAAGATCGTCGACGTCGCAAAGCCGGTGCCCCAAGCGGGCGAGGTGGTCGTGCGCGTCGTTGCCGCGGGCACGAACCCCGGCGAGATCTCGATTCGCGAAGGCTTTCTCAAGGCGATGTATTCGATGGAGTTTCCCTTCGGGCAAGGCTCTGATTTTGCCGGGCGTGTCGATTCCGTTGGTTCCGGCGTTACGGAATTTGCACCGGGCGATGATGTCATCGGCTGGTCCGACCAACGCTCCGCACAGGCGGAGTACGTTCTGATCGGCGCGGCACAGCTGATCGCCAAGCCGCCGGCCCTCGACTGGTTCCGCGCCGGAAGCCTAAAGGTCGTCGCTACGACCGCCGTCGCCGCCGTGCGCGCGGTAGCGTTGAAACCCGGCGACACCGTGGCGATCGTCGGCGCAGCGGGCGGCGTCGGATCCCTCGCCGTGCAACTCGCGCGACGCACCGGTGCGCGCGTGATCGGCATAGCGAGTAACGAAAGCGCGCCGTTTCTGCGTTCGGTGGGCGTCGAACCGCTTGCATATGGCGACGGCCTCGCCGAACGTTTGCGCGCCGCCGCCCCGAACGGGCTGGCTGCATTCATCGACCTCTTCGGCGGCGGTTACGTCGAACTCGCCGCGACACTCGGCGTGGCGCCCGCACGCATCAACACCATCATCGATTTCGCGGGCGCGAAGAAGGTGGGTGCCAAGACCGACGGTGGGACAGCGGTGCCCACGCGCGAGAGCCTGGCGTCCGTTGCCGACGCGATTGCCTGGGGCGAGATCGTCATGCCCCTAACGGCCATCTATCCGTTCACGATGGTACACGACGCGTATACTGAACTCGCGCGACGCAAGGCCCATGGCAAAATCGTACTTGCACTCGACCCGGCCCTCAAGGCGCCGCTTCGGCCTGCGCAGTCCTCGGGGCTTCCGTAGCCGCGCCGGCAATACGGACAAAGAAAAACCCGCCGGAGTCATCCAGCGGCGACTCGAATAGGAGGGTTATCCGAGGAATCTCCGGGAAAAAAGATTTTCGACGTTTGTTTGGGAGAACTCGCATGCAAGCTCAGAGAGAAATAACGTCGTCGGGCGAAGACGTATGGGCTCCGTGGCCGGTCAACTGGACCGCCGTATGGATCGGTGCGCTCGCCGCACTCGCAGCGGCACTCATCTTCAGTTTGATCGGAACGGCAGCCGGTGCCCAAGCGATGAAGAGCGTCGTGTCGTGGAAGACGATCTCGATTGTCACCATTGCCGCGACAATTTGCGCTGCTTTCTTCGCGTTCGTCATCGGCGGCTGGGTCGCCGGCAAGATCGCCGGTCCCCGTCACGCCGAACCAGCAATCCTCCACGCGACGATCGCGTGGCTCGTTGCGCTGCCGCTCCTCTTCGCGGCGTCAAGCGCCGGCGCCGGCGGCATCTTTTCGCCACTCGTGGCCGTACCGGCATCGCCGGACGCGATCCGCAACACCGCCCTCGCAGCGCTATTGTCGCTGTTGGTCGGTCTCATCGGCTCGGTGATCGGCGGCTGGATGGCGAGCGGTGAACCGATGACCCTCACCCACTACCGCACACGGCGACCAATATACGCCCCGCGACGGGAGTTCTGAAGACCATGATCTTTATTCTGCTCTGGCTCCTCGGGATGCCGCTCGTCCTCGTCATCATCCTCTTCTTGATCTTCGCGCGCTAAGAAACAATATCGTGAAATGCGACTTCGCCCCCTCAGAAGAGCGCCTGTCGCAGAGCGGCTATCGGAGCAAGCCTCGGCGAAAGGCAATGGCGGCCGCATGAAGGGCTTGTCACGCTTGCCTTACTTAGAGCGACTGCGCCCGCAACCTATAATAACAGGCTTTCAAAATAAACGATAATATGGTAAAGTTTATTATGAGATGGCTCAATTAAGGGATCGGGAATGGGTATCGCGGTTCGCCTCCGGCGTCACATCGCGTTTCCATGACGCGCCGGGCCGCTACCAAGCATATGTCCCGGACAAGCTAGTAGGGCGGTTCTTTTCACTAGAGACGCTTGTCGCGGCCGATATCGCCGACGCGGAACGGAGTATCACCCGTCTGGACGCGGAGGCCCGCTCGTTGGCGAACATGGAGGGTTTGGCGCGCATCTTATTGCGTGCAGAAGCCGTGGCGTCGTCTCGTATCGAGGGCCTTTCCGTAGCCGCACAGCGCCTCTTACGTGTTGCTGCGGCGCATGCAGACGGAGAAAAGAATACCACTGATGCGACGGCGGAGGAGGTGCTGGCTAACGTCGACGCTATGACCTTCGCGCTCGCCAGCCCGGATTCGCCACTCACGGTCGAACGATTGCTCGAAGTCCACCGGCGCCTTCTCACTCCTACCAACATGGCGATGCATGCCGGCGTCATACGCACGGAGCAAAATTGGATCGGCGGCACGAGCTACAATCCATTCGGCGCTGCATTCGTGCCGCCGCCACCGGAAGATGTTTCGGATCTGCTGGCAGATTTATGCGAATTCTGCAACGAGGATGGTCTACCAGCTGTTGCTCAGGCCGCGATTGCGCATGCTCAGTTCGAAACGCTTCACCCGTTCGCCGATGGCAACGGTCGTACTGGTCGTGCGTTGATTCATATGGTGTTCGCCCGGCGGCGGCTGGTAACCCGAACACTGGTTCCGGTTTCGCTAATCCTCGCTACGCAGGCGAATGACTACGTCGCCGCGCTCACGGGGACGCGTTACCTTGGGGCATCGGACTCTGTTGAGGCAGTCAGGGGGATGAACGCTTGGGTGGCCTTGTTTGCCGTGGCGTGTTCGCGAGCTGTCGCGGATGTCGAGTCGTTTGAACGGCGAACGCAACAGCTTCAAGTGGAGTGGCGGGCACGGCTCGGTTCTGTTCGATCGGATGCCACTGCGTTAGCGCTCTTAGATCGACTCATAGCGACGCCGGTGATCACCGTTCGTAGTGTTACCGAGGACCTCGGAGTAAGTGTTCCGGCCGCAAATAAGGCTGTCGCCCAGCTTGTGGATGCAGAAATCGTCACGCAGGTTCGCGCCGGGCGCCGCAACCGTGCATTCGAGGCTCGAGAGATCGTTGATGCTTTCACGAGCCTCGAGCGACAGTTTGCAAGCCCAACAGGCGATACGCGAACAGCCGAGCCCAACCGGACGGTCCCACAGCGGCCGCAACGTCTGTGATCGCGCTCAGGATTGGTTTACGCACGCCGGCGGATCGATCGCCGCATTTGTTCCCTCCAACTGATGGGCAAAAGGGTGGGCAATTGACACTAGGGGGGACAAAAAAACCCCGCCGGAGCGGGGTTTGACTTGGTAGCGCCAACGAGAATCGAACTCGTCTCTCCGCCTTGAAAGGGCAGCGTCCTAACCGATAGACTATGGCGCCACGAGGGCGGCTTGGGAACTCTGGGCCCGGCTGGATTCGAACCAGCGCGCGACCAGTTATGAGCCGGCTGCTCTACCGCTGAGCTACGGGCCCAAGCCCCGACCCCGGCGTTTTCTACTGAAAGGCCTTGAAAGCCGTTTTCCCCGGATAAAGCGCCGTCGCGTGCCCCAGATCCTCGGCGATCGCCATCAGGCGGTTGTACTTGGCCACCCGGTCGCTGCGAGCAAGCGAGCCGGTCTTGATCTGGCCCGCGCCCGTTGCTACGGCCAGGTCGGCGATGGTCGTGTCCTCCGTCTCACCCGAGCGGTGAGAGATCACCGACCGGAATCCGGCCTTGTGCGCCATCTCGACGGCATCCAACGTCTCGGTGAGCGTGCCGATCTGATTGAGCTTCACCAGGATCGCGTTGGCGGAATCTTCCTTGATGCCGCGCGCCAGGCGCTCGACGTTGGTCACGAACAGATCGTCCCCGACGAGCTGAATGCGTTTGCCCAAGCGCTGCGTGAGTAACGCCCAGCCGGCCCAATCGTCTTCTCCGAGGCCATCCTCGATCGAGACGATCGGATACGTGTTGCACAGCCCTTCGTAGAGCGCGACCATTTCGGCCGAGTTCATCGGATGATCGGGCAAGTGCGGATAGTACTTGCCGTCTTTCAAGAACTCCGAGGACGCCGGGTCGAGCGCGATGCCGACGTCGTCGCCGGGTTTGTAGCCGGCGCGCTCGATCGCTTTCAGCAAGAGCTTGAGCGCATCGTCGATCGAATCGAGCCGCGGCGCGAACCCACCCTCGTCGCCGACGAGCGTCGGTTGCCCCATCTCGTGCAACGTTTTGCCCAGCGCTGCGAAGACTTCCGCGCCGCAGCGCACCGCATCGGCAATGTTCGTCGCGCCGTACGGCACGATCATGATTTCCTGAAACTGCAACGCGCCTTCGGCGTGC
>Ga0182014_10002302_pt1 | contig 24143 bp, 21 predicted proteins | sample 612S2DmetaG_FD_120489 | JGI IMG/M metagenome (GOLD analysis project Ga0182014, IMG submission 120489) | Permafrost microbial communities from Stordalen Mire, Sweden - 612S2D metaG | ecosystem: Environmental > Terrestrial > Soil > Wetlands > Permafrost | place: Sweden: Stordalen | collected...
AATCATCGCCGGGCAGCCGAGGGTCTCCATGGGCGTGAGCGCCTGCGTTAGCTCGGCCAGCAGCGCCTCGCGGCTTGCGGGGTCGGCGATGCCGTGGGCCAGGCCGGCAGTCGCGTCGAACTCGATGCCCAGCCGCTTGCGGGCGGCGTTGGCGCGGGCGAAGTCGTCCGTGGACCACTTGCTGTACTCGCCCACCAGCTCGACGTTGCTGTAACCTGCCTCGGCCACTTTGGCCAGCCGCTCCTCGAAGGGCAGGTCGGTGAAGACCGTCCAGAGCATGACCGAAAGCGGAAACGGCGGGGTCGAGGCTTTGGTCGATTGTGCGCCAGTCGCGGACGCGGCCGACAAAGAAGGCGCGGCGACGGCACTCAATGCGGCCGTGGCCAGAGCGTGCGTAAATGTGCGGCGATTCATGCGGGCCTCCTGCGACTCTTGAAGAACAGGTTGGTTTATGGATGGTGGCTTCCCACCCATTTCGCAAAAAGACGCGAAATGGATGGGGCACGGCGCATTTGTAGGGCTACGGGCCTGTTCATCTCTGGACGTAACGCGCCGCGGCGAGTCAAGCTACTCAGGGTTTCGTCTTCGTCTTACGCGAGCGGCGCAGAGCCTCCCAGTCCTTTTCCGTCTGGTCGGCATAGAGGGAGCCGAACTTGGCGAGGGCCTCGGCAAAGCCGTCTCCGCTGCCCAGGTAGCCGGCGATGACCAACGAGTCGCCGGAGCGGGCATGGCCGCGTGCCAGCAGTTCGCCGCAGACCTCGCCGTAGGCCTGCAGGCCGGCGCCGGCCAGATCCGGCAGATCGATGGAGCCCTTGTGATCGTTGAGCTGGCGGACCAGGTATTGGCGTCCGCCAATATGCGTCCAGCCAAGGAAGGGATCGGACTGCAACTGCATGGCCCGCTGCCCCTCGGCCACGCGCTGTCCGTTGTGGTGAGGCGGACGCGCATCGGGCAGATAGGCCGCGTAGGCCGAGGCTGGCTCTTCCTTGATTTGCAGGAAGAGCGGGTCGGCGGGGCCGTTGCCCTCGAAGTAGACGCAGTAATCGCGCAGGCCCACGGAGCCGGTTCCCACCACTTTGAAGGCCACGTCCACTGGGCGATAGAAGGAGAGAAGATGCTGCCGCTGCGGCTCCAACATCTCGCCGTAAGGGACGAGCGAAGCCAGCACGGCGTGGGCCTGGGCGCCAGTTACGCGGGTGAGCGTGGGCTTCAACTCCCTGAATCGGCGAGGCGCGCCGGGCTTGGCCGCCCCTGACCCTGGGACCGGTTCGGTGAGCTGTTCCAGCGTGTGTTGGGGCGTGGACCGTTCGGCCTTCATCAGGGCCGCGTGAACCGGCGCCACCTGACCCAAGCGATGCACCTGAAAGCGCCCCACTTCAAGGCCGGGCATCTTGGCAAAAGCGCGCATCTGGGCGCTGTAGCGCTCGATGCACTTTTCCACGGCCTGCCGCGCGGAGGCATCCTTGTGGCCGGACTCCCGGCCGGCCAGTACCAGCGACGCGGCCATGCGTTTCAAATCCCACTCGAAGGGGCCGCGGATGGTCTCGTCGAAGTCATTGATATCAAAGGTCAGCCGCCCGTCGGGCGTGGCGTAGGCGCCCAGATTGCGCACATGCGCATCGCCGCAGAGTTGGCCGACGATGCCGGTTGAGGGAAGCACGGACAGGTCCGCGGCCATCACAGGCACTGCGCCGCGAAAATAGCCGAAGGGCGACTGCGCCATCAATTCGTACTTGAGCTTGATGAGCGCCGGCACGCGGCCGCGCATTGAGCGCTCGAGCAATTCTGGCGGCAGCGTCTTGCGGGCCTTGATGTTGAGTTCGCTGTGTTCCTGGCGGCCAACCTGCTTGCGCCGCGCCTGACCGAGGTTGGTGCGTTCTTCCGGAGTCGTCCAGTGCATAGCCCGCACCATACAACTCTCTGCCGGTGCAGCGCAACCGCTGGGCGGGGATTGCTTCTGGCGGCGCCGTCATACTCGCCCGCCATAATCGGCGGTTTGGACGGGTTTGCCGCAGGCAGCGCCATCAACCAGATACAACGAAGGCCGGAGCATCGCTCCGGCCTTCGCTGTATCTGCGGGTTGCGGGCATTTTGCTATCCGACGTTAGCCGCAAGAACAAAGACGCGGCGAGGGTGGGGCACCCAGTTTGTTGAAGCATCCAACCTGCTATCCCTGGATGTCGAACTGTTCGGGATGCAGCGTCGGGTCGCTCTTGACCAGAATGTTCTTTCCCACCAGCTCCTCGAATTCGTTGAGCCAGCGGGCGTCGTTGGATTTGAGAACCTTGACGGTCTCCGGGTTGACGCGAAGAAGAACGTCGGCTCCCTCGAAGTGCTTCTTCATCTTGCGCAGCTCGGTATAGATCTCGTTGCAGACCGTCGTCGGGCTCTTGACCATGCCGGTGGCCTGGCAGGTGGGGCAAGGAACCGACAGCGTCCGCTCCAGCGACTGCTTGACGCGCTTGCGAGTGATGGCGACCAGGCCGAAGTCGTTGAACTGGAGAACCTTGGTGGGGGCGCGGTCGCTCTTGAGCGCTTCTTCAAGGGCGGCCATCACCTTGTAGCGGTTCTTGCGGTCGTCCATGTCGATGAAGTCGATCACGATAATCCCGCCCAGGTCGCGCAGGCGAATCTGGCGCACAATCTCCGGCACGGCGTCGAGGTTGGTCTTGACGATGGTGTCTTCAAGCCGCGCCGACTTGCCCACGTACTTGCCGGTGTTGATATCGATGGCCACCAGCGCCTCGGTCTGGTTGATGACGATAGAGCCGCCCGACTTGAGCCATACCTTGGAGCGGAGAGCCTTGGAGATCTCGTCCTGAATGCCGAAGTGCTCGAAGAGCGGCGTTTCTTTGGTGTAAAGCTTGACGCGGCGGACGAGGCTCGGTGAAAAGCGGTTGAGGAAGCGCACAATGCGCTCGTAGTCGGCCTCGGAATCCACCCAGATGGAGGAGAAGTTGGAGCTGACCTGGTCGCGCAGGATGCGCTCGATCAGCCCCAGATCGTGATAGATCAGGGCTGGGGATTTGGATTCTTCGGAGCGCTTCTTGATCTCAGTCCATAGATTGAGCAGCATGCGCAGGTCGGTGCGCAAATCCTCTTCCGACGCGCCCTCGGCGGCGGTGCGGACGATGAAACCACCCTGGGCTTCGCCGCGCTCATGGACCAGAACCCGCTTCAGCCGTTGGCGCTCTTCGTCCGAAGCGATCTTGCGGCTCACGCCGATGTGGCTCACCGTGGGCATGAAGACCAGGAAGCGTCCCGGCAGGGCGATATGCGAAGTAATGCGCGCGCCCTTTTTGGCGATGGGCTCCTTGGCGATCTGAACCAGAATCTCCTGGCCGGACTTGAGCAGGTCGCTGATGATGGGCAGGTCCGAGGTCTGCATCGAATGGCGCGAGGGACCGCCGCGGCGATTGCCCTGCTGCCCGCGGCCACGGCGACCGCCGGCCCCGCGGTCGCGGAGCCTTTGCGCCTGGGGCTGGCCTTCACCCGCGGCCGGCTGTCCTTGAGCTGCCGTCTCGTCCTCGTCCTCGTCGAAGGCCTCGTCGTCGTCGCCGTTCTTGTCGTCGAAGTTCAACTGAATGCGGTGATCGAGGTGCGCTTCCTGGAGCATCTCACCCAGGTCGCCGGTGCGCATCTGCGGGGGCAGCGTCTCCTCTTCTAAATCATCCTCTTGTTCCTCTACCTTGGCGTGGCGATGGCGGGGAGCGTCGAACTCCTCTTCTTCGATGATCTCTTCCTCGACAACGCCGTTGCCGGGGGCGTATGCCGAAACCGAGGGCACGGATGCGGGCTGGGCCTGCGGCTTTACCTCGGCGGGCGCAGGTTCTTCGGCCTTCTTCTTGCCGCCCAAACCAAAGAGGCGGAAGCCGGAGGGAGGCAGCGGATCGATGGTATGCGAGGCGGCGCCGTCCAGTTGCGGCTCCGCAGGCTCGGCTTGCTCGGCCTCAGCGGCAGCAGGCGCATCGGCCGCAAGTGCCGCTGTAGTCTCGTCCTGGGCAACGATTTCGTCTGCCGGTGGTTCGCTTGCCGCAGGACCCGTTGGCTCTTCAATCGCAGCCTCAATCTGATCAGCTTCCTGGATGGGGGCCAGCAGCGCCGGCTCTTCCTCGTTCGCGGACGGTTGGGGCGCCAAAGTGGCTGGTTCTTCAACCGGGGTTTCTTCGACGGGCTTGAGGTACTCTTCCTCTTCGAGGTCATCTTCCTCTACGAGGTTGTCTTCCGCAGCCTGAGCTATTTCGCTGGGCTTGAGGATCTCTTCTTCCGCCAACTCCTCTTCCTCCGTGCGGCGGTCTTCCACGGCTGGCTCAGAGGCGGATAAGGAGCTTGCCTCGAAGATATCTGGGACTTCGCTTCCTTCCTGGGAGTCATCGGCTTGGAGAGGCTGCGTTTCGCCTTCCGCTTCGGGTTCGGGTTGGAGGGCGCGGTGCCTGGAGATCGACTCTCCGGGAAGGAGGCCGCTGCCGTCCCACTCGATGGGGACTTCAATCAGAGTGGCAGGCTTATAGGTGCTGGCAGGACGGGAGGGCGCGACAGTGCTGGGCGCTGCGGTGGATGTGGCAGCTTCATCACTTGGAGCGCCGCCATACTTCGAGAGCGATTCGCCCGGAAGGACAAATGGTGCGGGTGCGCGACCGGCGCGGGGCGCGGAGGCTTCTTCCCATTCGAGTTGCTGAGCGAGCGCCGCGGCGCCCTTGGGAGCCAGGGCATCGCCGGAGGTTCCAGCCGCATGAATGACCGGCGCGACCTCCGACTCCGCTGGTACTTCAGCGTAATTCTCAGCGGACTCCTCGGAGCCGTCGGTCTCAGCCTGGCTATCAGGCGCGCCGGCCGAGCCGCCGCGGCCGCCACGACGCCGGCGGCGTCCACGCCAGCGCTTGGCGCCGGGTTCGTTGGAGTCTTCCTGAGTGTCGGCCGTCGATTCGGAGACGAACGAAGACTGAGGTGTCGCGTCGGCAGCGTCGGGTATCGCTTCGACGGCCAAACGGCGTTCCTTGGGCTGCCGATCTTGCCGGGATTCCTGCTTCTGATCGGATTTCTGACCGGAGCGCGCCTGTCGAGCCTCACCGCGGCCCCCATTTCCGTCCTGGGGGGCGCTGTGGCGAACTTCGCGAGGAGGCTGATTGCCGCCGCTCGCCGCCGCCTTTTCAAGCTCGTCGGTCTCTTCCGCGTCTTCCAGTTCCATGAAGTCGGTTACATAGAGGAAGGCGTCGCGTTCCAGACCTAGATCCACAAAAGCCGACTGCATGCCGGGCAGGACGCGCGTCACGCGGCCGTTGTAAATTGACCCCGCAAGCGTGTACTCGTTTTCGCGTTCGTAGTAGATCTCCGCGAGTTGATCGTCTTCAAGAATTGCAAGCCGCGTCTCATGCGGCGTGGAGGAGATGCAGATTTCCTTTGCCATCGTACCTTTCCGTCCAGCGGCGTCTGCCTGCTGGTAACTGGGGCAAGGTTGGATGGAGACAATCGAGAGCGGAAGGGGAGGGGATGAACGATAGGGATGACCCAGGAATCGCTAGAGTGCCGGTTGCCTCGCCAAGGGCAGCCCCGGAGGGCGGCCCGTTGCGCGTATTGTGGCGCTTGTCGTGTCTCTCCTGCACGGCAGACCAAACCGCCAGATGCAGAAGGAACCCTACAAGTTGAACAAACTGGGCAATCAGAACAACCCGAACAAGCTGAACGAGCTGAATAATGCGGCAATCCAATTGCAGAGAGTTTGTGGCCACCCGTTTTCCTGGTGCTGGCGGGGCCGTTCCAACCATGGCGTGCGTATCACCGTGCCGCGCGATCGGAGCGGAGTTCAGGCGTCCAAATACACTCCATCCCCGCGACGAAGATCCGTCGCCGGGGGCCCTGGAGACTCCCCAGCCTTGCGTGCAACATCTACGCCGCCAACGGTCTTCCCGTCTCTGCGTGTTCATGAACCCAATCCTGCCGTGCTCGAGATCCATCCGGACCTGGCCGGCTCATTACTGAAAAACCCGATCCCTTGCGCGCCGAACCCTTCGGGCGAACGCAAGGGCAAACCTGTCGAAACCTTCAGTTTACGAACCTGCGCATGCGGACATTCATCGCCACGCCCAGCGCCAGGAAGGTAAACAACACCGAAGATCCTCCGTAACTCATTAACGGTAAAGGAATTCCGGTGACTGGCATAAAACCGATGACCATGCCCACATTGACCGCGATCTGGAAGGTCAATACAGCCACTACCCCCATGATAATGAGGGAGCCGGACAGGTCGGCGGCTGTTTGTGCGTTCTGAATCAAACGCATCAATATGAAAAAGTATAGCAGCAGGACGGAAACCGCGCCCACAAAGCCGTGCTCCTCGCTGAATGCAGCAAAGATGAAGTCGGCATGGGGGATGGGCAGGAAGTCCCCCTGAGTCTGGGTTCCCTTGGCGGCGCCCTTGCCCCACACACCGCCGGAGCCGACGGCGATCTTGGATTGCAAAAGCTGATAGCCTGCACCCCTGGGATCGCTGCCGGGATCGATGAAGCTCGTCAGCCGTGCCTTTTGATAGGGCTTGAGCAGCTTGCCGCTCATCCACACGCCGGCCACCAATGCCAGGGCGCAGGTTCCCAGCACCAGGGCCTGGCGAAGATTGATGCCGCCCAGGAGGAGTCCGGCGATCAGGATGGGCGTGTAAGTGAGCGTGGTGCCCAGGTCGGGCTGTTTAAGGACAAGCACCATAGGAAGGCCAACCAGCGCAAAGGCCTTGAAGATGTCTTTCCAGCTAAGGCTGCGTCCTCCCAGGTTGGCGAAGTAGCGGGCTACGGCCAGAATCAGAACCAGCTTGACCCATTCCGAGGGTTGAAAGTGCACGGGGCCGAGCCTGATCCAGCGCTTGGCGCCCAGTACCTTCTGCCCCACCGCCAACACCGCAACCAGCGCCAACAGGCAGACACCGTAGGCCCAGGGAACGAAGTCGATCAGCTTGTGGTAGTCGATCTTGGCGAACAGGAACATCGCAACCAGGCCGCCCCCGATCCAGTAAAGCTGCTTGGTGTGGAAGCCCATGCGCCCCGGAACCCACACCTTCTGGTCGTTGAAGAAGCCGGGAATTGCGGCGTACTTGGTGTGCAGCGTGGCCGAATAGATCTCGAAGACCGAGATAGTGCAAAGCACTAGCACCAAGGCCAGCAGCGTCCAGTCGAAGTCGCGAAAGCTCAGGAAGCGGCGCATTTATCTTATTGTCCTCTTCCCGCACCCGAGGGTTGGTTCGCGGCCTTCGGTTTTGGTGCGGATGCTGGTTTGGCGGCCTTCCCGTCGACAATCTGGCCATCCTGCACGAGGAAGCTCCCGGCTTGCATCCGGCCTTCCGGTTCGCTGTGACCAGCGGAGTTCCTGCCGGGAGCCGTCCACACCGCACTCATCTCCACCGGAGCCGGCGTCTTTGCAGGTTGCAGGTTCTTTGCCAGCCGCCGCTGCTTCTCTACATACGCTGAGACGACCTTGGCGCCGATGCGCGCCGGGTAGTAGCTGAACTCGCCATTCTGCCAGAGTACGGCGACCACCAGTTCGGGGTTGCGGCGCGGTGTGACGCCGACAAACCAGACGTTGGGCATGGTGGACTTGCCTTTGTTCGTGCGGCTCAGGGCGTCATGGCTCATCACCTGGGCGGTTCCCGTCTTGCCTCCGAAGTCGATGCCTTCGAGGTGCGCCGAGCCGGCGGTATGGAAGTAGCCAGGCTCGGTTACCTGCGCCATGCCGTCGGTGATGGTCACCCAATTGTCAGGGTCGATGGGGAAACTGGCTTCGCCCGATCCGGGAAAGCTGTCGATGAGAGCTTTGCGGAACTCCTCAGGAAGTTGATCGGGAAAGACGACGTGGGGCCTGACCAAATGTCCGCCTGAGGCGATGCCGCCGATGATGCGCGCAAGCTGTAGCGGCGTAGCCTCCACCGCCCCCTGGCCGATCGCCACATCGAGGGTTTCGTCCGGATACCAACGGGCATGATAGTTTCTCAGCTTCCACTGCGCCGAGGGCATCAGCCCCGCCAGTTCGCCGGGCAGGTCGATGCCGGTCTTCTGGCCGTAGCCGAAGGCCGTGGCATATTTGGCAATCCTGTCGATGCCCAGCCTGTCGCCCAGCATGTAATAGAAGGTGTCGCAGGAGTACGGAATGGCGTTGTGAATATCCACCGCGCCGTGGTGTTCATCGCAATGGTGGAAGAAGCCGTAGGGCCCCCATCCGCCCGAACAGTTGATCTTCATATCCTGCGCGACCCCCTCCTGCAAGCCGGCCACCGACATGAGGATCTTGAAGGTCGAGCCGGGAGCCAGTTGCGCCTGGATCGCCTTGTTCATCAGGGGATGGTTGGGGTCGGTGATGAGTTGGTTCCAGTCGTTGCGGTTGATGCGCACGGCGAAGGCGTTGGGATCGAAGCTGGGCCGCGAAACCATGGCCAGAATCTCACCGTTGCGGGGATCCATGGCCACAATTGCGCCGTTGCGGCTGCCCAGCGCCAGTTCGGCCGCGCGCTGCAGGTCGTTGTCGATCGTCAGCCGGAGATCCTGGCCGGGAACGGCGTGCTGGGTTCTAAGGAAGCCCACCTCGCGGCCGTGGCTGTCGACGATCACGTCGCGGGAGCCGTCCTGGCCGCGCAGCAGCTCGTCGTAAGTCTCCTCGACACCGGCCTTGCCCACCACGTCGCCCGGCTCGTAGGCCGCATAACGCGACTGGTTCAGATCCTCTTCGCTCACCTCGCCCACGTAGCCGATGAGGTGGGCGGCAAAGCCGTCGCGTGGATAGAGCCGCCGTTCCTCGTCGATCGTCTCCAGCTCGGGTAGCTCGTTGCGATGAGCCTCGATGAAGGCCTGCTCGTCGGCGGTCACGTCCTGCTTGATGGGGATGGGCTGGTAGCCGGGCGCGGCGCGATAACGGCGCAGGGTGGCGCGCAACTGCTCCAGATCGAGGTTCAGTCCCTTGGCGATGAGGGGCAGATCGGCATCCACATCGCGGCCCTGCTCGCGAACCAGGTAGCAGGAGATTGAAGGATAATTGTCCACCACCAGCCGGCTCTCGCGATCAAAGAGCTTGCCGCGGGGCGCCAGCACGGGTTCCTTGCGGACGCGGTTCTGCTCAGCCTGAAGGCGGAAGTTCTCAGCGTCCAGGATCTGCAGCCGCCACAGCCCCGCGCCCAGCGCCAGCATCATCGCAAGAATGCCGTACTGCACCACAGTCAGCTTGAGGGTGGAGAGCTTTTCGCCGCGGTTGATCCTGCCGGAATCCATCTGTCTACGCCTTAGGATAACGCTGTCTCGCTTCAGTTAGCGTTTTCAGCCATTCGCGCCGCACACCAGTCCCGAGTCCCTTAGTCCCTAGTCCCTGATCCTCAGACGGTCCAGCGCCGGAAACAATACGAAAGCGATCAGCGCGTTACCGCCGGCCTTGAAGAGTTCTGTGAACCACGGCAACTCCAGTTCCAGGCCCAGCAGATATTGGTACACGAATAGATACACCACGCCGGAAAAGAGCGAAAGCAGAAAACAGAGCATCATGCGGATGCTGAATTGCTCCACATTGATGCGAACCCCTAAGGATGCGGCCAGAAAGCCTACCAGGGTGATGGCGATGCCGTTGATGCCGATGGCGTGATGCGTGAGCGCATCCTCGAAGAGGCCCATTCCCGCGCCCATCAACGTTCCCTGGATGGGGCTGCGGCGGCCCAACACAAAGTAGACGGTGACCACCAGCGGGAAGTCGAACCACGCGTAGCGGCCCAGCAACCGGGGAAGCCAGGCCTGCAGCACCAGCGCTGTCAGTGGGGCTAGACCATAAACCAGCAGTGGATAGCGGCGAACCTCCAGATCGCGGCGCAGGTCGGCACCCATAGCGAAGATGGTCATGGATTCCTTCCCGGTTCGGCTTGCCGCGTTTCGGTTGGAGGGCCGGGCTTCTTCTCCGTGCCAGGTGCGGGAGTCGCGCTCGCCGGAACCTCCGCCGCTCCCGGTGTAAACCGGTCGGGATGCACCGCCTGGGGAGGGTGCGCCACTGGATTTGGATTGGAATTGTCGAGGAGCGGCTGCTGATCCGGCGGAAGGCTGGGATCGGTCAGCCCGGGCAGCCGCTCGGCCATGATCTGCGATGCCTTCTTTTGATCGCTGATGACCGCTGCTTCGGCGCCCTTCAAGGCTTCGCTCGTAGCCAGGTCCTGCTGCTCCTGGGGCGAGAAGCGAGGCTCGATGTCGGTGATCACAAGAACCTCGTCCAGGCGATCCAGGTGCGCGGCCGGCTTGACGATCACATCGATGAAAGAGTCGCGCTCGGGGTCGCGAAGCACCTTTTCAACCACACCCACCGGAAGCCCTCGCGGAAAGATCATGTCGCCGCCGGCGGTCAGCACCTTTTCACCCGGCTGGATGCGGTTATCGGCCAGGATGCCCACAATCTGCGGCTGGCCGGACGCATTTCCCCTCAGAATGCCACGAATCCGCGTAGTCTCAAGAATCACCCCGGCGCCGCTCGTCTGGTCATTGATCTCCAGCACCTGCGCCGAGTGCGGAAAGACCTCGCGAATCTTGCCCACGATCCCCTCCGCCGCAATCACCGCCATATCGCGTCCCAGGCCGTCGGCCGAGCCCTTGTCCAGGTAGAAGACCCGCGACTGTTCGCTGCCGCTGGCGCCGATGGCCTGCGCCGCGACGGTCTTGTAAATGTACTTCTGCTGGAAAGCGGCCAGCGCCTGCAATCGCTCGCCCTGGCGGGCGTCCTCAAGAAGCGCGGCCTGCTCCAACCGCAACCGGTCGATCGTCTGCTGAAGATCCCGGTTCTGTTCGCGCACATGGCGCAGGTCCATATAGTCGAACCACACACTCTCCACGCCCAGCTTCACCCAGTGAATCACCCGCTCCGGAGGCGTCACCACCGTATTCGCCCACAGGCGGATCAGCCGCACGCCTGCGCCGTCCGGCGCATCGTAGGTGTTCCCTCCGGCATCCGTGTGCCGCACCTGCACTGCCAGCCCGATGACCTGCGCCAGCAGCACGGCCAGCAGGACAACCGGATTCCGATAGCGGATGATGAACGATTCCATGACGAAGGCTCATGCTGTGGGAGAGATCGACACAGGAAGCAAGAGTGATACCAGTATACTTTCGGTCCCGGAGGCGCGCTGCTTGCGGCGTTTTCGGCGATGTGACCGCAAAAAGCGGGAGGGTGGCAATCGGTGCAGGGGAACTTCTTATTGCATAACGACGTAATTGTAGTTATACTTTTGTAGTGAGCGGGATCCGTTTCGAATGGGACGAGGCAAAGAACCTCGCCAATCAGCGCAAGCACGGGGTCAGCTTCAAGCAAGCCAGTCAGGTCTTTCGCGACCCGCAGCGGGTTCTGGTTGCGGAACGTGTGGTGGACGGTGAGCAGCGCTGGCAGACGACCGGGGTCGTGAGAAGGGCTTCCGGTGGAGTTCTTTTGCTGCTGGTGGCGCACACCGTTCGCGAAGAGGTTGAACCCGGAGTTTTTGTTGAGGTGGTGCGCATCATCTCGGCGCGAAAAGCAACATCGGTGGAGAGGAGAAGTTATGTCGACGAAAATGGTTAGTTACACTTTGGAGACATTGCCGGAGTTGACAGAGACGGATCTAGCGGAACTGGAGGCGCTGGCGGCGCGCCCCGATAGCGAGATCGACTTTAGCGATGCCCCCGAGTTGACGGCTGAGCAGTGGAAAAAGGGAATTCGCGGCGCTTTCTATCGTCCGGTGAAGCGGCAGATTACGGCGCGCGTGGATGCGGATGTGCTGGCGTGGCTGAAGTCGCAAGGCAAGGGCTATCAGTCGCGCATCAACGCCATCTTGCGGCGCGAAATGCTGACGGCGATGAGGGCTGCGGCCGCGGAAAAATGAGATGGAGACATTTCCCAGGTCCCATATGCGGACCGAGGCAACCCACGACCGGGAGCTACGCGGCAAGTTCTGTTACGACTTCAATGCGCTGGGTCCAAGGTACGGGTCGAATTTCGTAATTGCGAAGTGCCTCGATGACTGCACCAGAAATTGGTTGTTCATCGTTTAGCATAGCGTATGCTTTCGATTCAGGAGTGCGCACTTGACGCGTGTCGACCCAAGCGTTAATAAACTGCAATGCGCTATCGCGTGTCGGTCTATTGATCGCTTGGACAATGCGCTCTGGCTGCTTCCTTGATTTGGATATGATGAAATCAAAATGCTGATCATATCCGCTAATTCCAGTAAGCTTTACGTTCGGAGTATTGCGGATATCGTTAGCGTCGAGCCATCCGACCACGTCCTCGTAAAAGAGATTCTCGACGATGGGTTTAGCGAGGTAGAAAAGGTCGTTCACAGCAAGCATAGCCTGAAGGAGACTATGCTTCCGAAGAGGAAAGTTCTCAGGCGTCGCATGAACCTCAATGGCCTCGGCATTCAGCTTTACTCCGAATCCGTTGAGGGTCATCTTCAAGAGGTCTTTTCGTTTTTCGGAGTCCAGCTTACAGCCCGAGGCTTCGAGATCATGAATAATATAACTGTCATCGGTTAGAATAAAGACACCATTTTCGCTACGAACATAGATCTGCAAAGCATCATTGTGTCGATCAAGGTAAGGTGTTGTGATCTCGACCCAAGTACCGTTCACCTGTCTCAGAGTGGTTCTGTCTTTCAGCCAGTCGCGGTAGTCTCTTAGAAGCTTTTCGATTTCGTCGATAATCATGAGAATAGCCCCCTATCAAGTTGAGGCGGCTTCGTGACGTTGCAGTGTTGCATAAACGCCTCGAATGTCGAAAACAAATCCTGTACATTCGGGTATCGGTCAACCGGAGCCGGGATTGCCCATTTATCACCATAACCCTCGCGGTAGATATGGAGATGCGGACAGGGGATTTCCTGATAATCAGGCCCGGAATTTCTGTGGTTCGGGCCGTCGAGGTCAAGGCGCATGAGAATGATAGCCTGCCTAGCCCTATTTTGATATGTGGCTTTTGTCAGTTTGATCTGGGAGCGGGTGATGTCTAGGACAAAATTCTCACGCTTATCCAAAGAAGTCAGGGTAATCGCCAGCCTGCCTCCGGGTTATGGGAACAGGCAAATCTTACTCTCCGCGCACTGCTTTTCCATTGCAATCAGTGCGTCAGCCTCGGCCTGAGAAATATCGATGTCAGCCATCGGAGCGGCTCCCCTTGCATGGCGATCATAAATCACAAGATTCCGATGTTGCTGCGTTAGGTGCCTAGGTATCGATTCTAAGCTTTAGGCACCACAAACTGATCCCTGACCCCTGCTAATCGATCTTGATCTTGCGCAGCAGGCGGAAGTCGGAGAGCATCTTGCCCGTGCCCAGCACCACCGAGGCCAGCGGATCGTCGGCCACCGAAACGGGCAGCCCGGTCTCTTCGCGGATGCGCTTGTCCAGGTTCTTGATGAGCGCGCCTCCGCCGGTGAGCACGATGCCGCGGTCGCTGATGTCTGCCGAAAGCTCAGGCGGCGTGCGCTCCAGCGCCACGCGGATGGCGTTCATGATCACTGCGATGCACTCGCCCAGCGCCTCGCGAATCTCGCTGTCGTCGATGGTGATGGTCTTGGGCACGCCCTCGATCAGGTTGCGGCCCTTGATCTCTAGTTGAAGCGGCTTGTCCAGCGGGTAAGCCGAGCCGATCTCGATCTTGATGTGTTCGGCCGTGCGTTCGCCGATCAGCAGGTTGTACTTGCGCTTCAAATAGTTGGTGATCGCCTCGTCCATCTGGTTGCCGGCCATGCGCACCGAGCGCGAATAGACGATGCCGGAGAGCGAGATCACCGCGATATCCGTCGTCCCGCCGCCGATGTCGACAACCATATTGCCCCCGGGCTCGGTAATCGGCAGCCCCGCGCCGATGGCCGCCACCATGGCCTGCTCCACCAGGTAGACCTCGCTGGCCTTGGCGCGGTAGGCCGAGTCCTCGACGGCCCGCTTTTCAACCTGCGTAATTTCGCTCGGTACGCCGATCACGATGCGCGGATGTACCAGCATCTTGCGGTTGTGGGCCTTCTGGATGAAGTAGTTGAGCATCTTCTCGGTGACCTTGAAGTCGGCGATCACGCCGTCCTTCATGGGCTTGATGGCCACGATGTTGCCGGGCGTGCGGCCCAGCATATCCTTGGCCTCCTTGCCTACGGCTTCCACCTCGCCGGTGTTCTTGTTGATGGCCACAATGGAGGGCTCGTTCACAACAATGCCCTTGCCGGCGGCGAAGACCAGCGTGTTCGCAGTGCCCAGGTCGATGGCCAGATCGCTGGAAAACATGCTGAAGAGCGAGCGCAGGCCGTGCGACCGCGGAGAGCGGGATGGATAACCGTTCGATGACATTGGAAAGCTGGTTCTACCTCAAGGGCTATTGTACGGCTAACGGGCGGGAGCCGCATTGGAGGCCCGCAAAGCGAAGGAAAAGAATCACCGCCGCAGCAAGTAAGTAGCCTCCGGCAGTGGGGTACCAGACCGAAGGTCTGCATAATCAGGCAAGGAGCAATTTTGCTCCTTGAGGGGTCCGGAGGCATTATCGCTTGCGGCCCCTTAAACGGTTCTGCGTAAAAGCGCTCCATGCCAGCGGCAAACTGTCGCCCCGTGATCGGCAGCGGCCCGTTACCAGCGATCTGTAGCGGCCCGTCACTTCGCGCCGTAGGCGCAGCGGTTGTTAGCCCCGCGTTTCAACGTGGGGTTGGCGAAACAAATAATTCATTCGGAGTCCCGGAGGGACGGCGTTCACTGCAACCCCGGCAAAGCCGGGGGCTCTTCCAATCGAAGAGCGCCAGACGAAGAACTGAAGAAGCAGGATCACTTCGATCCGGGATCAGGAGCTCCCTGCACGGTTTCCGGCGCGGAATCCTCGCTCTGCGCAAGGCCTGCCAGTAGGGCGGGCGAAAGCGTAGCCTTGACCACTACGCGGTCGCGCCGCTCCACGGTCACCTCGGCGGTCTTGAGGAGCTGCTTGAGACCCTTGTTGGCCGCGTTTTCGGCCAGCGGAGCGGTGAATCCGCGTGACAGGGTGACCAGCGTGGCTAGCGCGGCCGCCTGGCTGGCGGCGGCATCTTCGCTGGGGGCGATCTCTTCAACCTTCAGGCTGAGCGCACCGCCGAGCGAGAGCGCAGGGGTGACGCTGGCGACGAAGGTCGAGTCGGATTGAAGGGGCAGACCGAGGCCGAAGATATGAATTTCGCCGCTCTCATTGAAGGGTGAGCCGATCTGGCCCACTCCCCAGGCCAGCGAGAGCAGGGGCACGTCGTGGTAGTGCCGGGAAAGCAGCGTGGAGCCGGCGAAGGGTAGCGCGGCGGCGCGATGGCGATCGAGCATGGAGTGAATCTGCTCGGTTGTTGGGGTGTTTGATACGGCCAGCATGTCGTAGCCGATCTGCGCAACCCGCACCGTGCGGCCGTTGGAGGGAATGGCGTAAACGGTGTGGCCGGCGTAACTCTCGCGGCTGGCGGCGTGGGCGTCGAGCCAGGCATTCAGCCGCTGGCCGGTGAGCCTGCCCACCAGCACCATGGAGTAGGCAACGGGGCCGTTGGGGCCGTTGGGGTCGGGCATGCGGTGCAGAGCGATGGCCGCCTGGTCCAGATCCCGCTCCCAGTCGATGCCGGTCGCGTCCACAAACTGCTGGTACTCGGGGACGCGCCGGGGCGGCGTCAGATCCTTGTGCACGAAGCCGCGGAAGGGCTTGAGGTTGACGTAGAGAATGCCGTCCGACTCGGGAAGCAGCCGCGCAGCCTCAGGCGGGGCCTTGGAGCGCAGGAAGACAGCCACGGCCAATAGAACCAAGACCGCGGCCACTATCCAGAGCGTTCTGCGCGTGCGTCGGTGCATGTGGGGCCGTCAGAAATACCCTATCATTCCGGGCGGGCCGGGGACACGCGCTGACAGCCGCGTTGTTATTGCGCAGGCACCGGCGGAGCCTGCTGCAACTCTGCGTTGAGGTGGACCGTGCCCCCGGTCACAGTGAGCATCTTGGTCCAATCCGTGAAGCCCTTCTTCTTGACGGCAATCTGGTGGCTGCCGGGAGCGACTGTTACGGTGGACGGGGTGCTGCCGACAAACGCGCTGTCAATTTCGATGTCCGCGCCGGGGGGGGTAGATTCGAAAGTTATGCTTGCCGCTGCCCCAGTCGGTGAAGTGGCATCTTGACCAAGGGCGGATTGAATCGTTCTTAACCCTGATTCAGCAGTCTTGGCGGTAGCCCCAGCCGCCTCGGGTGCTGATTCAGTAGTTTGCGCCGTTGGTACGGCCCCAACGACAAAAAACTTCACTTCCCGGCAATTCCCGTTGTCTTTGGGTTCGCAGACCATCAGGTCGCGCTTTTCGATTTTTGCTTGGTATGTGCCGGGCAACAACATATCCTTCTGATTCTTCGGCTGTAGCTCATAGCTGTTTCCGTCGCTGGCCTCAACAAAGGCATGCTCTGCAATCCTGTGCGACCAGCCAGCATGCGCTGAACTTCCCGATCCAGCGCCACTACTGAACCACGACAGATGGAAGCTGCCATGTGGGTCTTCTATGTTCTTTGTGCTCATCACTTTGACAGTCAGCGGCCAATTCCCCTTAGCCAGCATCGGCTGAACGGACAGCGCTAGCAAAAGCAGACCAACCATTTCCCTTATTTTGCCCCCCATTCACCGTTCCTTTCCAGCCCCTAATTCTTGCCGAAGTCGAATGCGCGGCTAAACGACGTCATCGCCGCCGCGGCGGATATGAAGCCGTATTCGCCGGGCTGTAGAGGTGCACTCAGGATGACTCTGTACACTCCGGGCCGAATCTTCGTATAGGTGAAACCAGTGGAGGCCTTGTCTTCTGTCCCTGTGGATGCGCCAAACGCATTGGCCTTCGCGATGACGGTTTCCCGCGTATCCCCCTTGATGTCAAACTTCAAGAGTGTGTATTCGTTCGGAGTGCTAGTCCCCCCGAACGCAAGGGATGAATTGCTCAACCCCGCGCCCTGTTGTTCAAAGTAGAAATAGAAAGTGGGCTGGGCTTCGACGATTCTAGTGTTTGAATGGGCCCCACGGATTACCGCTTTCATTTTGATCTTGGCGATACCGTAGGTCATTGCCGATGCAAAAACGCCTCCGGTTTTGCCTTGCGAATAAATGGATGGCTCCAACATTGCCATCTTGGATCCCGCCGGCGCGCCGTCTCTGTAAATATAGATGCCGGCCTCGTGCGCAGCCGCCGGATCGTCCGGGTTGGTTCCCACCATCGCGGTGGCGGCCGCCGGGGCAGCTGCCGGAGCTGGCGCCGAGGCCTTCACCACCATTGCAGTGACTAACTTATCGCTGACGCCGGACGTCTTGAGCGCGACCAGTCCATCCGTGGAGGTATCGTAAGTTCCTGGCTGAGCGTTGATTGTGGCAATGATCAGATCGTCGGACAGCCCGGCTTTCACCAGCTTGATGACCGCGTCGTTGTTGAGCGCCTGCTGGGCGATGAGCAGTGGGCAGATTGCCAGGAATACGAGGGCGAGAAAACTCTTGCTCATACAGCTTCTCCTTAGCTTTCAGAACCATCCAAGGCTTCATTTGGGAGGCGCAAGAATCATCTACCCAAGGCACGGGGATGCGCAAGCGGTTTCTTGGAGGAGAGGGGGCGGCGGAGAGTTCGGCGACTTGCAAACAAATGGGCCGTTCCGGGCCTTAGCCGGTACCCTTCACCGAAAAGCCGGTTGTTGGATCCTGTTGCAGAATTTCATTGAAGCTGCAAGAAGTGTCAGGGCACGACTTCAATCGTGCCGAAAGAACAGCAATATCAGGTTGGGCTTTAGCCCCTGCGGTTTTGTTTTCAGTAATTTGCGATTCCGCAGCGGCTAAAGCCGGAATCTAAATTGACCATTTGCGGCACGACTGAAGTCGTGCCCTGACACAACTACTTACATTATCAAGGCGGCTTCACAAGAGCTTCGTTGAGCACCTTCGCTGGGACTGCCGAAAAGCCTATAGCGAAAGCTGGAAGCAACTCGCGTTACTCGGCGACGCTGACGGTGTAGATCTTTCCGCTGCTCTCCTTGTTGGAGCTGCTTGCGGTGCCAGGAGCAAGCAGGCCATATTCGCCCTTGCCTGTGCTGGCTGGGAGAGTGATCTGGTAGAGGCGGGGAGCAATCTTTTCCGGCTGAAAGTCGATAGCATCCTTAGTTGCTCCCGCCGATGTGTGCAGGACTCCGCCCGCCGCGGAGAGAAACTCTCGCGTGTCGGCATTGGTGTGAAGGCGAACCAGCTGATACTCCGTGATCTCCACGGTCTCAGGCAGGTAGACGGCGAAGGTGACGGGGAAGGTTGCGTTCAGGCGCGACCTGGAGCCCGCGATCCGGCCGTTGAGGTTGCCCTTCACGATACCTGCCGAGGCGATGTCTTTGAGCTTTCCGGAGCTTTCGAAGTTCACAATCTCGGGCAGTTGGGAAACCCACGCGCCGGTCTGGTTCTTCCAGTAGACGCCGATGTCATCGATGCCAGGGGGAAGGCCGTTGGCATTGGCGGCGGGGGCGCCGGCGGTCGAGGCCGGACCGGGGCCGGGGGCTGACGCGGGCGCGGCGCCGGAGGCCTTGAGCACAATGGCAGCAACCACCTTGTCGCTGACTTTAGCCTGTTTCAGGGCGATGAGGCCATTGGCTGAGGCGTCGTAGCTTCCCGGCGAGGCGTTGATGGTGGTGACAATCAGATCGTCTGACAACCCGGCCTTGACCAGCTTGATGATTGCGTCATTGTTCAGCGCCTGCTGTGCGGCGAGCAGGGAACAGAATGCCAGTAACAGAACTGCGAGAAAACTCTTGCGCATGCGGCTTCTCCTTTGCTTTCAGAACCAGTTGAGGCTTCATTGGGGAGGCGCAAGAATCATCTACCCCGGACGCATAGATGCGCAAGCGCGTCTTCATGGAAAAGCGGGGCAATTGCATTTGAATCAGAGAAGAGTCTCCGGTTCATTTCCCAGCGCCCCTCCGGGGCGCCATTGATAAATTGGCGGCTTACCCAGGGCTTCTGCCCCGGGGCTAACCTCATGTCGTCCCTCCGGGACGAGGATTGTCCGCGATGGAATTTACCCAATGCGATCAACTTCGATTTCAAATGCGATTGACCTTCATGGAAATGTGCGGAAGGACCGCAGCTAGTTGGCGGTCTTCGTTTTGCTGCCGGGCTTGATGACGAACTCGCTGTCGGGTATGGACGGATTGAGCTTGATGTTGGAGTAGTAGCAGCTCCGGCTCTGGCCCTGGCCCATGTCGAAGACCTGCTGGAGGCTCACCGCGCGCGCCGGATCTACCCATATGGTCACCTTGGGAATGAGCTTGCGCACATCCGGGTCTTTGGCTACCAGTTCCAGCTTCTCGGTGGCGACGGCTGTCTTGCCGTCGTTGAGGGTCTCGCTGCCCAGATACTTGATCTCCCACTTATCCGCAAGCTCTTTGCCGCTGGCGCCGAAGCCGAGCAGCAGATAGCTCTCGTACTTTGCGGCGTCCCGCACGTGTTCCTCGCCGGTCAGTTTCTCATAGAGCGTGACCTTACCCCCGGAGTAGACGAGATCCTTGGGGACGGGTCTGTCCTTCCCCTCTCCACTTGCTTCGGTGCGGATGTGCGCGGCCATCTGGAAGGATTTGCCGCTGCGCCTGTAGTAGACGGTCCCCTTTTGCGTGGTCTTGTCGTAGACCGGATCGGTCTGCTCGGTGACGAACTTGAAGTCGGCGGAGGTGGAATGGAAGTTGGCCGCCGCAGTGTCCAGGCGACGCAGGACGCTCGCCAGGTCGTCCGGCGCGGCCGCATAAGCACGGCCGGGCGTGGCCAGAACGAACGCGATGGACGCGGCGAAGAGAAACTTGATTCCCAGGCGCATAGGATTCCTTGTCTTGTTGGACGCGCCAACGCGTAACGCGAAGCATTAAAAGTGAACTAATACAGCGTCTTGGTGATTTCTTGCTGTCCCAGATCCCCAAATGCAAGGGACCTGGGGTACCCGGCAACGTGAAGCAATAAAAATGTGTTAACGGTGGGCCCAGACTCTCCAGGCCAGATTTCCCTCTGCGTCGGTGACGGTCTCCCACTGAGTGACAAAGACGGCGTCGCCGGTGACCGGCTCGATGGCTTTGCGGAGGGCCTGCTTGACGTCTTTTTCCGACCCGCCTGCGGGCACATCGGCATCCGACGCCAGCACGGTGATGATGAGCCCGTGGCCGTCGTTGCCAACAACCTGAATGGGATGGAGCGGACCGGCCACGCTTGGTGGCTTGTCGCCGTAGCTCCAGCCCGGAATGTGCGGCGTGACGAAGATGAAGAGCAGAATCAGCGTGACCATCACGTCGTAGTGAAAGCAGCCGCGCGGATAGGTCCAGTAGAAGTAACTCAGCAGAACCTGCCTGATGGTGCGGCGAGGCTTGGTCTGAACTTCGATCGGGTTCGGGGATTCCATCAGGATGCCTTCACAATTCTCTCCATGCCGCCCATGTAAAGCTGGAGGGCAGGCGGGATCAAGACCGAGCCGTCCGCTTGCTGGTAGTTTTCAAGGATGGCCAGCCAGGTGCGGCCGACGGCGAGGCCCGAGCCGTTGATGGTGTGGACAAACTCCGGCTTGGCTTTGGCCCCCTGCCCCTCCGGCCGGTAGCGGATATTCGCACGCCGGGCCTGGAAGGCCTCGAAGTTGGAGCAGGATGAGATCTCGCGGTAGAGTTGCTGACCGGGAAGCCAGACCTCCAGATCGTAGGTCTTGGCGGACGAAAAGCCGGTGTCGCCGGCGCAGAGCAGAACGCGGCGGTAGGGCAGGCCGAGGGTCTCAAGTACCTCCTCGGCGTCGCGGGTCAGGCGTTCGTGCTCGGCGTCGGAGTCTTCGGGGCGGGTGAACTTGACCAGTTCGACCTTTTGGAACTGGTGCTGGCGGATGATGCCGCGCGTATCCTTGCCGGCGGCTCCAGCCTCGGCGCGGAAGCACGGGGTATAGGCCGTCAGCCGGATGGGAAGCTGGGCCTCGTCGAGAATCTCGTCGCGGTAGAGGTTGGTCACCGGAACCTCGGCGGTGGGGATGAGCCAATGGTCGTTGTCCTTGAAATCGCCACGGGTAACGGCATCGGCATCGGCATCGGAGCAGCGGAAGAGATCCTCGGCGAACTTGGGCAACTGGCCGGTGCCGTAAAGCGACTTGGAGTTGACCATGAAAGGCGGCAGCACCTCGGTATAGCCGTGCTTCTGGGTGTGCAGGTCGAGCATGAAGCCGATCAGCGCCCGCTCCAGGCGCGCCCCGGCGCCCATGTAAACAGCGAAGCGCGCGCCGCTGAGCTTGGCCGCGCGTTCCAGGTCGAGGATCCCAAGCTGCTCGCCTAGCTCCCAATGAGGCTTGGGCTCGAAGTCGAAGGCTGGGATCTCGCCCCAGGTTTTTACGGTGACGTTGTCGGCCTCCGAGAGCCCGGCCGGCACTTCGTCGCGCGTGAGGTTGGGAATGCGCGCCAGCGAGAGGCGCAAATCGTCGTCGAGCTGGGCCGCGGTCTGGTCGAGCTGGTCCAGCTTGTCTTTGAGCGCGCGGGTCTCCTCCACCAGCGTAGCGGCGTTCAGGCCCAGCTTCTTCAGCGCACCCACCTGCTGGCTCAGCTCGTTGCGGCGCGCCTTTAGCCGCTCTGAAGAGGTGATGGCCTCGCGCCGGCTGAGATCGAGGGCGCGGAAATCGCCCAGCAGAGCGGCGGGATCGGCCCCGCGGGCGCGGAGCTTATCTTCCACCAGTTCCAGGTTGGCGCGGACAAATCCCAGGTCGAGCATCGCACTTTCAGTTTAACCGACGGGGATGGTGGTGGATCAGGTTCACCGGGTTCTTAGACCTCAGAACCGAACTGCGGGCACCCGGCTAGGAGAACGCGAAATCATTGACAAAAGACGCAGTTTATGGCATTATTCTATTGAGCGGTTGGGGCGCCGGAGGAACTTGTTAACCGGGCGAATCGCTCTAATTCAAAGGAAACAGGCCGCTCTCAGCGGCCTGTTTCCTTTTTCGGCTTGATCTTGTCACCCTTCGGCACCACAGAGAAGATGTCTGGGTTGGGGCGGTATCTTGAACATTCGAGAATCACCTCGTCGTGAACAAGGTTGCCAAACCTGTCCGCCCGAGCAATGGGATTTCTCATCGCAGTCATATAGTCGTTGGCAATTACTTCTGAACCCTCACTCATGGCACTTTCTACTTGGTCGATGACATCATCGATTGTGTAGCCGTCGCCCAATATCCGGCGTTTATGGATGTGCCTCCCAACGAAAACCACCTCATCGATGCTGAATGGCAGAGCCCTTGCGTCCTGTTGCGCATTTACTGCTTCAATCTGCGTCTTCGTAAGCCTGCCGACTTTGATACGCGGAACTCGCTGACCTGCATGAATCGCTTCAAGGTTCTTCCGGATTAGGTCTTTCCCGTTCACGTAGAGAGGCATCGATCTATGCAATCTTGACACAATTCGCCCCGAACGTGCCTGAAAGGCATTCGAAGTGAACTTTAGCCATTGGCGGAAAGCTACACTCCCTCACCGGTGCGATCCGCCGCTGCAGAGCCCGGTCCCGCCTCGATTTGCTCCTGCCAACCCGGCAGCCGCTGGTCGCCGGTGATGAGGCGCGCGCCGCGGGTGAAGGTGAAGTACGTCCAGATCCACGCCGCAAAAACGCTAACGCGGTTGCGAAAGCCGATGAGGAAGAAGATGTGGACCGTGAGCCAGGTAACCCAGGCGGGAAAGCCGCTGATATGCGCCTTGAAGGGCCATTCGACCTTGGCGACGGCGTCCATGCGGCCGATGGTGGCCATATCGCCCTTGTCGAAGTAGCGGAAGGCTGGCCGCTGGGCTCCCGCGAGGTCGGCGGCAATCATCCTGGCGACGTGGTCGCCCATCTGCATGGCGGGCTGGGCGACTCCGGGAACCTGGTGGCCGTCCTGCTCAAGATGCGCCAGATCGCCCAGTACGAATACCTCCGGGAGGCCCGGCGGATTGAGCCGGTCGTCAACCAGGACGCAGCCGCGGCGGTCAAGATGTGAATTGGCCGGCGCACCGAGCAGCTTTCCCAGGGGCGAGGCCTGGACGCCGGCAGCCCAGAGCGTGACCACGGCTTCCATTCGCCTGCCGGCGGCTTCAACCCAGCCGGGACCGATCCCTGTGACGTGGGTATTGGTGTGAACCTCGACGCCGAGGCGGGTGAGCGCGGCCTCGGCCTTGGCGGAAAGATCGTCGGGGTAGGCGCAAAGGATGCGAGGCGACCCTTCGAGCAGGAGAACGCGGGATTTGGTGGGATCGATGTGCCGGAAGTTGCGGCGCATGTAAAGCTGGGCTATGTCGCTGATGGCTCCGGCCAGTTCGACGCCGGTGGGCCCGCCGCCAATGACCACGAAGTTAAGCGCGGGGTGCCAGCCGTGCTCGAGCATCTGGCGCTCGGCCAATTCAAAGGCAAGAAGGACGCGGCGGCGAATCTCGAGGGCGTCTTCGATCGTCTTCAGGCCGGGAGCAATAGGAGCCCACTCATCCCTGCCGAAGTAGGAGTGTGTCGCGCCCGTGGCCAGGACCAGGTAGTCATAGGTAAGCCGAGCGCCGGAGGCGAGCGAGACCTGCCGGGCGGAGATGTCGATGCCGGTGACCTCATCCATCAGAACCTGAGTGTTGCGGTGATTTCGCAGGATGGTGCGAATGGGTTGGGCGATGTCGGCCGGCGAAAGCACGGCCAGCGCCACCTGGTAGAGAAGCGGCTGAAAAGTGTGGTGGTTGCGGCGGTCTACGACCGTGACGTCGACGGGCAGACGGGCCAGTCCATTGGCGGCGTGGATGCCGGCAAAGCCGCCACCGACAATGACTACGCGGGGGCGGCGGGTTGGCTGGGCAAGATCGGCCAAGGTGTGCACCTCACATTAAGGATGCGGGAGGGAGGCGATTGGTGACAGGCGGGTTTGTGGTTTCCGAGGTCTCTAAAAAGAGACTCTGGGAATCTGGTGGCCTGCTTCAATGAGCGATATGGGCTGTTCTCGGAAACCCAGAATTCCGTTGAAACTGATCGGCGGAGCCTTGGCAACTTTTCCATAGGTATCTGGTCTAGTGGAAGATCGGAATCTTTCGTCCCCGGCCCCCAACGGCGAGGGACCGGGGGCACCCTCATTTTGGTTTGGAAACATCACCGAGACCGAGGCCCCCCGCCGCTCTAGAGAGGCCGAGTTCTGCCGATATGGTAT